>Ga0209578_10000368_pt1 | contig 61935 bp, 60 predicted proteins | sample tdAd472_FD_187127 | JGI IMG/M metagenome (GOLD analysis project Ga0209578, IMG submission 187127) | Marine sediment microbial communities from the Atlantic coast under amendment with organic carbon and nitrate - tdAd47.2 (SPAdes)... | ecosystem: Environmental > Aquatic > Marine > Coastal >...
CCGCGAAGATGGGATTTCAGACGGCGCTCAATGATCGGCTCGACTGGGGCGGCATGCGCATGATGCCGAACGATATCGAGGATTTGCAGGGGTTCACCCCGTTGATCAACGGCAAGTCGGCGGCGCAGAATTGGACCGGATTGTTTAAACCCGGTGAGCGTATCCGTCTTCGCTTTATCAATTCGTCGGCGATGACGTATTTCGACATTCGCATTCCCGGTCTGAAAATGACCGTCGTGCAGGCGGACGGCAATAACGTGCAACCGGTCACCGTCGACGAATTCCGGATCGCCGTGGCCGAGACCTACGACGTCATCGTCCGTCCCCAGGATGACAAGGCATATACTGTTTTCGCGGAATCCATGGGCCGCACGGCCTTTGCGCGCGGCACGTTGGCGCCGCGTGAAGGTATGCAGGCCGACGTTCCGATGATGCGTGACGACCCTATCCTGACTATGGCCGACATGGGCATGGCACACGAGGACCACGCCGCCATGGGCCACGACATGCCTGCAACTCACACCATGCCCGACGGTTCGGTCATGCAGGGCGATGCCCACGCGGGCCATCAATTGCCCGCGACCCACACCATGCCTGACGGTACCGTCATGCAGGGGGATGCCCACGCCGGCCACGCCATGCCGGCGCAGATGGATCACAGCACGCACACAGGGATGACGATGTCCGCGGATACCGGTGCGTTCTATGCCCAGGGCAGCGGTCTGGTGCCGTCCGCGGCAAACGGCGGCAAGTTCCTGTCATATGGCGACCTGCGCGCACAAAAGCCTTTGTACGAGGACCGCGAGGCGACCCGTGAAATCGAGTTGCGCCTGACCGGGAATATGGAGCGTTACATCTGGTCGCTGAACGGTGTCAAATTCAGCGACGCCGAACCGATTGTGCTGCAATACGGCGAACGGGTCCGCTTCAAGTTCGTCAACGAAACGATGATGACGCACCCCATGCACCTGCACGGAATGTGGACCATCATCGATACCGGCAAGGGCAAGTGGGATCCGGTCAAACATGTCGTCAGCGTCTCGCCCGGCACCACTTTGTATACGGAAACCGAGGTCGACGCCCCGGGCCAGTGGGCATTCCACTGCCACCTGTCGTACCACGCCGACAGCGGCATGTTCCGCAAGGTCGTGGTCGAAGGCGGACCGAATCCGAAAAAAGCGGCAAGCCTGACAAAGACGCAGGGGGGCTGATCATGACCCGATTGTTGTCTTTGTGCGGGGCGGCTGCCGTATGCGTCGCCGCTTCGCCGCTGCAGGCCGAACAGATGATCTATGGCGTGCAGATCGAACAGCTTGAATACCGTGTCGGTGAAAAGGATACCGATGTCATGGCGTGGGACGGTGATGCCTTCATCGGCACCGACGAGTTGAAGTTCGTACTGCGCAGCGAGGCCGAATTCGAAACCGCGACGGACAAGATGGAGAAACTGGAAACGCAGGCGCGTTTGCAGGTGCCTGTTTCGACGTTTTTCGATGCTGTCGCCGGTGTACGGGTCGATACGCCGGACGGCCCGGACCGGATACACGGCGTTGTCGGTTTGCATGGCCTTGCACCGCAATGGTTCGAGATTGATGCCGACCTGTTCGTTTCGGACAACCCGTCATTTCGTTTCGAAGCCGAGTACGAAGCCCTGATCACGAATTACTGGATATTGACGCCCAGCGTCGAGTTCGATCTGCCGTTCACCGACGACACGGAAATCGGCGTCGGTGCTTGGGGCTCGAAGCTCGAAATCGGTGCGCGGCTGAGTTACGACCTGATCGATCGGGCGGTAGCGCCGTATATCGGGGCGCACTACGAACGCCTGTTTGGAAAAAGTCAGGACCTCAAGGAAGCAGATGGCGAGAACGCCGACGGGTTGTTTTTCGTCGCCGGGGTACGGTTGGTGTTCTAACGGTTATGGTTTGGAGGGCGGCCAATTGCTTGGCAAATGGCGCGCCCGGCAGGACTCGAACCTGCAACCGTCCGCTTAGAAGGCGGATGCTCTATCCAGTTGAGCTACGGGCGCGCAATCGCGCCTTTCTAATGCGTGCCGGATTAACGTGCAATGAAGAGATGACGGGGCGCTGACGCCCTGCCCGTCAGCTGCCGAAGACGGTTTTCAGGATATCCGTCGTGCGCGCCGCCGGATTGGCGCGGATCGCCGCTTCTTCCTTGGCCAGATAGTGGAATATCCCGTCCAGCGTCAGTTGCGTGGCGTGCGCCTGCAGGTCGGCTTTCACGTCGGGGACCAGCGGCAGCCCTTTGTATTTCGCCATCAAGGTATCGTAAGCGGTGATCGCCCCGACCTCGGCCAGCGCGCTATCGACGACCGGCTCGACCGTCGCTTTCAGGTCCGGCGTAGCAACGCGTTTAAAGTATTGCGTCGCCGCATCCTGCGGCCCGTCGTAAATCTTCTTGGCGTCGTCCAGCGTCATTTCGTTGACGGCTTTCCAGATCAGCTCCTTGGTTTTCGGCGCGGCTTCCTCGGCGGCGCGGTTGAGCTTCAACTCGACATCGTCGGCGAGCGCGGAAAGACCGAACTTGCGCATGATATCCTGCGCCTTGGCCAGTTGATCCGGCAGCGGAATGTGAATGGCCGGGTCGGCGTTGAAGCCGTCGGCCGCACCAACCTGGCTGACGACGCGTTCCGCGCCGACGCGCAGCGCTTCCTTGAGACCGGCGATGATCTGATCCGTGCCGAGCGCACCTGCCCCGCTGTCGGTTGCACCCGACCCCGACCCGGGCGTGACCTGATCGACGGCGCCTTTGAGCTTGTCGAGAAATCCCGCGTGTACGCCCGTGGTCGCAAACAGCAGTGCGGCGCTCGCCGCCGCCAAGACGACCCGGCGCATCAGTGCGTCCAGAGCGTCTTGCGCCCGAAGGCAAAATTGTCGGCGTAGTTTTTCGGTTTGATCTTGCGCTTCTTCGGTTCCGACACGTGATAGCTGAGGCTGTTCTTCTTGGCGAAGGCGATGGCGTCTTCCTTGTTGTCGAAGCGCATGCGCACTTGCCCGCGTGTATCGCGCGACCCGGTCCAACCCATCAGGTTGTCGGTTTCCTTACGCGATCCGGGTTCGAATTCGAGCACCCACTTGCGAACGTTGGCGCGCCCGGACTGCATGGCTGTCTTGGTCGGTTGAAAGATACGCACATCCGGCATGGAAAAAGCCTCCGCTGGAACCAATATGTATTCGAAAGATACGCGAGATATCGCCGAAGGCAATGTTTTTGAGCGGCGTTCCGGCACCGTTTCGGCATCGTTGTGAGCGGCAATACCTGGTTGGCCCGTGGGGCATGCTTCAAGTTCGGTGCAACGCCGGACGAGGCAAGATAATAGACGTGACGAGGAGAAGAGACGTGAAAGCAATTCAATTCAGCAAGGCAGGACCGGCGAAAGACGTGCTGTCCATGCCCGACATGGATGCCGGTGAACCGGGACCGAACGAGGTCCGCGTGAAGGTCGCCTATTCCGCCGTCAACCCGACGGACGTAAAGCGCCGGGGTTCCGGGCGTGAACTTTCGAATTTCTCGCCGATCGTTTCGGGCAACGATGGATCGGGCGTGATCGATGCCGTCGGTTCCAACATCGACCCGGAACAAGTCGGCAAGAACGTCTGGATTTTCGGTGCGCAGGCCGGTCGCCCCATGGGGACGTCCGCAGAATATTGCACGCTGCCGGCATGGATGGCGCCGGAACTTCCTGACGGCGCGACGTTGCTGGATGGTGCGTGCCTCGGCGTGCCTGCGGTGACCGCATATTACAGCATCTTTTCTGACGGTCCGGTCGAAGGAAAAACGATTCTCGTGTCCGGTGGTGCGGGCCGGGTCGGCGCCTATGCCGTGCAGATGGCGAAACTCGGCGGTGCCACGGTCATCGCCATGGTCGGCAAACCGGAAAACGAAGCCTATGCCAAGGAACTCGGCGCCGACCATGTGGTCAACTACAAGACCGACGACGTTGCCGCCAAGGTATTGGATCTGACCGGCGGGCGCGGTGTCGACCGGGTTTCCGAAGTTGCCTTCGGCGCCAATATCGACCTGTTCCCGAAAATCGTCACCGTGAACGGTGTCATCACGGCGTACAGTTCGGACGCGGTTGAGGAACCGGTGATGCCGTTCCTCGGATTGATGTTCAAGAACATCACCATGCGCCCGTTCACTATTTACTCGCTGACGGAAGCTACCAAGCGCGACATCTTTGCCGCGATCAACGGCATGCTGGCGAAGGGACAGTTGAAACACCGCATCGCGGCGCATCATCCTTTCACGCTGGAAGGTGTCATCGCCGCGCACGAAATGATCCAGGCCGATGCCTCGCCGGGCGTGTGCCTGATCGACGTCGGCGGCTGATTGCGGAAAAGATGGTCGGGGAGACAAGATTCGAACTTGCGACCCTTCGCTCCCAAAGCGAATGCGCTACCAGACTGCGCCACTCCCCGACGCGCGCGAAAACTAGGGTTTTTGTGATTCAATAGCAAGCGTGCCGCGCAGCCGAAACGCGACGCCAAATACGGCGCGTATTCGCCGCCGGCGCGGTTTGCACCTGCCTAGACGCAAGTAAAAATGCTTATTTTCACCGAAACGAAGGGTGGACGGATTGAATTTAGCGGGAATTTGCCGGCAGCGTGCCGCCTTCAGTGTGGCCTTTCACCCTCTTCAGATCCTTGTAAAACCCCGGACTTCTGCACTTTCCCGGTGTTCTTAGGCAGTCCCAAGCAGCCCATCTCAAAGGTGTGATTCGCGACGCAAAGAGCTATGCGGTTATTGCATAACTGGAGCGTAAAACAAGCGGTGGTGCCCCGCAATAACCGGGCGTAGAGAGAGCCCATCAACAGTGGTCAAACCCATATGGAGTAACCGTTATGGACTATCAAATCTTCAACACGGTCATGGGTTCTTTCGTCGGTGCTGTCGCCATTCTCGCAGTTGTGGTGCACATCTTCTGAGGAATTTCTCATGATAAGCGATGTATGAAACCCCGGTCGATGAACGACCGGGGTTTTGCATTTGTGCCTCCCGCTTCCCGCTGCGCCGCTTTTGCTTTTACTTTGGCCGCATTTTTGGCAGACATACTCCCCACGCACCGATTTCCCGAGTACGTTCGGCGCGCCCCAATCATTGAACGGCCGGATTATTCATGAACGAGACAGATACCGACAGCGACACAGCAGCGGAACCGCGCGACTTTATCCGCGAACGGGTCCGCAGCGACTTGGCGGACGGCACGACCAAATCGGTAGTGACGCGCTTTCCGCCGGAACCGAACGGCTATTTGCATATCGGGCATGCCAAATCGATCTGTCTGAACTTCGGTGTTGCGACGGAATTCAACGGCGCCTGCAATTTGCGTTTCGACGACACCAATCCGGCCAAGGAAGAACAGGAATTCATCGACGCCATCGAAGAAGACGTGCGCTGGCTGGGTTTCAAATGGACCGGCGCGCCGCGCCATGCGTCGGATTATTTCGATACCTTGTATGAATGGGCGGTGCATCTGATCGAAAACGGCAAGGCATACGTCGACGATCTGAATGCCGAGGAAATTCGTGAATACCGCGGCACCTTGACTGAACCGGGGCGCGAAAGCCCCTTTCGGTCGCGTTCTGTCGCCGAAAACATGGACTTGTTCACGCGCATGAAAGCCGGGGAGTTTGCCGATGGCGCCAAGGTCTTGCGGGCCAGGATCGACATGGCGTCCGGCAACATCAATATGCGCGACCCGGTGATCTACCGGATCGTCCACAAATCGCATCCGCGTACCGGTGATGCCTGGTGCATTTATCCGACGTATGATTTTGCGCATGGCCAGTCCGATGCCATAGAAGGCGTGACGCATTCGGTGTGCACCCTTGAATTCGAAGATCACCGGCCGCTGTATGACTGGCTGATCGAGAACCTGCCGGTCCCTGCCCGACCGCGCCAGTACGAGTTCGCGCGTCTGAACATGACCTATACCGTGTTGTCGAAACGCCGTCTGACACAGTTGGTGCAAGACAAGCACGTGTCCGGTTGGGACGACCCCCGCATGCCGACGATTTCCGGGCTGCGCCGCCGCGGTATTCCGGCTTTCGCGATCCGTGACTTTGTCTCCCGGCTTGGCGTCACCAAATCCGAAAGCACGGTCGAGCCGGCGCTCCTTGATCACTGCGTCCGAGAGCATTTGAACAAGGTCGCGGAACGCCGTATGGCGGTGTTGCGCCCGCTGAAGGTCGTGATTGAAAACTATCCCGAAGGCGGAAGCGAGTCCCTTGACGCGGTCAACAATCCGGAAGACGCCGCCGCCGGGTCTCGGCGGGTGACCTTCAGCCGCGAAATCTATATCGAGCAAGACGACTTTATGGAGGATGCGCCGAAGAAATTCTTCCGGCTTGCACCGGGCCGCGAAGTGCGTTTGCGCTGGGCGTATTTCATCACGTGTACAGACGTGATCAAGGACGATGCCGGAAATGTGGTCGAGCTGCGATGTACGTACGATCCGGCGACCAAAGGCGGCGATGCGCCGGATGGGCGCAAGGTCAAAGGCACGTTGCATTGGGTGTCTGCCGTGGACGCCGTTGACGCCGAAGTGCGGTTGTACGACCACCTTTTCACCGACCCGGCACCCGGCCGTCAGGAAGATTTCATTTCGACGCTCAATCCGCAAAGCCTTGAAGTTCTGACGGGCTGCAAGCTGGAACCGTCGTTGGCCGACTTCTCGCCCGGCCAGGCAATGCAGTTCGAGCGCCTTGGGTATTTCGCCAAGGATCCGGACAGCAGCGCGAGCGCGCCGGTATTCAATAGAACCATGACACTCCGCGATACCTGGGCGAAAATCCAATCGAAGACCTGAAATTAGGATTCTCGCGCCGTTCACCTTATCATACGTCGCGCGTGTCCATTGGGGCTCGAACAAGGTGCAAAAATGCCTGAAGGTAATTCGGCAAGAAACAGGGAAGATTTGCTGGCGGAAATAGAGTCGCTGCGCAAAGAAAACGCGCGGCTACGAAACAAGATTGCCGACAAAGAACGATTTTACGATGTCATTGGCCTCATGTCGTCGGAGATGTTCTGGCAAACCGACGAGCAGCACCGTTTCACCTATATGTCGCCGGCCGTCGTGGAGGCCGTGGATGTGCCGATGTCGGATCAACTCGGCAAGACCAGGGCAGAACTTTCAACGGACGATCTGAGCAAGCCCGAATGGCGCCAGCATCTTGAAGACCTGGCGGCGCACAGGCCATTCCGAAACTTCTGTTACACCCGCAATCACAGCAACGGCGAGCAGCGCATGATCTCGGCCACGGGACGGCCGATCTTCGACGAAAAAGGCCGGTTCCACGGATATATCGGCGTTGCCATGGACATCACGAACCGGCTGCAGACCGAAGCCAAGGCAAAGTCGGCGCATGATGTTCTGATGGCGGCGATCAATGCGCTGGACTGCATTTTTGCGATCTGGGACAGCAGCGACCGGTTGGTCATATGCAATGAGCACTTTCTGAAACTGAACGCCGAAGTTCCGTCCGCGAGCATGATCGGCGTTACCTTCGAAGAGCACCTGCGTGCCGTTGTCGATGCCGGGCTGATCGGTGCCGAGGAGGACCCGGAGATCTGGTTCAAGAGCCGTCTCGACCGACACAGAAACCCGCGTGGCGCGTTCGAAATCACGCGCCAGAACGGTCGCACGATTCTCATCAATGAAGCCAAGCTGGAAGACGGTTCGACGATTATCCTGTCGAACGATATTACACCGCAGAAAAAGATCGAGAAGGCCTTGCTGGAAAGCCAGCAAAGGCTTTTGGATTTTTCGAGCACGGCGGCCGATTGGTTCTGGGAAATGGACGCAGATCTCAGGTATTCGTACATCTCGGTGGACGAGCCGATGGTGACGGGCTTGTCCGCAGCGGACTACCTGGGCCGCACCCACCGCGAAACCACACCGAGACGTTTTGGCGAAAACAAAATGGCTGCGTTCGAAGCAATGCTGAATAAGCGTCAGACGTTCAGTGACGTGAGATATTCGCGCATCCTGGGCGACGGAACGGAAATACATCTGGCCATCAGCGGCAAGCCGGTGTTCGATGATGACGGTGAATTCATCGGCTACCGGGGCGGCGGGCGAAATATCGGCGGGCTTGTCGAAACAGAAGAAGCGCTGCGCCACGAAAAGGAACGCGCCGAACAGGCAAGTCGCGCGAAATCCGAATTTCTGGCACACATGAGCCACGAACTCAGAACGCCGTTGAACGCCATTCTCGGTTTCTCCGACATCATCTCACAGCAGATTTTCGGGCCGGTCGGCAACGATTCCTATATCGACTATGCTGGCGATATCCATCGAAGCGGCGAGCATTTGCTGAGTCTGATCAATGATTTGCTGGACCTGTCCAAGATCGAAGCCGGTAAATTCGATCTCGAGGAAGAAGATCTTCTTTTGCAGGATGTGGTCGAGCAGTCCGAGCGGTTGTTTGCGCATCGCTTCTCGCAGAGAAGCATCCGGTGCAGTGTGCGCATCAATGACAATGCACAGCGTTTGCGGGCCGACCGGCGTGCGCTGGCGCAAATCTTCTTCAATCTTCTTTCCAATGCGGAAAAATTCAATGCCGATGCCGGGCGGATCGATGTGTTGATTTCCCGTGGCGATGACGGCGGCATCTGTATATCGATCAAGGACACCGGATGCGGTTTCCGGATCGACGAGACGGTCACGGCACTGGCGCCGTTCGGACGGATTGAGAACCCGATGACCAAGCAGACACCGGGTACCGGACTCGGTCTGCCGATCGTCAAGGCATTGATGGATCTGCACGATGCCAAACTGGACATTTCCAGCGAGATCGATCGCGGTACGGAAGTCACATTACTGTTCCCCCCTAACCGCACGCGCTGAGCGGTTCGTTAATTCGCCGTCCCCGGAAGCTCAACCCTGTCGCCCGGCGAGATACCTAACTTCCGCGAAAGACCTGCATTGATTTCCAGGACGTAGCGCACCGGTTCGATGGCGCTCAGTACTTCGGTCGAATGCGGAACGGTATCGGCAACGATATTCGCGATCACGCCATCATCCCGGACAAAAAGCATATCCAGCGGAATGTAAGTATTTTTCATCCACATGCGCGCGATCATGCTTTTACCGAAGTCGAAAAGCATGCCGGCGCTCTGTGCCAGGTGCTTGCGGTGCATAAGCCCGCGTGCGCGGTCCGCGGGTGTGCGCATGACTTCGACCGCGAACGTGTGCACGGCGGTTTCGGATTTGATCGTGAGATTTTGCGTATCCGACGCGTGTAAAGGGGCAGCGCCCGCTGTGACGGCGCAGACAAGCACAAGCACTGCCATCACATACATTTTTAGTCGCCAAAAAGGAAAAAATCTGCTGGCCACGTAAAGTTTCACCCCTTAAATTGATTTTAAAAGAAAGCGCTAAACCCGCGTGGAAACAAGATAATTCGGCGTTTTAGCTGAATACGTTGCAGGGACGGCACAAGGGGGAGTTCGGGTGTTTCAAGCCATCGCACTGGCTGCCGCGTTAACAGGATTCTGGGTTTTGCTATCCGGTTATTGGCTGACGCTCATCGTCTGCCTCGGTATTGCCTCTATCGCATTGTGCGTGCTGATCGCGCGGCGTCTCGACGTCGTCGATCACGAAGGCCACCCGATCCACCTGACCGTACGCGGGCTGACATACTTCCCGTGGCTGGTGAAGGAAATCGTGCTTTCGAATATCACGGTCGCCAAGGCTATCCTGTTCGGCGGCGTGCGCCCACAAGTGCTGCGCGTCAAAGCCAACCAGTCGGATGAACTCGGCCAGACCGTTTTCGCCAATTCCATCACGTTGACGCCGGGCACGGTCTCTGTTGCATGCGAAAACGGGCTTATTACGGTGCATGCCATCATGGATGAAACGGCGGACGGGCTGCGCACCGGCGAAATGGACGAAAAGGTCTGCAAGCTGATGGGCGACCCGCAACCGAGCGGGAGTGCGCAGGCATGATGTATGCCGTCGCCGCCGCCGGCGTGGTTGTGACCATGCTTATGGTTCTGGTCCGCGCCCTGGTCGGTCCCAGCATTTATAACCGTATCCTCGCGGTTAATGTGTTCGGCACCCTGTCGGTGATGCTGATCGCGATTTACGGCTTCGTCGACGGACGCCCGGAGTTTCTGGACCTCGCGATTGTCTATGCATTGATCAACTTCATCGGCACCATCGCCGTTACCAAGTACGTCACCTTTTCCGATATGGGGCACGGTGACGACGGCGATCCGGCGGGGGATATCTGATGGACGCGGTTCTCGATGCCCTGAGCTGGATTTTTATTGTCGGCGGAATCGTTTTCAGCCTGATCGGTGGCTACGGACTGCTGAAGCTCAAGGACGTATATGCACGGCTGCATGCGGCGTCGTTGATCGACACGCTTGGTGTCGGCCTGATCATGACAGGACTGATGTTTCAGGCTGGATTGACGTTGGTAACCGCGAAACTGGCGCTCATTCTTGTGTTCATCTTCTTCACCAGCCCGACGGCGACGTTCGCGCTTGCGCGCGCGGCCATCAATCACGATGTGCTGCCGGAGGTCGACACCCCCGAAGAACGCGCAATGGCGCATGAAACAAAAACCGATACCGGAGTCGCATGATGAATATCGAAATCATCACCTCCGATCTTTTGAATGTCGCAACGCTTATTATCATGGCGGTTACGGGCATCGCCATTGCGCGGATCCGTAATCTGTTCGCGGTCGTCATGCTCAGCGGTATCTATTCGTTGATGGGGGCGACGCTTTATGTGGTTCTCGACGCAGTCGATGTCGCCTTTACCGAGGCTGCTGTCGGCGCCGGTGCATCGACGGTGCTGATGATCGGTACTTTGGCGCTAACGTCGGACCGTGAAAACGTGACGCCGAGTGCCCGCGCGCTCAAAGGCCTGTTCGTCTGTACGTTACTGTTCGCCGCGCTTGTTTACGGCAGCATCGACATGCCGTTGTATGGCGATCCCGCCGCGCCTATCCATCATCATGTGGTGCCGCGCTATCTGAACGATTCGAGCGCAGAGATCGGCTTGCCGAACGTCGTGACCTCGGTCCTGGCCAGCTACCGCGGCTACGATACCATGGGCGAGACATTCGTGATTTTCACTGCTGCCGTCGGCGTTTTAACCCTGATCGGGCGAACCCGGCGCCGCAAAAAAGGTCCCGGAAATGACGGAGGGACCAAGTCATGATGAAACGGAAAAGCGTCCTCCGCGTCGTTTCCAAGCTACTGATCCCGTTCATTCTTCTGTTTGCCCTGTATGTGCAATGGCACGGCGATTTCGGTCCCGGCGGCGGCTTTCAGGCAGGTGTCATTTTTGCCTCGGCATTCGTGCTTTATGGCCTGATTTACGGCCTTGGCACGTTACGTAAGGCCCTGCCCGCGTGGCTGACGCGTCTCGTGCTCTCGCTGGGTGTACTGCTCTATGCCGGGGTTGGTGTCGTCTGCATGCTGATGGGGACCAATTTCCTCGATTACAATATTCTCGCGCACGAGCCATCGCACGGTCAGCACTTGGGCATCCTTCTGGTCGAAGCCGGTGTCGGCATGACGGTTTTCGCCGGGATCGTGACGATTTTCTGCGCCTTTGCCGGGCGCGCTGCGGCCGACGTCAATCCGGTCAACGGCCAGCCGATGGGGGACGCCGGTGATGATTGAGTACGAATTCCCCGGTCTGCTGAATTACTGGATCGTCTTTTTGCTGATGATGATCGGCTTGTATATCGTTATTGCGCACGAGAACCTGATCAAAAAGATCGTCGGTTTGAACGTGTTTCAGGTCTCGGTGTTCGTCTTCTATATCTCGATGGCCAAGATCAAGGGCGGCACGGCGCCGATCCTCGCCGACGGGATCGAGGTGTATTCCAACCCCCTGCCCCATGTTCTGATCCTGACCGCCATTGTCGTCGGCGTTGCGACGACGGCGCTCGGATTGGCGTTGGTGGTGCGCATTCAGGAAAGCTTCGGCACCATCGAAGATGATGAAGTACGCGAGCAAGAGGAGCGCCAGGAGTGACGTTTCTCGCCGAACACATTTCCGTTCTGGTCGTCATCGTACCGTTAATGGCGGCGCCGTTCTGCGTCATCGTTCGCAACGGGACGTTTGCATGGGGCTGGGCGACGGCCATTGCGCTCGTCAATTTGGCGTTGTCGATCGTCTTGATCCGTCATGTCGTCGAAAACGGCACCATCGTCTACAACCTCGGCAACTGGGACGGCCCGTGGGGGATCGTGTACCGGGTCGACGATTTAGGCGCGCTTGTCGTGCTTATTGTTTCGGCGATTGCCGCGATTGTCATGCCGTACGCCAAGCAAAGCATCGAAAAGGAAATTCCGAAGGAACGGCACTACCTCGCATACACGATGCTGCTGCTGTGTATCGCCGGGTTGATCGGCATGTCGGTGACCGGCGATGCGTTCAACCTGTTCGTGTTCCTCGAGGTGTCGTCGCTTGCGACGTATGTACTGATTGGTCTCGGCAACGACCGCCGGGCGCTGACGGCGTCGCTCCGCTATTTGATCCTAGGTACGCTCGGCGCGACGTTCTATGTCATCGGCCTTGGCATGATTTACATGATGACCGGTTCGCTCAATATGACGGACCTGGAAGGCCTTTTACCCGCCGTGCAGCATACCGCCACGATCCACGCGGCGCTGGCCTTCATCGTCGTTGGTTTCGGACTGAAACTGGCGTTATTCCCGCTGCATATCTGGCTGCCGAATGCGTACACGTTCGCGCCGTCGGCGGTGACCGCATTCCTTGCCGCGACGGCGACCAAGGTCGCGGTGTATGCTCTGATCCGCCTGATCTTCACGGTCTTCGGCGACGTCGATCCGCTGGAAACCTACGGCGTGCGGAGCGCGGTCATGGTGCTGGCAATTGCCGGTATGTTCGCGGGCTCGCTGATCGCGATTTATCAGTCCAATGTGAAGCGCCTTCTGGCGTATTCCAGTGTTGCGCAGGTCGGCTACATGATCCTCGGCATGTCGATCGGCAATGCCCCGGCGCTGGCGGGCGGCATCATTCACATGTTCAACCATGCCTTGATGAAAGGTGCGTTGTTCATGGCGCTTGGCTGCGTCTATTACATGATCGGCTCGGTTAAGCTGGATGACATGGCCGGGCTGGGCAAACGTATGCCGCTGACAGCGGCGGCCATCGTTGCCGGCGGCTTTTCGTTGATCGGCGTGCCGCTGACGGTCGGCTTCATTTCCAAGTTCTATCTGGTGCAAGGCGCTCTGGCAGCGGGCATGTGGCCGGTCGCGCTGCTGATCATGCTGTCCAGTCTGCTCGCGGTGATTTACGTGTGGCGGGTCGTCGAGATCATGTATTTCCGCAGCCCCGCCATCGGCAACGAAGCACGCTGTGAAGCACCCCTGACGCTGTTGGTGCCGACGTATGTACTGCTGGGTGCGGTGTTCTGGTTCGGGATCGATGCGACCTATACCGGCGATATCGCCATGAGCGCGGCGCAGAGCTTGCTTGGGGGAACGAAATGAGCCCCGAAACCTTGGTCCTTCTCGCCCTAGCGATTCCGCTACTTGGCGCCGGTCTGATCCTGTTCTCTGGACCGGCTTCCGCCAATATTCGTGACGGTTTGACCGTGATCACGGCGGTGATCCTGTTCAGTGTCGTCTGGCAGTTGATTCAGATGGTCGATGCCGGTGCCCGCCCAAGCGTGACGCTGGTCGAAATGCTGCCGGGGCTGTCGCTCACCTTCACGCTTGAGCCGCTCGGCATGGTGTTTGCCGGGATCGCCAGTTTCCTGTGGATCGTCACGTCGTTCTATGCCTTTGGCTATATGCGAGGACACCACGAACACAATCAGACCCGTTTCTTCTTCTGCTTCGCCATTGCCATCATGTCGGCCCTCGGCATCGCCTTTTCCGGCAATATGCTGACGCTGTTCGTGTTTTATGAAGTGCTGACGATTTCGACGTTTCCGCTGGTCGCCCATTCCGGCACGGACGAAGCGCGCCGCGCCGGGCGGGTTTACCTGGGAATCCTGATCGGCACCTCGATCACGTTCTTGCTGACGGCGACGATCTGGACGTACGTCGAGGTCGGGACGCTCGATTTCAAACAGGGCGGCATCCTCGCCGGGAACGCACCGGAAGGCGTCATCGCCGTTCTGTTCGGCTTGTATATCTATGGTATCGGTAAGGCCGCTCTGATGCCGTTCCACCGCTGGCTACCCGCCGCCATGGTCGCGCCGACGCCGGTTTCGGCGTTGCTGCATGCGGTTGCCGTGGTCAAGGCGGGCGTGTTCTCGGTGGTCAAGGTCAGTGTCTTTATATTTGGGCTGGAAACGCTTCGCGACACAGGGGCCTCGACGTGGCTGGCGTATGTCGCGGGGATGACGATCCTGCTGTCGTCGCTGGTGGCGATGAAGAAAGACAATCTCAAGGCCCGGCTGGCGTATTCGACCATCAGCCAGCTCAGTTATATCGTGCTGGGTGCGATGCTGGCGTCCAACATTGGCGCCATGGGTTCGACCATGCATATCGTCATGCACGCATTCGGCAAGATCACCCTCTTCTTCTGCGCCGGTGCGATTATCGTTTTCGCCCACAAGACCGATATATCGGACATGCATGGACTTGGCCGCAAGATGCCGGTGACGTTTTTCTGCTTCTTCATCGCGTCGTTATCAATCATCGGTCTGCCGCCGCTGGGCGGTGTCTGGTCGAAGTGGTATTTGGCGCTGGCCGCTGCCGAGACCGACCAGGTGATCTTTATCGCCGTGCTGATGATTTCATCGCTGTTGAACATCGCATATCTGATGCCGGTCGTGCTTTACGGCTTCTTCGGCAAGGAAAAAGCGCCGGACGCCGGGGATGCGCATGGCCACGGCCACGACGATCATCATCACGCGCCGTCGACGCATCCGCTGCTGCGCCCACTCACGTTCGGCAAACCCGGTGTCGCCGAGGCACCGGTCCTGTGTTTGGCGCCGATTGTGCTGACCACCGTCGGCTGCTTCGCACTGTTTTTCTATGCGGACCGCATCCGTTTATTCCTGGCACCGGTATTCGGAGGCTGATCAATGAGCGAACGCACACAGAAAATCCACGATCCGAAAAAATACTGGCTGGATGAACCCAAAAACGTCCGCAAGATCATTATTGCCCTTTTTGTAGTTTGCGCAGGACTATTCATTGCCGACGCGTTCTATCACAAGCATTCGCATTTCGCGGCAGAGGATTGGTTCGGCTTTTATGCCCTATATGGATTTTTCATGTGCGTTGGGCTTGTGCTCGCTGCCAAGTTAATGCGCGTTTTCTTGATGCGGGACGAGGAGTACTACGACAACAATGAGTAGTCTCAACCCCGGTCTAATCCTCATCATTGGCGCGGTTCTCGTACCGCTGCTACCGCAAATGTTGCGCCGCTGGTATCTGTTGGCGCTTCCGGTTGTCGGGTTCGTTCAGGTCCATACGCTGGCCGACGGTACATCCGTAACCATGGACATGCTCGGCATGTCGCTGGAAGTACTGCGTGTCGATGCCTTGTCCCGTGTCTGGGGGTATATCTTCAATATTGCCGCGTTTCTCTCGATGCTATTCGCGTGGCATGACAAGGATACGATGCAGCAAGTGTCGGCGCCGATTTATGCCGGTGCCGCGATCGGTGCCGTGTTCGCGGGCGATCTTGTGACCCTGTTCGTTTACTGGGAATTGACGGCGATTTCGTCGGTATTCCTGATTTGGGCAACGCGAACCGAGCGCGCCTACAAGACCGGCATGCGGTATCTGCTGATTCAAGTCGGGTCCGGGGTTATTCTTTTGGCAGGCGTACTGCTCTGGTACGTGAAAACCGGATCCATCGATTTTGGCAAAATCGGTATCGGCTCGTTGGCCGGCAACCTGATCTTTATCGCTTTCGGTATTAAGTGCGCTTTCCCGTTGCTGCACAACTGGCTGCAGGACGCTTATCCAGAAGCTACAGTGACCGGTACGGTGGTGCTCAGCGCCTTCACGACCAAGCTCGCCGTCTATGCATTGGCGCGCGGTTTCGCCGGCACCGAGATATTGATTTATATAGGCGCGACGATGACCGCCTTCCCAATTTTTTACGCGGTGATCGAAAACGATTTGAGACGCGTTCTTGCCTATTCACTGAACAACCAGCTTGGATTCATGGTTGTCGGAATTGGGATAGGCACCGAACTTTCCCTCAACGGCACCGCATCGCATGCTTTCAGCCATATTCTCTATAAAGCGCTGCTATTTATGTCGATGGGCGCGGTTCTCTATCGAACCGGTACCTGCAAGGGTTCGGAATTGGGTGGGCTATACAAATCCATGCCCTGGACGACCGGGTTCTGTATTGTCGGCGCGGCCTCGATCTCTGCGTTCCCGCTATTCTCGGGGTTTGTGTCGAAATCTATGATCATGACAGCTGCGGCTGCGGATCATCGCTGGATCGTGTGGGGAATTCTGCTCTTCGCGTCCGCGGGCGTCTTCCACCATTCGGGAATCAAGATTCCTTATTTCGCGTTCTTCGCCCACGACAGCGGTCGACGGGTTAAGGAAGCGCCGTGGAACATGCTGCTGGCAATGGGGATTACGGCCTTCCTGTGCATCTTCATCGGTGTATATCCGAAGGCGCTCTATGACATATTGCCGTTTCCTGTGGATTACGTGCCGTACACCACCGCCCATGTCATCACCCAACTTCAGTTACTGTTGTTCTCGGCGCTCGCGTTTACAGTGCTCATGCTCTACAAGATTTATCCGCCGGAGCTTAAATCGACCAACCTTGATAGCGATTGGATTTACCGGAAGCTCCTGCCCTGTGTGCTACGCTGCGTCGGCGGCATGATCGGCAAGATAGACCGTATGATCCGTGAGGAAGCACTGACCGTGCTTGGCGACATAACGGCCATGATCGAACGTCAGCACGGCGATAAATCGCCGATATCGCAGACCATGCACGCAGGGACCATGGCGCTGATCGTACTCAGCATCCTGTTCCTGTTCCTGATCGTGATGATCGTCTAGGCGGGTTTAAGCGTCGTCTTCGCTGAGCCAGGACGGCGCCGGCAGGCTGTCGAACAGATTGCGCAGACCTTCGCCCCAGTTCTTCGACAAATCCGTATAGTACGGCTCGTCCGCCATGATCCGGTGCGTCATGCCGATGCGGCATTCGTCAGCACGGATTAGCACCATGTCGATCGGTGGTGCCACGGCGACGTTGGAGCGAATTGTGCTGTCGATGGACACCAAGGCGCATTTCGCCGCCTGTGCCAGGTCCATTTCCGGTGTGACGACCCGTTCCAGGATCGGCTTGCCGTATTTCGACTCGCCAATCTGCATATACGGCGTGTCATCCGTCGCCTCGATATAGTTGCCCGCCGAATAGACGAGGAACAGGCGCATACGGCGTCCCTTGATCTGCCCGCCGACGATGAACGTCGCGCTGGCGTCGGCGGCTTCGGACTTGAGGTACTCGTCATCGCGCGCGCGCACGTTTCTAAGGGCACGGCCGACCAGCTTGGCGGCGCCTGACAGCGACGTCACGTTGTAAAGGGTGTCTTCATCGGTGCCGTCGTCGAGACCTTCTTCAAGCTGCGAAATCACGGCTTGCGTGATCGCCAGGTTGCCGGCGGTCAGCACACAAATCGCGCGTTCGCCTGGCTCTTCGAAGACGAACAGCTTGCGGAACATGGAAATATTGTCGACACCGGCATTGGTGCGGGAATCTGCGGCAAACACGATGCCGTCGTTTAAGCGAATACCCAAACAATAGGTCATATTTCACCTGTAGATGAAATCCAGACACTATCAATGGCGATGATTCGGTTTCGGATCAAGTCCCTTTTCGCACGTGCAAAAGCATGCCCATCGTGGCGCGGCTCGCCGCTAAAAGCCGCACTAGCTTTGCGTTTGCTCGACCTGCACCTTGACCGTCATTTCCTCGACACCGCCACCCAGCCTGGATCCTCTGACCGGTGCCGCACTCATGTAGTCGAAGCCAATGGCGAGTCGCACATATTCTTCCGTCGCGGACTGCCGGTTGGTTGGGTCGAAGCTCACCCAGCCCAGCCCCGGCACATAGGATTCCGCCCAGGCATGCGATGCGACATGACTGTCATTACCCTGTCCGGCAAGGATATAGCCGCTGACGTATCTTGACGGGATACCCGACCAGCGCGCACAGGTCAGGAAAATATGCGCGTGATCCTGACAGACACCCGACCCTGCGGCGACCGCTTCTTCGGCCGACGTTTCGATGGTGGTCGCACCGGCGGTGTACGTTACCTCGTCAGCGATATGCTCCATAAGGCGATGAAGGCCGGGTAACGTGTCGCGCTGAATTTCTTCTTTGATGTCGGCCATAAGTTCGGTCGTTGCCGGGCCAATCGTCGTGAAGGGGGTATCGCGCAAAAACAGTTCTGGCGGCAATCCGTCGCGCGCCGACATAATCCCCGATGTGTCTACCGTCTCCACGATACCCTCGACGATGACTTTGACCTCGTCGTGCTCCTCATCGATCGTCGAAACGTGCGCGCTGTTGCCGAAACCGTCGATCCACGGGGTGATCGTGCCTTGTGTCGAAACCGACCATGACAGTACACGCTGGCAGACACTTTGGCCGGGCGTCAGGCGGAGATACTGGATCGAATGTTTCGCCGGTTCCGCGAAGCGATAGCATGTCTCGTGGGCGATGGTAAGACGCATCGTCGTCTCCTATCGGACCATCATGAAGTCGATGCGGATCTGATCGCTGAGCGCATGGACCTGTTTGCGAAAATCATTCAGGAAATTGTCCAGTCCCGAACGCAGGACCTGATCAAGACGAATGGCGCGCACTTCCGCAGCCAGCCGCTCCGACATCTCGGCGCATGGTGCTTCGCGGCGCAACGTCTTTAGGATGTCTGTCGTATCTTCGATACAGGCCAGCAGCGACCGCGGGATATTGGTGTTTAAAATCAGCATCTCGGCGACGGACACGGGGTCGATGTCGCCGTAAATCTGTCGATACGCGCTGTAGGCATTGGCCGAGCGCAGGAATGTCCCCCAGCGGTAAAAATCAAAGCCGTCGTCGCGTCGGTGAACACGGTGGAAAGCATCCGCGCGCGTCATGATCAAACGCGATGTATTCTCGGCGCGCTCAAGGGCCGTGCCCAGTTCCCAGAATAGAAACGGCTCGCCGCGGCGCATGGTGCCATAGATCACGCCCTTGAAAAGGTGTGCACGCTCCTTGATGAAATCCAGGAAGTCCTGAATGCCGCGGTCGTCGATCTGTTGCATGCTGACGCCGCGAATATCAATCCAGGTCTGATTCATGCACTGCGAAATTTCCGTCGTCAGTTCGGCGCGCGCAGCGCGGGTATTGTCGCGAGCACTGTTGATACACGAAAGTATGCTGGATGGGTTGTCGCGCTCCAGCGTCAAATACTCGATGACGGCCCTGTCGCTGAACTGATTGTGTTTTTCGAGGAAAGCATCGACTTCATTCTGACTCTGGAAAAGCTTGTGCCACAGTTCGCTCTGTTCATCCGATGTGAGAGGCAACAGGTTCAGATGATGCGTGCCGTCCAGCAGGCGCGCGCTGTTTTCAGCCCGCTCCACATATCGACCGAGCCAATAAAGATTATCGGCGGTTCGGCTCAGCATCGTGGTGGGCCCCGGGTTCATCGTTCCAGCACCCATGTATCCTTGGTACCGCCACCTTGCGAGGAATTGACGACCAGCGACCCTTCCTTAAGCGCAACGCGCGTCAGACCGCCCGGCATTACCGTCGTTCGGCGCCCGGAAAGCACGAATGGGCGCAGGTCGACATGGCGCGGCGCGACACCTTCGTCGACCCACGTCGGGCACGTCGACAGTGACAGCGTCGGTTGTGCGATAAATGCTTCCGGTTCGGCCTTCAGGCGCTGGGCATATTCCTCTCGCTCCTTCTTGGTGCTTTTCGGTCCGACCAGCATCCCGTAGCCGCCGGAGCCATGGGTTTCCTTGACGACCAGGTTCTCAAGGTTTTCCAGCACGTACTTGAAATCATCCGGATTGCGCAGGCTGTATGTGGGTACGTTCTGAAGGATCGGTTCCTCACCCAGATAAAAGCGGATCATCTCGGGCACATAGACATACATCGCCTTGTCGTCAGCAACGCCGGTACCGATAGCATTGGCCAGCGTGACACGGCCACGGCGGACGACGGACAAAAGCCCCGGCACGCCGAGCATGGAATCAGAGCGGAACGCCAGCGGATCGATAAAGTCGTCGTCGATACGGCGATAGATCACATCGACACGGCGCGGCCCCGAGGTGGTCCGCATGAAGACCAGGCCTTCGTCGACGAAAAGGTCCTGTCCTTCGACCAGACGCACGCCCATTTCCGTGGCCAGAAACGCATGTTCGAAATAGGCACTGTTGAAGCGGCCCGGCGTCAGCAACACGATCGTCGGATCGTCCACCCCGACAGGCGCGACGGATTTCAGGTTATTGCGCAATTCCGTCGGATAGCGACCGATCGGTGCGACGTGATTGGTGGCGAACAGTTCCGGAAACAACCGCATCATGGTCTGGCGGTTTTCCAGCATGTACGAAACGCCGGACGGTGTGCGGACATTGTCCTCCAGCACATAAAACTCGCGCGGCCCGGTGCGCACCACATCGACCCCGGCGATATGCCCGTATATGCGCCGCGGCAAATCGAGATCGAGCATCTCGGGACGGTACGCATCGTTGTTCAGGACGAGTTCCGGCGGAATGCGGCCCGCCTTGAGGATCGCCTGATCGTGATACACATCGTCAAGAAAGGCGTTGAGGGCTTCGACCCGTTGAATGGTGCCGCGCGCCAGATAATCCCATTCGTTCGGATCTATGATACGTGGGATGATATCGAACGGGATCATCCGTTCCGTCGATTCCGCATCGCCGTAAACGGTAAACGTAATGCCGAGACGGCGGAACATCATGTCCGCCTGTTCGTCTTTTCGGATCAGGGTGTCTTTGCTGACGGCGTCGAGCCATTCGCCATACTGCGCGTAGGCCATTCGAACCGTGCCATCCGGTTCAAGCATCTCGTCGAAAAATTTCTGGGGTTCTTTTGGTCCCGAGTTTGTCACCCGCGGTTCATCCCCTCATGTCTGCCCAGTCGTGCTTATTCGCGCTTGTTACCCATTAAACATAATGCGGCGAAAACACCTTGAAAAGGAATTGCCGTGATTTTATTCAAAAACATTCAATGCCTAAATTTCGTTCAACACCGCCCGCGTAATGGCATCGGTGCCGTCCGGCCCACCAAACTCGGCAGGTTTGAGCGTGCCGTTCGAGAACGCTTTTGCGACGGCATCGTCGATCAATGCGCCGGCCTCGATACACTGTGCTTCGCCATGTTGCGTGCCGAGCCACGTTAACATCATCGATGCCGAAAGGAACATCGCCACCGGGTTTGCCAGCCCCTGCCCGGCGATGTCGGGGGCGCTGCCATGCGACGGCTGAAAAAGTCCGTGCGTGTCGCCGATGTCGCCAGACGGTGCCATGCCGAGCCCGCCGACGATCCCCGCCGTGAGATCTGAAAGAATATCTCCAAGCAGGTTTTCCATCACCATGACGTCATAGTCCCACGGTCGCTTAACGAGATTGAGCGCCATGGCGTCAACGTAACCATAGTCGGCCTCGATATCCGTATGGCGCGCTTTTACCTCGTCGAATATGGAACGAAAGAATGCCATCGAATGCAGCACGTTCGCCTTGTCGACGCATGTCACCCGCCGCGCATCGGTGCGCGTTCGCGTACGTGTCTCGGCCAGCTTGAAGGCATACTCGATCACGCGTTCCGATCCCTTGCGGGTGATCAGGCAGCGGTCTTCCGCCTGCTCGCCGTTGTCGCTACGTGGATTGCGGATATCGGCAAACAGGCCTTCCGTGTTTTCGCGGATCAGGACAAGATCAATATCGCGTGCGCGTGGATCGGCAAGCGGCGTCGGCGCCCCCGGCAGCACGCGCACCGGGCGGACGCCGGCATACAGTTCAAGGCCGAAGCGCAGATCGAGCTGCGGATTGATTTCCGTGCCGTCGGTTTTACGGACGTCGGGAAGTCCCATCGCGCCGAACAGAATGGCGTCGGCATTGCGCGCCGCTTCGAAGCTTTCGTCAGGCAGATCGGTGCCATGGTCGCGGTAATGCGCCGCGCCCCCGGGCACGTGTTCCAGGTCCAGCCCCGGCTCGCCGATCTTGGCGGTAACGGCATTCAGGACCGTGATGCACGCATCCATGACTTCGTTGCCGATACCGTCGCCCGGCATAACCGCAATCTTGAACGTATTCGATGACATATAGATATTTTTCCCTTGAACGACGCCGTGACACGCATGACCTACGAAGGTAAACATAATTCAAACGAGGGGAAGATACATGTCCGAAAACGATAACAAAAACGACCAGCCCAAGGGCATGAAGCGCGGTTTGACGCGCTATGGCGACGAGGAATTCTCACTGTTCCTGCGCAAGGCCTTCATCAAGGCCATGGGCTACACGGACGATGCGCTGTCGCGTCCGATTATCGGCATTGTCGATACTTATTCCGGCTATAACGCATGCCACGCCAATGTGCCCGATATTATCAACGCGGTGAAGCGCGGCGTCATGCTGGCGGGCGGTCTGCCGGTCACTTTCCCCGTCGTATCGTTGCACGAGAGTTTTTCGTTTCCGACGTCGATGTTCCTCAGAAACCTGATGTCGATGGATGTCGAGGAAATGATCAAGGCGCAGCCGATGGATGCGGTGGTGCTGATCGGTGGATGCGACAAGACCGTTCCGGCGTTGCTTATGGGCGCGTTTTCCGCCGACCGTCCGGCGATCCTCGAGGTCACAGGGCCGATGATGGCAGGCAGCCTGCGCGGCGAACGTATTGGCGCGTGCACCGACTGCCGACGCCTGTGGGGTATGCACAGGGCCGGCGAAATCGATGCCGCAGGGATCGCTGCGGCTTCGGAACGGCTCGTGCCGTCGGCCGGCACCTGCGGCGTGATGGGGACGGCGTCGACCATGGCGTTGATGTCGGAAGCAATGGGCGTTCTGTTGCCGGGCGGTGCGGCCATTCCCGCCGTTATGAGCGACCGCATGCGCCATGCCGAGGTAACCGGCACGCGCGCTGTCGCCATGGCAGCCGAAGGAACGGCACCAAGCCAGTTGATCACGCAAAAACATATCGATAATGCGCTGACGATCCTGCAAGCCATCGGCGGTTCGACCAATGCCATTGTGCATATCACCGCGATCGCCGGACGGCTCGGCCTCGATGCGTCGCTTGCCCGGCTCGATGAAATCGGTCGCAAGACTCCGGTGCTGGTCGATCTCAAACCGGCTGGGTCGAACTATATGGAAGATCTTTATAAGGCGGGTGGCCTGGCGCCGATCCTTCGCGAGATCGAAGATCTGTTGCATCTGGACGCGATGACCGTCAGCGGCAAAACACTGGGTGAAAACCTCGCCGAAGCCGAACCGCCGTTCGAGCAGCATATCGTCAAGACGCGCACGGCGCCGCTGGCTGAGAACGAAGGCATGATCGCCCTTTCCGGTTCGTTGGCCCCGAACGGCGCGGTTCTTAAAAAGGCCGCAGCCTCTCCGGCACTTTTGAAGTTCGAAGGGCGTGCCGTCGTCTTCAACGATCTTGAGGATCTCGCCAACCGCATCGACACGGACGACCTGGACGTGAATGTCGACGACGTGATCGTTCTCAAGCATGCGGGACCGAAAGGTGCACCTGGCATGCCCGAAGCCGGATACATTCCAATCCCGTTGAAGCTCGCACGTCAGGGCGTAAAGGATATGCTGCGCATCTCCGACGCTCGGATGAGCGGCACGGCATTCGGCACGATCATTCTTCACGTGTCGCCGGAAAGTGCTGACGGCGGTCCGTTGGCGCTGGTTGAAAACGGTGACACGATCCGCCTCGATGCGGATGCGCGGACGCTCGATCTTCTCGTCGATGAAAAGGAAATGGCGGAACGGCGTGCAAAATATCAACCGCGTCCGCCGCATGACGGATCGGACCGTGGCTATATGAAGCTCTACATCGATACGGTGACGCAGGCCGAGGACGGTTGCGATTTCGATTTTCTGATGAAGCCCTGATCCGACGGGTAAATGAAAAGAGCGCTGTCCCCCAGGACAGCGCTCCTTTCCGAAGTCATCAAACCGGCGCCCTTACAAGTATACGCAGCCGGTAAAACGATTACTTCTTTTTCGCGACGCGCTTTTTGGCGGCGGCTTTCTTTCTTGCCGGGGCCTTTTTCGCTGCAGCCTTTTTGGCAGGGGCTTTCTTGGCCGCTACCTTTTTCTTCGCTGCGACTTTCTTTTTCGCGGCGGGCTTTTTCTTCGCTGCGACTTTCTTTTTCGCGGCGGGCTTTTTCTTCGCTACGACTTTCTTTTTCGCAGCTACCTTCTTCTTCGCTGCGACCTTTTTCTTTGCTGCCGGCTTTTTGGCGGCGACTTTCTTCTTCGCCGCTACCTTCTTCTTCGCCGCAGGCTTTTTGGCGGCGGCTTTTTTCTTAGCCACTGCCTTCTTCTTTGCTGGAGCTTTCTTGGCAACCGACTTCTTGGCCGCTGCCTTTTTCGCCGGAGCTTTCTTCGCGACCGACTTCTTGGCGGCTACCTTTTTCTTCGCCGTTGCCTTCTTCTTCGCTGCCGGCTTTTTGGCCGACGCCTTCTTCACTGCTTTCGCCATAAAAATAAAACCTCCCGTCAATAAAAAGTCAGCACTCTATAACAGCTTGTGGATAACATCGGAAGTGTAACGCATCACACTTGGTAAAAATCTCCTAGATGTTTATCGAGCGAACATCTCTAAACATCTGTTTCACCTTACATCCTTTTAATCGTGATGCCACACAGGTTGTTCACGTTACTTGCCGTCAGCGATAAGGCACGAGTCATTGGCATGAAAAAACAACGCGTTTGCATTTTTCGATTCGTCGAACGAATTGCCGATGCCATTTCTATTTTGCACCCGGCACCCATGCCTTGACTTGAACCGGACGACCGGACTGTGTCCGCAAAATCTTTTTCTTCGCGACTTGTTCGGCGGCCGGTGCTTCGCGGTTATCCAAAAATGCGACGCCCATTTCCTTCAGCGTCATCTCCGCGCGCGGACCCCGTTTGATCGCGTTTTTATAGGCACTGGATTCCTTGGTGATCTTGTCGAGACGTTCAATCGACATGTGGCCGAAGCGACGCCATACACCTGAAAGGAATTCTTCTACCTCGAACGGCAGAAAAAGTTCGGCGTCTATTTCCGGGCGGCCACGAGAGAACGCCATATGCACATTCGGTTCAATCGGACCGATTTCATCAGCGACGAACACGGCCGGCATGAGTTTGCGCCCACGATGGATGATGCAGTAGTACGACTGCGCTAAAAAAAGCAGGCGCTGCAATTTTTGTGGCTGCAGGTATTCGTTCTCGTTCAGGGCCGTATCGGCGAACCAGAACGCCACGTCGAATGCATTGCTGACATCGGCTGGCATCTAGCTGTAAATCTCCAAGCGTTACTCTGTAGAAGTATAGATATGCGGTAATGGTAAACCGAATCTTTACGCGGCGAAAAGAGACGTTATGGCCGTGGCCTTAAGCCAGGGTATCGAGCGTTTCGCGTGACAATTGCGATGCCGTATTCAATACCGCCACGTTCGCACGGTAGACCGTTTCCGCTTCGATAAGCCTGATGATTTCCTGCCCAAGATCCGGAGCCAGACCGCTGCCGATCAACTGCGCCTCGACGGCAGAACTGCCGCCCGGGCCAGAGCCGCTCCGGACGGTGTTCTGGCGAACGGTGGATGCTTCATATCCGGGTGTAAGTGCGTTGACGATATTGTCGGCGGCACTGCTTGCACGAAGAGAGGATGCGCGCAGTCCGGAAGCCGCCGAGGTCAGGACGGGGGTAAGTGCCATTGTTCGTGTCTCCGAAACGAACCGTATCGAAATGACACGACGGAGAAAGTGACAACCGTCACGGTTTGCGGAAACGAAACTTTAGAAGGCTTTAAAGATTGAAACTGAACTCGGTGCCGTTGATCGGCTGCTGGCCGGAAATGATCAGCGCGTTCGTTTCGTAGGTCTTGATGATGCTGGATACAGGACGTCCAGGGGTACGCGCCGCCGCCTTATTCGGATTAGCATTGGTGGTGGGTTTTTCCTGATCTTCGAAAATCGATGCAAAGACCTGGCTGTCCGCAGTGAAAAGCCGATTGGCACCCGGGTCGGTATACTGGCGGCGTTGCCCACCCTTGCCGTTTAATTGCGTGTGATCATGGCTGTCCTGAAAACCCGAGGCGGCGGCATCGAACGAGATGTTCGTCCCGGCATCCAGTGCATCGACCTGCGATGTCGAAACGGAGGCCACGCGCGCAGATGGGCCGACCGCCCGCGCACTTTGCGCAGGTGCCGCTCCCGCTACAGCCACTGGTTTGGGTACACTGGCCATTTCAGCCTGAAACCCCTATTTCCGTTCCAACCCGTAATGCCCGCTACGCGCACACATTTGGTACACTTAGCAGAACATAAACACATACGGTTAACATTCTACGGATTTGAAGCCCAAACGTCAATATATCCGGGCCTTTCAGGGTTAACGTGCTGTACTGCGCGCATTATTGCCGCCCGTATGTGAACTCCATTCCGGGCACGCCAAGAACGCGAATTCAGTTTTTATAAGTCTCGCTCGGGTAAAAGCGTTGCGCGCCCCGGAGGATATCGAGTGTGCTGAGCGGCATTTCGGGGTTTGTCGCCCCCTCCTCCCGCGTCTGGATATCCTTCTCGAGATTGCCGCTTTGGGCGTTCAGGGCTTGGATTTGCCGCTCTGCTGCATCCAGCCCATGGGCTAGGTCGCGAATTTGCTTTTCGGCGCGGCGCAGGGATTCCAGCACTGGTGCTATATCCGGTTTGATCGCGGCCTTGCCCCGCAAATCGAGTCTGCGGGCAATCTCGCTGGTAAACCACAATGCACCGAACGCCATGAAAAAAGCGATCACGGCAAGGAAGATGGACATGCTGTCACTCCTGCATCCGTTCTGGATAACACTTAATTTTATTTCAATAGTGATAAACGGATGATTAACGGCTAGGCCGCAACGACGCAGTTTCGCCCTGCTTGCTTGGCGCGATATAGCGCCGCATCCGCACGGTTGAGAATATCCAAGAGGCTCTCGGCGGGATCTTTCAGTTCGCTCGCACCAATGCTGACGGTAAACGAGATTTCCTGTCCGTCGTCGAGTTCGACGCGTGTTTCCGCAAGCGCGGCACGCAGGCGTTCGGCGGCCTCCAGCGCCGTTTCCAATTTGGTATCGGGCAGCGTTACGGTAAACTCCTCGCCGCCGAAACGTCCCAGCACATCGACGTCGCGCAACTCTGCGATGCAGGCATTCGCCAATGACTTTAGCACCCGGTCCCCGGCTTCATGTCCATACGTATCGTTGACCGATTTGAAATGATCGGCGTCGAGCATAAGCACGCAGATCGGGTGCTGGTACCGTTTGCAGCGAGTCAATTCGCGTTCCGAGATTTCGCTGTAGCGGCGGCGATTGTTGACACCCGTCAATGGGTCGGTCGTCGCGAGACGGCGCAACTCCTCTTCCATCTGCTTACGTTCGGTGATGTCCGTGTACGACGCGATAAATTCGCCGCCCGGCATGGGGCCGCCGCGAATTTCGATGACGCGACCGGTCGGGCGCGCATGGTCGGTTTGGAATGCCTCGGCGGAGCGGAACAGATCGAACCGCTCAGCAATCTGTTCATCAACATCGTCCGTGCCGAATTCGCCTTCCGCGCCCATGTGCCGCAGCATATCCATCAGAGGGGCGCCTTCCACAACAAGCGACTCCGGCAGATCGAATAGCTCGGTGAAGCGGTCGTTATACGATACCAGGGTCATCTCCGGACCGAACAGCGTGATCCCCGGGTCCATATTGTCGAGCACGCCTTGAATGGTTTCCGCCTGTTTGGCGATACGTTCGTCGGCAAGGCGCTTCGCTTCCAGAAGTTGCACATGAGAAAGCACCCTGTTCACCGTGCGCGGCAACAGATCGAGATAACTGCCGTCGGTTTCCTTGATGACATAGTCGGACGCACCCAAGCGCATGGCCTCGACGGCAACGCTGAGTTCGGACGAACCGGACACCATCACCACCGGAGTATGTTCAGGATCGAGCTGCTTCAGTATTTCCAGGCCGGACATATTCGGCAGCATGTGGTCCAGCAGGACAATATCGAAGCCGCCTGCCCGCGCGAGATCGAGTCCCGCCGCGCCGTTATCGCACACCGTGACGTCAAAACCGTCGCTTTCAAGGCGTCGCTTAGCCATACGGGCGACAAAGGCATCATCCTCGACGTAGAGAATACGGGTGGCCATTTCCGGGTCAGCCTTTCAACGAGTCAATTCTTGCGCGGACCGCTTCGAACTCGGATTTGAGTGTGTGTGCAATAGCAGCCATGTCGCCAGCGTCGTCAGCATTCGAGGATTTTTCAAGTGCCTTTGCGGCTTCGGCCAGACGCTTGGCGCCGGCAGTTCCAGCAGACCCTTTGAGCTTGTGCGCATGTGCGCGGATATCGTCCCCGCTACGGTCGTCTATCGCGCGCATCAGATCGTCAACGACGTCCTGATTGATGCTTATGAAGTCGCCGAGCATTTCATACAGCATCTCTTCGTCGCCATGACAGATCGCACGCAACACCCCGAGATCGATGATCTCGTCGCCCGCGGGTGCGGATTGCGCGGGCGATTGGGGCACGGCTATTTCGGCGGACGTTTGTTTCGAAGCCGGCGGCAGCCATTTGCCGATCTCGCTTGCCAGCGCATCGAGTTTTACGGGCTTCGCGAGGTATCCGTCCATGCCGGCGCGCAGGCAGTTTTCGGCTTCGCCCTGCAAGGCATTCGCCGTTGCGGCGATTATCGGGATGTGCCCGCCGCTCGTCTCTTCGGCGGCACGGATCGCCGCGGTCAACTCAAAGCCGTCCAGCTCCGGCATATGGCAATCCGTCAGGATAAGCGCATAGCCGCCGCGCTGCCATTTCTCCAGCGCGTCCGCGCCATTCTCGCCCATCTCGACGGCGTAGCCGAGTGTGTGCAACTGACGCATCAGCACCTGACGGTTCACTGGGTGATCTTCTGCGGCGAGAATAAGCCGCCCGGCCTTGCGCGCATCGTCGATAGACGGCGGCGCGTCGGTCGCCACATGCTCGTCGGCATCGTCGGCGACGTTTAGCCGCGAGGGGTCTATGCGTTTCGCGGCAACGCCGATGCTGTCGATCAATGCGCGTTCGCTATAGGGACGCTGCAGGCTGACCCCCGGCGTTTTCTTTGATTTCGATGCCGTGGCGGGTTGGTTCGTCAGCTTGACAATGCCGGGCGGAGTCCGCGCCGTCATTTCATCGACGACGGCACGCGCAAGTTCGCCGGCGCTGCCGCCGCTGCCGGGCCAGTCATCGACGATGACGACATCGTACATCGCGCTTTGTTCCAACATCTGCCCGACGTTTTCGCTTAACGTGTAACGTAATCCGTTGTGTTTCAGGTAGGCCCCGAGAAACGCCCGTTCCTCCGGATCCGGAATGCAGATCAGCACCCCCACACCTCTAAGGTCGGGTGCCGGTTCTTCGTCGGCACCCTCTGCGGGCGGTGCACAAGGGGTGAACGGAATTTCAAACCAGAACTTCGCGCCTTTGCCAAGTTCGCTTTCGACGCCGATTGTGCCGCCCATAAGATCTACGAGACGGCGCGAGATAGACAGGCCTAGCCCGGTGCCGCCGAAGCGTCGGGTGATCGAACCTTCGGCCTGCGTAAAGGCCTCGAAGAGCTTGGCCTGGTTCTCCTGCGATATGCCGATCCCGGTATCGTTGACCTCGAAACGGATAACAGCGGCGCCGTCGCGCGTTTCCGTCTGCTTTACGCAAATTTCGACCTTTCCTGCCTCGGTGAATTTCGCCGCGTTACCGGCAAGGTTCATCAGAATTTGACGAAGCCGGACCGGGTCGCTGTTGACCCATCCGGGTACGTTCGGGTCCGCAAAGGTGATCAGGCTGACGTTGCGGCCCTGCTTGCGGATATTCGGGGCCAGCGTTTCAGCGACGCCGTTGACGATGGATGACAACGACACCGGCACGTTTTCCAGATCCATGCGTCCGGCTTCGATCTTCGAAAAATCGAGAATATCGTCGATGATCCGGAGCAGCGCCTCGGCGGATTCACGAACCGTGCGCAGCATCTGGCGTTGTTCGCGTTCAAGGCGGGTCTGCTCCAACAGTTCGACCATCCCCGTTACACCGTTCATCGGGGTCCGGATTTCGTGACTCATAGCCGCGAGGAAGCTGGATTTCGCCTGGTTCGCGGATTCCGCGATCTCCTTGGCATCCTGCAGTTCATGCTCGGCTTCCTTGAGCCGCGTGATGTCGACCATGACACCGGCGACGCCGTTCGACTTGCCGTCGGCGTTGATGAAATGCGCCTTTTCGATCATCACATGGTGGTCCTTGCCATCGGCGAAGGCCTTTTGTGTTTCGTAGGAATAGCGCTTTTTCCCCGGACCGGTGGCGCGGTCCTGGGGGTCGTATCGCTCCGCCAGGTCCGGGCGGTCGATATCGAACGGTGTTTTGCCGACAACCTCGTCCGGGGTCAGACCGACGACGGCTTCAAACGCCGCGTTGGCCCCGGTAAACATACCGTTGTCGTCCTTGTAGAAGATCGGGTTCGGGATCGTGTCCAGCAACGTGCGCTGAAAGATCAGCTGCTCCTCAAGCCGCATTTCACGCCGTTTCAGCGTCGTCACCAGATAATCCAGGGCCCGGCCCATGCTGGCGATCTCGTCGTTGCCTGCCGTCGGGATGTCGGCGTCGCGGCCCTCAACGAATGCAGACATGCTGGATTGTAGCCGCAGCAACCGGCGGATCACGTTTCGGTAAAGGTAGATCATCGCCATAATGGCGATCAGCAGACCGCCAACTGTGAAGACGATTGCCTTGCGCTCCGACGCATCGTTCAGCAAACCGATGGCGTTGCGCTCTTCGGCGATCGTCCGCAAGACGGTGTTGCTGAGCTGTTTTGCCGCGTCACTGTATGCCTGTGCCAGCGGCACCAGCATACTGTCGCCACCGGGCGTGCGAAGCGCATCCGAAAGCGCGCCGCGGGTCGAGCCCAGCAATTCCTTTAAGTTGTCGTGTACATCCACCGACAAGCGATTGGACACTTCGGTGCTATCGTTGAGCGTCACCTGCATCAAATCGGTCAGGCCCTTGCGCGACCGCGCCGTCTGGGCGTTGTCGGCGGTTTGTGCCGTTTCCAAAATGCGTGCGGTATGTTCCGAGAGCCGCGTGATATCGACCCGCATCGCCAGCCTGTGCTCGACGAGCCGCTCGACACGTGCGTCGATCCGTTGTTCATCGCTGTAAATGAGTGCGCCGATCCCGCCCGCCAGGACGATGACGAGAGCGAAAACCGTGTAGACGCGGGCGGCGACGGGAAACTTCATGGCGGTTCCGTTCAGGCCGCCATTTCGCTTCGCAGGCGGATTTTGCCGCGCGATGGCGTGATGTCGACGATTCGGGAAACCACGGTGCTGTCGCCTGTTTCTGGATTAAGCGCAACGCACGTCAGCGTCGCGGCAAAAGGCTTGGCGCCACGGGCAGTTAGAAATGAAACGGTATCGCCACAGCGCGCATCCAGCGTCCATACCCCGCCGCCGTGATTGCGGCCACGCGACAATATCGTACCGGGCGCCATGTCGCCGATTGTCAGCGACAGCGCGCCGTGTCCATCCGGATCGAACAGCGCCGCGTCCAGCGTCAGCGGCAAATCATGCATATCCGTCCCTCCCGGATACGGCGGACGGCGGCGCAACCCGACAACAAGCGACTTTTTGGTTTTGATATTTTCGGCATCGCCGCTATCGCCCGAGGCGATATGCAGCGGCGCGGATTTCACGTCGGCAATGGGTGGCAGCACGCAGACACCTTCCGCCTCGGAAGCATGAAGCTGCCATACGCCATTGCCCATATTCCGGCCATGTGTAAGCAGCGCACCCGGCGCAAGTCCGCTCACTCGGACAACGATATCTGTCCCGTCGGCGACATCGGAGAGATTCAAAGGCAGAAAGTCGCGGGTATTATCGATGCCACCGCGAGGCGCGAGCAACGGTAGCTTGGGATCGAGATCTACCTCTGCCCCGCTCGGCCCGTGCGCCGCCATATCGTGCCATTTGGTGACGTCAATGCCGAGGCGGTCGTAAATCTCGCCATTGGCGTCGTCGGCGCGCGTACGGATGAAATCCCTGAGATTACGCAACTCGTTGAGAAACGCCGGACGTTGAAGGTCATCGTACGTCGCGTCGACGACCAGTATGCCTCGGTCGGTTTCATCGACCGGCGCATCGTCGTCGATACCGCCGACCGGGTCGGCAAAATCTTCGGCCGGTTCCTCGGCAACGATGGGTGTTTGTTCCGCAGGCATCGCGGCGGGATCGAGCACGGCATCGGCCTCGGAGGCATCATCCAAGACCGGGGATGGCGGCGCGGCATTTGCCTCCGGTTCCGCCATTTCCGACGGAACATGCGCATCTTCGGTGAAGTCGTCGCTTGGCAGCGGCTGTGCCTTCAAGGCATGCCGTACATCGACGACCAGATCGCCCTGCCACGCCAGACCGCCATCCTCGATCGCGCCGGCGGCCGAAATCTCTGGCGCATTCGGGGGGATAACGACGCCGTCGATGGCGATCTCCATGAGTTTGGGCGCGCAATCGGCCTCGCCCAGCGTGTCGTAACGCATGACGATTTCGAACGGCAGTGCATCGTCTATATACGGGATCAGCAGTTCGACCGGTTCGTCTACGCCACGCCAGTCGACGACCTGATCGTACGTCACTGTGCCGTCGGAATAGATGCTGATTCTGGCCTTCCCGGCACGGCTTTGCGGCGCGATCACGACTTTGAAGGCGGCGCTCGGATTGACGTCGACAGGCGTGTTTTCGACATGAATGCTGGCCGACTGCGGTTCGCTGCCCGCAATATCCATTTCTACATCCAAATCGAAATCTCCGGTGTCGCCGGGGATAACGATACTGAGATCCGCGAGGTCCAGTGCCGATACGGTCCACGTCCCATTGTCGTCCGTCCCGGCGCTCAACGACGCACCGTCCGGGAGCCCGGAGAACCGCACGGATATCCCTTTCAGCACATCCGGATCGTCGGTGCCGACGGATACGTCCAGGTCGATGACGACCATCGAGACCGGTTTCTGAGGTGTGGATTCGCCAGCAGAGTCGGATTTCGCTGCAGGCACCGGCTCCGTTTTGGTTTCTGGGGTGGTTTCCGGTTCAGGTTCCGGAGCGGCGGGTGCCGGTCTGTCGTGGCCGCCAGTGAATTCGTAGCCGGTCAATTCGCTCCACGTCGCGTCGGGGTCGTCGCCCGCAAAAACGCCTTTCAACATTACCGAAAAGGGCAGATCGACTTCACCGGGAACAACGGCGCTCAGGCCCTTCACGTACTCAGGCGCCAAATCCCAATAACCTTCCGGGCTTAAATTGCCGGCGCTCAGTTCAACGCCTTTCGGAAGCCCCCGGATTTCAATGCGTTGCAGTGTACCGCCTTCGGCATGTACGACCTCGTCGGGCAGTGCTACGCCCAGCCGGGTCGCCGTCTCCGGCAACGGCAGGAAACCGGCCGGCAAAGATAACGGGCCAGAGGATTTAGATGCCCTGGGCGTACCGATGATCGCCGATAGCCAATCCGTCACGCCGGGTCCCGGGACCGGCATGATATTTTCAGGTATCTTCGCGTCGTTCGGCATTGTCACCTCTTGCGATACCCGCGCGAGAATCATTAAATTCCCTTGCTATGAGTTGCGGGTTGCCTGTTATGTCGCGTAGTCTAACCGGGTCATGGCAAACGCGCGATAGTTCCGTTCTTGAGCCAGAAAATGAATATAAGACATATATCCTAACATGGCAGATTCTGCGCATATTCTCGTCGTCGAAGACGATGCATTCGTTCAAAAAGCCCTCCGCCTTTATCTGGAAGGCGAAGGTTACCGTATCACCACGTGTGACAACGGCAACGACATGCATGCCTTGATGGCCAAGGACCCTGCCGACCTGGCGATCATGGACCTGAAATTGCCGAATGACGACGGTTTCGAGCTGACCAAGCAGTTGCGCGAGAAATATGCCGTCGGGATCATCATCCTGACCAGCAAGGACGATGCGATCGATCGCGTCGTCGGGCTCGAGATCGGCGCCGACGATTATGTCACCAAGCCATGGGACGAACGTGAGCTTTTGGCGCGAATCCGAAGCGTGTTACGCCGCGTGACCGAGCGCCGCGATGCCGCGCTTGCCGGCGGCGACAGTGGGCAACGATCGGTCAATTTCAACGGTTGGACGCTGAACCTTGACAGCCGGGAACTGAAGAATCCGGACGGCGCAAAGGTCGAGCTGACGTCGGGGGAATTCAGCCTGCTCAATGAATTCATCGAAAAAGCCGGGCGTGTGCTGTCGCGCGATCATCTGTTGGGTGCAATTTACAGCCGTGACTGGGAGCCATTCGACCGCTCCATTGACGTCTTGGTGACGCGCCTGCGCCGTAAGGTCGAAGCCGACTCGCGGCACCCGGAAATCATCAAAACCGTCCGCGGCACGGGCTATATGTTCGCCGCCGCCGTCAAACGCGCCGACTGAGATCCCGCGTATCCGCCTTTTAAGGTAGATGCAGGCCCCTTAGAGTGCGCATTCAATTGATCGAGGCCATGCCGATATGAGTGAAGAAGAAGACCGCCAGACCCTGAGCATCCAGCTCGCCAACCAGATCATCAACACCGCGAACAACCGTTTGCAGGAAGGCATGGACGCAGTCGATATCGCCGCCGGCATTCGCCATGCAGCGGCCAATTTCACGGCATTCGCGGTTGCCAACTCGGAACACCCCGACGAGGTCGACCCGGCTTATTTCGCTGAGGAATTTATTCAGATCTATACCTACTATCTGGAAAAGCACACCGCGCCGGTGCAGGTACAGTCGGGTCTGGAAGCGCTGATCAATCAGGTCAAGGACGAGAACTGAGCCCGGTTATTCAGCGCTAAAAGCAGGCTTTGCAATTTTTCTGAAATTTTATTGCCTAAGGGTCTTTTCTCGCTTGATTTCCCGGCCCTGAATGGGTACCACCACCCTCGCTGACCGTGTCCCCTTCGTCTAGCGGTCTAGGACGCTGCCCTTTCACGGCGGAAACACGGGTTCGAGTCCCGTAGGGGACGCCACTCCTGCACAAAACCGGGTTTTTACCCAAGAGTGCAGGCTCTGGCGAGATTACAGCGGTTAAAACCACCCTCAAAACCAGTCTCTACTTCTGACGTTCGATGCGTGCCCTGCTCGGCTCGCGCCACAGGATTGCGGCCGTGTTCCGTTCCGGCGGCACGAAACAGCGTTCATTCCCGCATCCTTGACCTTTGTTAAGGTCGGCAATTCGTTTCGCCCTCATGATCGTCCGAACACGAATGCTCTGGATGGGTCATGGATTTCTCGTATTTCACCAAGACAATCGGGCGCGGGCCGACGTTGTCCCGACCGCTGAACCGCAACGAAGCCCGCGATGCCATGGGCATGGTTCTCGATGGTGACGTCGAGCCGATACAACTGGGCGGCTTTTTGCTCGTTCTGCGCCAGCGCGGCGAAACGGCGGAAGAGCTGGCGGGCTTCGTCGACGCCGTACGTGCCCGTCTGGATGTGCCGGACAATGCCGTGGTGCCGGACGTGGACTGGCCCAGCTATGCCGATCACCACCGTCAGCAACCATGGTTTATCCTGAGCGCGATGCTATTGGCTGCGCACGGCATAAAGGTCTTGATGCATGGCATAGGTGGCTGTGCGGACGGTTGTGCCCCGACACAACCGGCACTTGAGGCGCTGGGCATCACGCCGTGCGGCTCGCTCTTGGAGGCGTCGGCGGCGCTGGCCCGCGAAAACCTGGCGTATATCGGTCTGGAGCATATGTCAGCGCAGGCAGAGGCGCTATTTCACTATAAGCCGTTGCTGGGCGTCCGCTCGGTCGCCAACACGTTTGTCCGCGATCTCAACCCCCTCGGCAGCGCCTTTACGGTGGTCGGGATCGTGCACACGCCTTATCGGGAAGTGCATCGGACCGCCCTCGGCTTACTCGGGCAAACCAACGCAGCGGTCTTCAAGGGGATTGGCGGCGAGGCACAGCGAAATCCATACAAAAGCGTGCAGATCGCAACCCTGAACGACGGGTATCACGGTGTCGAAGACTGGCCGGCGAGCTTAAGCGGTGAACCCTTCCTGTGGCGAGAAGAAGATCTTTCGCCGCAACGGGTTGCCGCACTGTGGAGCGGATGCCTTTCGCATCCGGCTGCCGAAGCTTCGATCACGGCAACGACAGCCGTCATTCTCAAGCAAACCGGGCACGCGAAAACCCGCGACGAGGCGAACAAGCTCGCGCAATCGATGTGGCAGGACCGTCACTCGGCGGGCAACACAGTGATGCTCAGTGGCTCGTTCCGGACGACAGCGTGATCTTGTTATAGACGTTGTACTTCCCCGAAGGTTTCACCATCGGGATGCGCTTCACTTCTTCCAAAGTCGCGGCATCGTAGACCACGAGCGCGCCGTCCATATCCCAGATACTGGCAAGCGCATAGTCGCCGTTCTTGGTGAATTCTATATGTGCTGCCGTCTTGCCGGGCTCGGGGCGCAACGTCTTGACGATTTCCAGCGTCCGTTTATCGATCACGTGAATGGCATCCTTGTTCGGTCCGAAGAAAACATCGACCCATGCATAATGCGTGTTCTCGTGTGAGCGCATGAAAAACCCGGGGCCGAGCGTTTCGATCGTTTTCACGGTTTTCCAGGTTTCCATATCGATGACACTGACCTGTCCGCCTTTCAGATGCGGCGTCGCAAACACCCGCCGGCCCTGATAATCGAACGTGATGCCCGACCCGAGATGCGGCAGGCCTTCAAGCTCCAGATCAGCGACCTTTCGGCCGACGTTCAGGTTCACGACCTGGCCTTTTTTGGCATTACGCGCGGCGCCCATGAGGTTTCGGTAGTCCTGATCGAACAGGAAATCGTCAACGTAATCATCGAGGACGATATGGCGTACCGGGAAGGGCCCATAATCGAAAGCGCCTTCCTGCATGCCGGGTTGGTAATTGTGAATGAAGCCCTTAGCGACTGGCTTCGGGTTGTCGGCGTAGGAAATCTCCCAGACTTCGGGAATATCCTTCAAGGCGACGATGAAGCTTTCGCGGGGCGCTGCCGTGTAAACGGCACTGACACGCGATGTTCCCCCCTTCTTGCCCAGCACATCGATCACCTTGATCGGCTTGAGTTCACGGGCATCGAGCAGAACAAGGGTGTGCGGCAGGAAATTTCCGGCCATGACATATCGTCCATCCGCCGACACGGCGATATTTCGGGTATTGATTCCGACCCGCACCTCGGCCACCGGCTTGAAGGTAACAAGGTCGTACTTACTGACCCAGCCGTCGCGCGATGCCAGATAGACATAGCGCCCGTCCGGCGAATACTTGGCCCCGCCATGCAACGCAAAGCGGGATGGGAAGCGCCACAGCGGTTCAAACGTATCCCCGTCCAGTATCGTTACATGGTGATCGCCGGTTTCAACGACCGTGAACAGGTTCATCGGGTCTGCCGAATGAACGGGTGTATCGCCCAGCGATGCCAGTGCATTGTGAACCACGTGACTATCGGCGATTTCGGCCATGCCCCAGCTCGGAATTTCCGGAAGTGGCCGGTATATAAAATTAACGATCGCCGAGATATCGGGTGCAGCGATCTGCGCGCCGAACGCCGGCATTTGTGTTGCCGGCCGGCCCTTGGCGATGGTCGCGAGCGCATTTTTCTTTCTGAGCCGTTTGAGATTTTCCGGCAACAGCGCCGGGCCGATACCCCCGAGCCGATTTCCACCGTGACACGCGGCGCAATGCTGCTGATACAAGGCAAATGTTTTCGCGTCGTCCGTAGTATCCCCGGCGACAACCGGTGACGATACGAGGGCCAATGCCGCAATTGCCAGGAACTCAACGCACCGCATGGGCGTAATCCCCTTTCCGGTACGGTCGGTTCAACACACGTTCGCCCCCCTCGTCGATACCGATCTCGGCATCGCTCAGGTAACAGCCCGGGTCTTCCGCCCATGGGTCGCCGGTCAACTGCATCGCGCGCACCCGCGTGTTGCCGCCGCAAATGGCGAAATGCCGGCACTCGCCGCAGCGTCCGCCGACCTTTCGCGGCTGCACCTTCAATCCGGCCATCACCGGGTCGCTGGTGTCCGTCCAGATTTCCGAGAACGGTCGCGACTTCACGTTCCCGAGCGAGTAATTCCACCACATGGTGTCGGGATGAACCTCGCCGAGGTTGTCGATGTTGGCAATATTCACACCGGACGAGTTGCCGCCCCATTGCTCGAGCTTGGCGCGCAGGTGGTCGGCCTGTTCAGGGAAATGCCGCTGCGCCCAATGCAGCATATAGACGCCGTCGGCATCGTTGTTGCCGGTGACGAACTCTTTTTCCTGCCCGTCCTGCAGCAAACGCAGGCACGTTTCGAACATCAAATCCATGGCGCCGCGCGTTGCGTCCCAATGTGCATCGTCGCCGCGGTTCTTGTTGCCGCGTCCGGCGTAATTCAGGTGCGACAGATAGAACTTGTCGATTTCCTCGTGTTCCATCAGATCGAGCAATTCCGGAAGCTGGTGCGCATTGTCCAGCGTCATCGTGAAACGGAGACCAACCTTCAATCCGCGTGCGCGGCAAAGTTTTGCCGCATGCAGCGATTTGTCGAAAGCCCCGTCCTGACCGCGAAAGGCGTCGTGCGTTGCCCCGATCCCGTCGAGGCTGATCCCCACATAATCGTAATCTTGTGCAGCAACGTCATCGACCAGCGCTTCACCGATCAGTGTGCCGTTGGTCGACAGTCCAACGTAAAATCCCATTTCCTTGGCGCGCCGCGATATCTCGAAGATGTCCGGGCGCAGCAGCGGTTCGCCACCGGACAGGATCAGGACCCGCACACCGAACGACCATAGATCGTCCATCACCCGGAACACCTCGTCCGTTGTCAGTTCACCCGGAAAGTCATGATCCGAAGAAATGGAATAGCAGTGTTTGCACCGAAGGTTGCAGCGTCGGATCAGGTTCCAGATGACCACCGGTCCCGGCGGCGCGCGCTTTGGCCCAAGCGGCGTCGGATCGAGAATTTCCTTCATGTACTGTGTGATACGAAACATGTCGCTCCCTATACGGCAAGTCTGAGGCCGGTTTTTTTGAGAATTCGCGTGCTGTAGAGAATTTCGTGGCAACGTGCGCGCGATCCCAAAAGGCGCGCGATCTCGGCAACCTGCTTTTCAACCTCGTCACGTCGGCGGCCATGGACCATGGCGAAAAGGTTATATGGCCAATCCGGCAGATGTCGCGGACGACGATAGCAATGCGAGACGAAATCAATCGCGCCGACCTCGGCGCCGGCTTCGCGTATATCCGCATCGTTGACGTCCCAGACGGACATGCCGTTTGCCCGCACCCCAAGGCGATAGTGATTGGGGACCGCGCCGATGCGGCGGATGGCGCCACTTTCACTCATCCGGCGGATCCGTTCGATCACATCGTCTGGTGACAGGCCAAGCGCCTCCGCGACCGCATGGTAAGGGCGTGACACCAGAGGCAAACCGTCCTGGGTTGCCTGAATAATGCGTCGATCAATTTCATCGAACGCCGGCATGGCCTTGACCTCGTTCATACTTCGACCCTGAGGCCGACATAAAATTCTTCCTGCTTCGGCATGTCGTAAACGGGCAGTCCGGTTTCTGCTTCTATCTCGGCGATGACTTCCTTGATCCGTTCAGGTTGCTCGACGGAGAGGACGAACCACATATTGAGCTTGTGCTCGCGGGCATAATTGTGTGCGACCTCAGGGTGCGCGTTCACCATTTCCGCCACCTCATCGAAGCAATCATCCGGCACGGCCATTGCCGCCAGCGTGACATCGCCCCCGAGCTTCTCGGCATTGAACATCGGCCCGAAACGCGAAAGCACGCCGCTTTGACAAAGCTGCGACAAACGCCGAATGAGTTCTTCTTCGCTCAGACCAAGATCCCGGGCGGCATCCGCATATGGGGTATCCGTGACCGGAAAACCGCCCTGCAGACCGTTAACGATGCGCCGGTCCAGCGGGTCGAGCGGGATAACATCGGCTGAGGTGGTCCCCGCATCGTAGCGCGCGCCGCATTGCTTAAAGCACTGCTTGCTGAACAGTACGGCCGTCGGACAAGAACCAATCTCGGTATCATTGTTGAGCAAGGCGATCTGCTGACGCACCGTCGCGCGGTCCTTGCCGTGTACCATGCAGAATAGATTAAACGGCCACATTGGCGACCGACGCGGACGCTGATAGCACAAAGTCACGAAGTCGTATGCCGCCAGCTTCTCGCCGAGGGCATCGATTTTTCCGTCCGGCACATCCCAGACAACCATCGCGTTCGCCTTGTAACCAAGCGCACGATGACGAACGACGAGACCAAGCCGCTTGATGACCCCGTCTTGCGCCAGACGTTCCAGGCGGCGGATGACATCGTCCTCGCTTATGCCAAGCCGACTGGCAATTTCTTCATAGGGCGCGGCCACCAAAGGCATGCCGTTGGCGACATCGGCGAGAATACGCCGGTCTATGGCATCCGGTTCGTTCATACCGCAAACCCAAGGTCGATATGGTAGGCTTTGACCAGTGGCAACTCGATTGGCTCTATCCCCGTTTCCGCTTCGATTCTGCCCAACGTCATCAACACTGCATCGCGGTCCTTGGCGGCAACAACGAACCACAAATTCAATCTGTGTTCGCGCTCGTAGTTGTGATTCACCTCGGGAAAGGATGAGACGTAAGCAGCAACGTCATCGAGCCGCTCGGCGGGCACCGCCATTGCGGCAAGGGTACTCGCCCCGGCACGGTTCGGCGCAATCACGGCACCGACGCGGGACAGAATACCCCTTTCGCGCAAATCCCCGATAGTCCGAAGCACATCGTCTTCCGGCATTCCCAGCGCTTCACCGATCTGGGCAAAAGGACGTGGGTGTAACGGAAAATCATGCTGGTAGGCATTGATGATGCGGCGCTCGGTTTCACTCAGGGACATATCACAATCCCGTCCTGCCTGCGCGTGCGGTCAGGAATATCCCGCTCGGCTTATCGGCGACGATACTTTTCATGACCTTCATCGTTCGGGTGTCAAAGACATCGACCCGGTCTTCATCGCGAACCGACACCCAGACCTGCTCGCCGCGTGGTGTAAACTCCATATGCAGAACGGCTTTTCCTGGCGTGTAGGTTTCGGCAATTTTAAGGCTTGGCACATCGATCACCTGGACCGTGTCGTTCAGCGGGTGCGCGAAATTGACCCAGATTTGCCGTCCGTCAGGTCGTGCAACGGCAAAGATCGGCTGTCCATGTACGGCAATGCGCGTCACTTCCTGCCAGGTGTTGGCATCGACAACCAGCACCTCATGATGTCCGACAGCCGGCAGGAACAGATAGTTGCCGGCCTTCGCCCACCCTTCGAGGTGCGGCATTTTATAGACCGGGAGTTTTTCCTCACCACGGCCGTAATGATCCAGAATGCGTGTAATGCCTTTATCCGGCGCCCACAGGTCCAGCATTGCCAACCCGTCCTCGCCGAACAGACCGGCCACATAATAACGCCCATCGGATGTGACCAGTGCATCGTACGGATTTTTACCGACGTTCCTGTATTTCCGGATCTTCGGGTGCGTACGATCCATGAAATCCGCGATCCAGATTTCACCGGCGTCCCAGAGGCTGAAGATGAATTGCTGACCCGGCGCGTCGACAAGACCAACCACCTTCGACAATGTCCCGTCTTCCATCTCGGCGGGAATGTCCGCGACCGGCGCCAGGGTTTCGGCGTCGAAAACGCGTACGCCGCCCGGCTTGTAGTTGGAAACCGCAATCAACGTGCCGTCCTGAGAAATCGCGCCGCCGATACTGTTGCCGGATTGCACAATCCGCTTTGATACTCTGGCGCGCAACAGATCGACTTTGGTCAGCCCGCCGTCGCGACCGAACACATAGGCATAGCGACCGTCGCGCGAGAAAACGGCGGACGCGTGGCTAAGGTCCCCTAACCCTTCGACGCGGCTTCTTGCGACGACATCCGTGGTGTCGATAATGACGACGCTTCCGGCGGCGCGCTCGATGACAATGCCGAGGTCCCCTGTGCCGTACAGCGCGACGTCCGCATCGGCCGGCGCGGGTGCACCGATCATCAACATCACGACCATCATGGCGGCGCGGTACAGTTTTCTGTATATGTTCATCAGTTCGCCCCTTCGTTCTTGATCAAGCGAGCGAGATAGCGCGCCTCCGAAATACTCAGCAGCCCTTCCCACGGCGGCATGGCTTTCTCGGGATTGCCGGTCAGGATCATGCCCGCGATCGTATCGATATCCCGGTCGGTGAATTGCTCGGGCAGCAGCGCCGGTCCAAGTCCCCCTTGCAACGTCATGCCATGGCACGAACCGCAGTCATGGTGCAGGAGACGCTCCAGGCTGGCCTTTCGGTCATCCGACACGGGGTCGCCAAGAACGGCAGCGGGGGCGGAAACGCCCGCGCACCCCAGCAGTATCAGGACACTCAATCTAGCCCAACTGCACAAAATTGCGTTCGGACGAGAGCGCCTCATCGCAACTATCTCCCAGCAATTGGTCGGCGACATCGACCACGCGGCCAACGATAAACATAAGCGGCGACGGAAGATCCGCTTCGCCGACAGCGCTCGCGATTTCACCCAGGGTCGATACTATGCGGCGTTGGCGCGGCGTCGTGCCGTGGCTGATCGCCGCGGCGGGCGTCGATGCCGGCAAGCCTTGCGTCATAAGCCGAACTGAAATTTGCGCCATATTGGCGGCGCCCATGTAAATCACCAAGGTAGTATCCGGGTCCGCCAGTCCACGCCAATCGAGATCGAGTTCCATATCCTCGCGACAGTGGCCAGTGACGTATCTGACACCCGTCGACAAACCGCGATGCGTTAACGGAATACCGACAGCCGCTGCACACCCGGATGCGGAAGTTACACCCGGGACAATGCTATACGGCACGCCGCATTCGCTTAAATGGATGGCCTCTTCACTGCCCCGTCCGAACAGAAACGGGTCGCCGCCCTTCAGCCGGACCACAAGCCGGTTGCTGCGCGACAAAGACACCAGCAGTTCGTTGATTTCATTTTGCGGAATGGGATGGCATTGCGGCAGCTTGCCGACATTTATGCGTGCCGTGCCCGCGGGAATGAGAGCAAGTATTTCCGCTGACACCAGCCGGTCATAAACGACAACATCCGCTTTTCTAATGAGGTCGTAAGCTTTGCGTGTCAGTAAACCAGGGTCGCCCGGCCCCGCGCCGACAAGACAGACTTTCGCATCTTTTTCCTGATCACGGCCTGCGCAGAACAATGTATTTTCCTTTCGAAGAGTGGCAGGCGGGACCGGTGAGGGGCTGAGATCCCACCGGCCCGCCAGCCAAATCAGGCTTAGTAAACGTCGTTACGCGTATTGAAGACGTTGAACTTGCCTGTCGGGGTTACCAGCCGCTTGTCACGGATCACGGCTTTCTTCGTCAGGGTCTTGTCATCAACAACGACAATTGCCGATTCCTGGTTCTTGGCGTTCCATACCGAGAACCAGATTTCGTCGCCAGCCTTGTTGTATTCCCCCTGCACGACACGGCGTACGCCCTCGGTGATCCCCGACCATTCACCGATCGGCAACACCTTGTACTTGGGCTCATCCTTGGACATGTCGGCGATATTGAATACAGCGACGGAAGATGCGAGTTCCGCTTCCGGATTCAACGGCGTATCGACATACAGGTTTTTGGACTTCGGGTGCGACTTGACGAACAGCGCACCGCCGCCCTGCCCTTCCAGGCTCTGGACAACTTTCCACGCCTGATCCGGGTGACCTTTGGGATCGGTCCCGATCAACGCGATGGTTTCGTCGCCAAGGTGACTCGTCGCCCACACCGGCCCGAACTTGGGGTGCACAAAGTTCGCGCCACGGCCCGGGTGCGGTTTGGTGCCGGTCTCGATCAAGGCAACAAGTTTGTTTTCCTTGGTGTCGACGACGGCAACCTTGTTGCGCGCGTTTGCGGCAACGATGAAGTAACGTCCCGTCGAATCGAACCCACCGTCATGCAGAAAACGTTCGGCCGAAATATCGGTCACCTTGAGGTTATCCAGGTCGGAGTAGTTGACCATCAGAATGTGGCCGGTTTCCTTGACGTTGACCACGAACTCCGGGTGATAGTGCGACGCGACGATCGCGGCGACGCGCGGTTCCGGGTGGAACTCTTGCGTGTCGTATGTCATCCCGCGCGTTGAGACGATCTTTTTGGGCTCAAGGGTGATGCCGTCCATGATGACGTACTGCGGCGGCCAGTAAGCCCCGGCAATGGCGTACTTGTCTTCCCACCCCTTCATTTTCGACGTCTCGACCGAGCGCGCTTCCGCGCCGATCTTGATTTCCGCAACCGTTGAAGGTTCCGGCATCCAAAGATCGATCAGGGTGATCTTCGCATCGCGACCAATGGTGAAGACATAACGACCGGATGCGGAAGTCCGCGAGATATGAACGGCGTAGCCCGTCTTGATGATCTTGACGATCTTCTTGGTACCGCCATCGATGAGCGCAATCTCGCCGGAGTCACGCAACGTCACCGAGAACAGATTGTCGAGATCAAGGTTGTTCATCTTTTTCGTCGGACGTTGATCCGGCGGCACAATGAGCTTCCACGTCGCCTTGATTTCCGGCATGCCGAACTCCGGCGGCTGCGGCGGCTCAACCAGCAGATAACGCGCCATCAGATCAATCTGATCCGCGGTCAAATCACCGGAGGTTCCCCAGTTGGGCATCCCGCCCGGCGACCCGTATGTGATAAAATCACGCAATGCCTCGAAGCCGCGTTCGTGGGTTACCTTCGTCGTCAGGTTCGGCCCCGTTGCACCGTTACGCAGCACACCGTGACAACCTGCGCAGCGCTCGAAGTAAATCTGCTTGGCTTGCTGGAACTCTTCCGCCGACAACGGCTTGTCGCCCGGCTTTACGCCCGGCTGTTCGAGCTTTTGCTTACCAAGGACGTTCATGCTCGGTTCATAACGATCACCGGGCGTCGTCCCGTGTTTCTTGGACTCTGCCGCCATCGCGGTCGAGAGACCCAAAGTCAAAGTAGCGACAGCCGCCACCGTAAAAATAGTTCGCTTCATCAATCCTGCTCCTGCCCCTTTATTGGCGAATAGACCTAAAAGGTATGTGGCTATTTGAGGCAGGTCCTTGACCTTGGTTAGGTGTGCCCAAATACACCGCCCGATGCCCCCTTAAGCGGACGTCCGCCCGACCGCATTTAGGAAGAAACTGGCTTAACCGGGGTCAATGACGACCGGCATCAATATTGGATAATCACGCCATGACATTTTTGAGGACGATCAGGATCGTTGCCGCTGCAATTCTCGTGGCAGGCTTCATCGTGCCGCCGGCAAGTGCGGATGATCTGGCCGAAGTGTTTCCGGACGCAGATAAAATCGGCACATTTACAGGAAATCCGCCGGCCGCAACGGTATTCACCAATGGCACCAAAGCCGGTTACATCCTGTCGACAGCGGACGTTATAGGTTCGACCGGTTACGGCGGCGAGATCATCGATGTGCTCATTGGTGTCAGTACAAAAGGCGATATTACGGGCGCTGTTCTGCGCCGGCATAACGAGCCGATCCTGGTGATCGGGATTTCCGATCAGGATCTGCAAAAGTTTGTCGGTGGCCTCAAGGGCTTTAATGTCCTGACGCCTGCAACGGCGGATATAAAAGGCGGCAATGGCATGCCGGACGCCATTGCCGGGGCCACGATTTCGAGCGCCGTCATTCAGGATGCCGTCGTCCGTGCGGCTCGCGCCGTGCTGCGCGCACGGGCACCGGTAGCGACCGGACCGACACTCAGGCACGATCCCTACAAAAAGTCAGACTGGGGTAATCTTGTCGCCGTTGATGCCGTGCAGAACTTGCGTCTGACGTTCACCGACATCACGCCGCCATTGCGGCCCGAAGGCGCCGGTGACAGCCTTTATATCGACCTTTACGCCGCCCTTCTGACCCCGCCCCGCATCGGCGGCAACTTGTTGGGAACGCGCGATCATCAGCAAGTGTTTTCATCGCTTGGCGCGGGCGACAACGCGATCATGGTCGCCGCTAACGGCTATTATTCCTTCAAGGGCCGGGCATACCGCAAAACCGGCAACTTCGAGCGGATACAGATCGTCCAGGGCAGCAAGACGATTCCGCTTGGCCGCGCAGACTACGTCAACGTTGAACGCCTCAAGGCCGACGGCGCTCCGGAATTTCGCGAGATCGCCCGCTTCGTTTTGCCGCGCGAAACGGGGTTTGATCCGGTTCTGCCGTGGCGGCTGGATTTGTTCGTCAGTGCGCGGGACGATGCCGCGTCGTCGGCAACGCAAGTCTTCTCCCTCGACTATGTGCTGCCCGACGCCTTCATTGTCCCCGCGACGCAGGCCCTTCCCGACACCATAGGCGAAGGCCGGTCCGAGGCGCCGCTCTGGCAGCAGACATGGGAGCAGCGCCGATACCGGATTGCCGGTCTGTTGGCGCTGTTGACGATCCTGACGGGCATTCTGGTGTTTCAGGACCAGTTGGTGCGCTACCGGCGTTTTCGCGACACCGGACGGTTGGCGTTTCTCGCCGTGGTTTTGGTCTGGCTCGGCTGGCATGCCGGCGGCCAGCTATCGGTTCTGCAGGTACTCACCTTCGCGCACGCGCTGTTGGGAGAATTCCGCTGGGAACACTTCCTCGTTGATCCGATGATTTTCATTCTCTGGGGATATGTCGCCGTGACACTGCTGTTTTGGGGGCGCGGCGTCTATTGCGGTTGGCTTTGTCCGTTCGGCGCCCTGCAGGAGCTGATGAATGCGGCCGCAAGGCGGCTTGGTGTGCCACAGCTGAAACTGCCGTTCGCCGTCCACGAGCGGCTCTGGGCGATCAAGTACATCATTTTCCTCGGCCTGTTCGCAGCATCGCTGCACACCATCCGCGAGGCCACGCTGCTGGCCGAGGTCGAACCGTTCAAGACTGCAATCACGATGACGTTCATCAGAAATTGGCCGTTTGTCCTTTATGTCGTGGCATTGCTTGGTGCCGGCCTGTTCATTGAGCGGTTCTTCTGCCGCTACCTGTGCCCGCTCGGTGCGGCGCTGGCGATCCCGGCACGGTTGCGTATGTTCAACTGGCTTCGACGGCGGCACCAATGCGGCAGCGAATGTCAGATCTGCAGCGAACGTTGCACGGTGCAAGCGATCCATCCAACCGGTGAAATCAATCCCAACGAGTGCATTTATTGCCTGGAATGCCAGACCTATTACGTGGACGACCACATCTGCCCGCCGCTGGTAGCGCGCCGCAAGAAACGTGAACGCAGGCTGGCGCTGGCTTCGGGTCAAGATATCGGAGGGCAACCCGACAGTCCTGAAAGGCCGAACAATGCCTGATCAGTCCCCGACCCCTATTACCCGGCGACGGGTGTTGACGATCCTTGCCGGTGCATCCGCCGCCCTGATGGCGGGGCCAGCACAATCGGCGCGGCTCCATGAATGGCGGGGCACGGCACTGGGCGCCGAGGCCCGGATCGTCCTCGCGCATGCTGACCGGACGGTTGCCGGGCAGACACTCGCTCTGATCCGCACCGAGATCGAGCGGCTTGAGAGTATCTTCAGCCTGTACCGCGCCGATTCCGCCGTCTCGATGCTCAATCGCACTGGGCGGCTTCGTGCGGCACCGCTTGAACTTGTCCATCTGACGCGCCGCGCGCTGGCCATCACCCGGCTAACGGACGGTGCCTTCGATGTCACCGTGCAACCGTTGTGGGATTTGTACGGTGGGCATTTCCGCAAGCACCCTTCGGATACGGTGGGACCACCTGAGGCCGCTATCGTCGCCACGCGCAAGCTGATCGGCCCCGACATGGTTCGTGTCAGCGGCACGGGCATTCAATTGGCGCCGGGCACACAGCTGACGTTCAACGGCATCGCACAAGGCTATATCACAGACCGGATCACGGCGCTGATCCGTGCGCATGGGTGGCACGACGTGCTGATAAATATCGGTGAGTATCGGGCGCTCGGCACGCACCCGGACGGAAGGCCGTGGAAAATCGGTCTGCCGGGCGGCGTGAAAACGCTGCTAAGCGATGCCGCGCTGGCGACCTCGGAAGGCACCGCAACCCGCTTTACCGCAGCGGCACCGCATCACCATCTGTTCGACCCTCGCACCGGTCTCTGTGCATCAGGTTGTTCAACGCTGAGCATTGTCGCTTCCAACGCTGCCGATGCCGATGCACTATCCACGGCGCTGTTCATAGCACCGCCTTCCGAGCACCAACGCATCCTCAGCTTTTTCCCCGGCGCGCACCGCGTCTCCATTGGCTAAACGAACATGAAAAAACATTGCGAGATCTTTTTTTCCTATGGCTTCCGGCCGTTCTTTCTAAGCTGTGCGATCTACGGCGCTTTCGTGATGAGCGCGTTCATGCTCTGGATTGGCGTGCATCACGCAGGCGGGCAGTTCATCCGTTTGCCGATTGCAATGGCGCCCTTTGTCTGGCACGCCCACGAAATGTTGTTCGGTTTCGCCGTCGCCGCAGTCGCCGGTTTTCTGCTCACTGCCGTGCCAAGCTGGACCGGTACTCACGCCGTTCACGGCAAGGCATTGTTCACGCTTTTCGTCCTTTGGTTACTGGGACGAGTCGGCATCGGTTTCTCTGCATCTTGGCCGGCGTCGGTGACGGCCGCGATGGACCTTGTCTTTATTCCCGTTCTCGGCGTCTTCGTCATCGGCGCACTCAGCAGAGGCTGGTCAAAGCGAAACCTGATTTTCGTCCCGCTGCTGGGCGGATTCTTTGTCGCAAATGTGCTTTTTCATCTGGAACGTCTGAACGTCGTCGACGACGGAGTAGAGATGAGCCAACACCTGGCCGTCGGTCTTCTGGCATTGCTGATTGGTATCATCGGCGGGCGTGTGGTACCGGCTTTCACGACGAATGCGCTGCGCCGCATGGGCGAAGATAAACTGCCGGTTAACCGAACCATGCTGAATATACCGGCTATTGTCTGCATCGCCGCCTTTGCACTTGCCGACACTATTGCGCCGGACATGGCGCTGACCGGCTGGCTTGCGGCGGCGGCAGCCGTTCTGAATGCGTTGCGCCTGGCGGGCTGGCGCGGCCTGAAAACATTGTCCGACCCGCTCGTCGCGGTGCTACACGTTGGCTTCGCCTGGCTTGTCATCGGTCTTGCACTGAAGGCCTGGGCCGTTCTGGGTGATACACTTTCGTCCGCGACGGCGTTACATGCGCTCACGGCGGGTGCTGCCGGGACGATGATTCTTGCCGTGATGAGCCGCGCCGCACTGGGGCATACGGGCCGCGCCCTTGTCGCCGCGCCGGCAACGGTCGTTGCGTATATCCTGATAACGCTCTCAACCCTTGTTCGAGTTACAGTACCGCCGGTGTTTCCAGGTTTTTACAATGAAGGCATGATGTTCGCCGGGACAGCCTGGATCGTCGCGTTCCTGATCTTCGCTGGCAAATATTGGACTGTCCTGACAGGGCCACGGATCGGCGGCCGCGACGCCTGAACGGCGCGCTTACGCCACGGTGCGTTCGAATTCCTGTTCGTCCACCGGACAATATTCGCGAAGGCGTGTCACGTCTTCGATAAAGACCTGGTTTGCGTCCGTTGTAACCCCGTATTCACGAAGCTTGTTCAAAAGCCGCGACAGGCTTTCCGGCTGTACGCCAAGCCGCGCGGCAATAAGGTTCTTGTCGTAAGGTAACGTGACGACGCAAGGTCCATCCGTAGCCTGACAGCGCCGCAACAGGAACTCCACAAGCCGCTGGCTCGCCGAACGGGTCTTCAACCGCTCGACTTCATAGATCAAGCGGTGCAAATGCCGCGACATCGATGCCAGCATGTTCAGCGCCGTCTGCGGATGTTTTTCGACCATTGCTGTAAACCGTTTCGATTCAATCGCAACAAGCCGGGCATCCTCGACAACCTCGGCACTGGCCGGGAAGCCGACGCCGATAAAGGCAGCTGCCTCGGCGAACATATCGCCTTTACTGAAAATGCCGAGCACTGCCTGATCGCCATTGGCCGTGTCGCGATAAATTTTTACCCAGCCGTCAAGAATGACATAAAAACATTCAGCCGTGTCACCGCGCTGGAACAGCATGCGCCCCTTGGGAAAGGTCCGTATATGCGCGCTTTGTATGACTGATTCGAAAAGTTCATTGTCCAATCCTGAAAACAGCGGCTGGGATCGAACAACACTTATGCTCTCTTCGTCCATGACAACACACTTGCTTTCATGGCGCATTGCGCCAGAAGCAACCCCCGATATTTAGATGAGTTCACTCTCGCGTAACAGTAATCGAAAACCCCGATTATCCCAACAAGCGATGTAATCGCGCATCCTTGGTCTTGAAGTGGTCTGCAAACCAGGCTTGCAAACGGGTAGCAAGCTCGCTCGTCATTCCTTCGTACCCACCGGCATCGTACTCGGCCATGATATCGCGGATATCATCAAGCAGCCTCTCATGATCTTCTTTGTGTATCTCGAACTCATCGTAGCCATGCGCCTTCATAATGCGTTCTTCCAGGGCAAAATGGCTGGCGATACGCGCGTATATTTCACCGAGGAAAGATTCAAAATCGGAACGCGATAAATCGCGTTGAAGTGCGTCATGCGCCTCGTTGATCAGCGATATCATCTCGCGATGCTCAAAGTCGACGGCTTCAATACCCGTGCAGAACTCATCACGCCATTCGATTAATGCCATCGCACTTATCCCCCGCTACTGCTGGACGACAGCACAAAACCGCCATTACCCGGATCGAAATCGATCGCCAGTATCTGACCCGGCTTGAGTTCAATAGTTGCCTGTGTGTGATAATCCCAGCCTTCGGCGCGGATCGAGTTGCGTAACCGCAACGAAACATCGTGCCGGCCTGCCGGAACATTGAATTTTTCGTACATGTGCGATGGGCCGTCACCGCGCAATCCTGAGGGCGGCAACGAGTCCGCGAACACCGTCTTGCCATCAAGGTCGAACGACACGACGACGGGCACCCGTTCGCGTGAACATAGTTGCGCTTTACGCATGTTCGCTGCCAACGCATCCAGCTCAGCCGTCGTGCGATCCCGGCAACCGCCCTTGGGTTTGCCACCATGGGCGAAACTGAATTTTATCTGCGCCGCACCTTCGGCGATCGGCAGATATGCCGGTGCCTGAGAGAAATAGCCGATGAGTAAAGCAAATCCCGCATAGACGCAGACCTGCAATCCATATCTGACCGGCGCGTTAAACGTTGCGCTGTTTGACGGCTTCATGATTGCACCTCATCGGTATTCGGATGCGGAGCGCGGACATTCGCCGAAGCTTCGTCGACGAGATCGGACAGGCCGGCGGGCGTAGTTGCCGCTTTCAGTCCCGCCTGAAATTCATCAAGCGCGTGCCTGGCGTGCAGCCACTCTGTCGGCGCCATCCATAACCTCGACAACCGCTCGCGCGGCACCCGTTTACGCAAGTGCGGATCGCGGCGCCCTTCGAAGCGATCCTCGCTCCACTCCGGACCAAGCCGATACTGGCATTCGCCGCTACGGCATCCGGCAACCGCCACGCCGTCGGCCAGCCCTTTGCTCAGAACATAATCGATGTAAGACGGCGGCAGCATCGCGGCGCACGGCAGACCGATCACCACGCGGTTCTCCGCCGTAAGCTTTTTGCTGTTGATGCCGTGATCGCAACCGATCACCAACACCCGGCCGTCGCCGCTCATTTTGGCTGAGGCGGCGTGTATCTTGTCGCGCAACGTTGCCGCCGTCAGCCCGGGCAGGTCGATGCCGGGGATCAAATCGCTGCGGCGTCGGAACGGCATTGCCGTCGGACAGGCCCCGACACAAATACCGCAACTGACACAGACATTTTCATCGACCACGGCTTGCCGGTCGAACGGCAGGCCGTCGGTGCGCGGCATCATCATGATCGCGCCGAATGGGCAATCGTTGGCACAGCGTGTGCAGCCGTTACAGTTGTCCAGGTCAACAACTGCGGCTGCGAGCTTACGTCGGGGCGGCAGCCAGGGCAGCGCCATCAGGGCGAACGTCAGGCCGAATGAAACCACCCAGAGCGTTGCTGCACCCCACTCGTCGATCAATGGAAAGACAAACAGGAAGTACCAATCGAGGTTCAGCACTTGCGGCACCCGGTCCAGGTCGGCGGGGCTGTGGCTGACCGCCGGAAAAACCAACGACAGCACCGTCAGCATTGCGAACGTACCAACGGAAAGCCCACGAGACGGCTTCCATCGCGCATATGCAACGCGCTGCAAGTGTATCCACATCACCAGCAACAAGATCAGCGGCACCGCGATATGCAGGAAAATCAGTAGCGTGAAAAACCGGTCGTCCAGACTTGTGTGCTGCATGAAATTCCGCGCGATCGGTTCGCCGAAAATCGGCAACCAGTCGAGCCACTCGGCGGAACCTATCGCGATATACTGCGCCAACTGATCCCACACCAGCCAGTACCCGGTGATCCCGGCGGCGATCACCAGCCATGTCATCGGCACACCGGTTATCCATGAAAAGAAGCGCGGGCCGCGATAGTGATCGAACGCGAATTCGCGGATCATGTGAAGCACCATCATGATCACGAGCGCGTCGGACGCATAGCGATGCAATGATCGCATTACACCGCCCAAATACCATTGATCGCGGGTCAGTTGTTCGACCGAGTCATAAGCCTCTGTCAGCCCCGTATCGAAAAAGGCGTAAACGTAAAATCCCGATACAGCGACGATCCAGAAATAGAAAAACCCCAGTCCCCCCAGACAATACATGGGATTCCAACGGACGCCGAAGATATTGTCGAACAGGCCTTCAAGCCACATGAAGCCCCAACGCAATGTTGCCTGGATTTGTTTCAATTCGCTTCTTCCGTAATTTCTTATGCGTGGTGGGTTGATCTGCGGTGCGCCAACCAGGAGCGCACCAATACAACACCCACCCCGCTTAGGCTGAGAGCGCCCAGTGCCGTGGCAATGAATATCGAATAATCGAAGCGGTACTTCCCGCTTGCCGGATCGTACAATGTGCAGAAAAGCCGCACCCGATTGATGAGTCCTTCGATGCTGGTCATTTCAATGCGACCGCCGTAAGTCAGCTGCTTCAGCGGCTCAACCAGCAACGGCGGCTCGAAATCGGCCCCATAGATATGCCGGTACACCTTGCCGTCCGTATCGACCACGGAAGTCTGCGACAGGTGGTCGAACCCTTGCGGGGACGGGCTGAAGGAAAAGCCAAGATCCCGCGCGAGGGCATCCATACTCGCCGCGTCCGTGCTGAGGAAGTGCCAACCTTTAACATTGATGCCATGTGATGCAGCATACGAACGCATACGGCTCGGAGAATCATTGCGGGCATCGAAGCCAATGGTCACAACGCCGAAGCTATCCTTGCCCAAGGCGTCGCGAGCGATGCCCACGGCGTCGGCAAGCGTTTCGGAAACCATCGGGCATATATCGGCGCACCCGGTATAGACCAGACTGATGACCAGCGGTTTGTCGAGGTATTGGTCGAGCGTCACGGTTCTGTTGCGGGTGTCGGTAAAGCTATAATTGCCAAGCTTGTTGCCGAGAGATGCCTGCGATGCATCCAGCGCTTTTGCCCGATCGAACGAGACGCCGGCGGCGGTCGTGAGCGGTGCAAGGGCTAGAACGCCAATTACCGTCAGACCTGTTAGTACGGACCTAAAGCGTGGCAAGAAGTCCGCCTTCCAGCATCGCGCCCGCCAAAACAAGTACGAGCTGCGCCAGCGAAGCAAAGAACGACTGCATTGCCGTGCCCGGGCGCGGGTCGCATACGAACAGCCAGGCACGGTACAGGAAGTATCCGCCGCCAAGGATCGCCGGCACCATGTAAACCGGGCCATACCCGAACAATCCCGGCAATAACGAAATCACGACCAGAACCAGCGTGTGGGCGAATATCACCCGTGCACCACGCTGCATGCCGAGAACGACCGGCAGCATCGGGACTTCTGCCTGGGCGTAGTCTTTTTCGAGTGCCGCCGCCAAAGACCAGAAATGTGGCGGCGTCCAGAGGAACAGCACCATGGCGAGAATAATCGGCACCGGGCCCGGGATCGGTGCGACGGCAGCCGATCCCGCAAGCACGGCAAACGTCCCGGACAGGCCGCCGATAACAATGTTCCACGGCGTCCGACGCTTCAACCAGACCGTATAAACAACCCCGTAGAAGATAGCCCCCAGGAACAGGTAGAACCCGACCAGCGGGTTGAGCGCCATTCCCGCGACCGTCACCGAGCCAGCAAGTAACAACAGGATTCCGAGATACCATGCCGGGCCCGCTTTATACTGCCCCGTCACGAACGGGCGGCGGCGGGTGCGCATCATTCGTGCGTCGAGATCGGCCTCGACCAGTTGATTGAAAGCCCCTGCCGCAGCACTGGCGCCCAGTGCCGTGATGCCAAGCACCGCGATCTGCCAGAGCGGCAGACTGATGCCCGGCGTCACTGCCACCCCGGCCATTGCACTAAGGGCAATCGCGAACCCGATCCGGACCTTGAACAGGCCGTACAGCTCTTTCAGGGATGCACGCATCGTCATGTCCTCCTTATCCGCCCCGCACTAGCTGAGCGGCCAAACTTCGGACAGGAACTTCCAGTTAATGTAGTAGTAGAGAACGAAGCTGACGAAGAAGACCGACACCAGCGTGATCGTTCCGGGCAGCTTCAGCGTCGCCGCATCGCCATGCGAAGCGACAACGGCGCCGCCGCCCTTGAACACGACCGGCGATGCTTTGACCGCAGCTTCATCACGTTCCTTACCGAACAACACCGAGCCGACGACAATGACGATGTACATGATGCCGCCGACCGTCGCGATCACACCGAATATCCCGTTTAGGCCCATCATAAGGAAAGCTGACGGCGGATAATCGAAGCTCAGCGCTGCGTCCGAAAACGTCATGTCCCAATGACGCCGCGCCACACCGAGTGTCCCTGCGCCCATCATGAACATTGAAAGGCCGAAGGCGCCGATGCCGAACAGATACGGTTGCCATTTGCACCAGCCCTTGAGGATCAGTTCGCGCCGGAATATCAGCGGCACGACCAGATACGTTACGGCCATGAACGCCAGCGTCGTGCCGGCGGCCACCGTGCCGTGGAAGTGTCCGGTAACATACAGCGTGTTGTGCATCAGGAGGTTCAACTGTTCGGTTCCGAGCACAACGCCGGAGATACCGCCGATGAACCCGAACATCACAAGCGACAGGAACATGCCGGAGAACGCCGGATTACCCCAAGGCGCGTTCCGCAGCCACCCGAAAACGCCCTGCGTGAAACCGTTGCGCCGCTGCGCCGCCTCGATGGCGCCGGGAACGCTCATACCGTGGATCATGCTCGCCAGCACCGCGAGATAGATCGCGTAGGACGTGTTGAAGACCTTGAACTCGGAACTGATCCCGGGATCCGTCAACAAGTGGTGCGCCGAGGCAATCGGCAGGAACGCGATATAAAGAAGAAATGCACCGCGGCTGACTTTTTCGCTCAACGGTTTGGAACCGATGGTCAGCGCGGCGATCGCATACCAGATGGAAACATGCGCCGCGACGTTCATTTGCTGAGACGAATGCCCAAGCCCCCACCATACGAGCCGGTAGGTCAGAGAATCGATATCGGCGATAAGCCCCAACGACCAGAGGAATGTCGGCACGAGAATGATGGCGCCGGAAGCAATCGTATAGACGGCGATAATCGCCGCCGCGACGGCGCCGAAGGTGACCAGTGGGATCGATCCCTCATAGGTCTTTTCCTGCTGCGCGACGACCAGTGTGCCGAAGAATACGAACACCGCGATCAAGGCACCGACGGCAAACAGGATCAGGCCCAGGTAAAAATGAGGCGCGGCCTTCATCGGCACATACGACGTGAACATGACACTGGACTCGCCTTGCAGTACGGCGACATTGGCCATCAATGCGCCGATCAGCATGAGCACGAATGCCGCCCAGGCAAATCTCGGTGTTGCCAACCGGCAATTCAAAAGGACCGCCGAGGCAAAATAAAGAATGGCCACTTCGAAGAAGATGACCCAGAACACCAAAATGTCGGCCCCGTGCCCGGTCAGTGCCAGATAGAAAAGATCGGCCGGCAGAATATGCACCGCGGGCCAGCGTGTCAGCGCGACCAGCAGGCCGAACAGGCCGCCGATGGCAAGAAATACGATCGCCACAACGGCGTTCGCCTTGATTAAAAGTTCCGCGTCCCGGCAAACCTTGAGACCGGTTTCAGGACAAACTCTGTGCGAAAATGTCATAGCCATGCCCGCCCCCTATTATTCAGTCACGTAGATGCGGCCCACCATCTGGTGATGACCGATCCCGCAAAATTCGTTGCAAACGACGCTGTACACCCCTGCTTCATTAGGAGTGATCGTCAGCACCATTTCGTAATTCGGATGAACCTGAATGTTGATGTTGGCAGGTTGCAGCGAGAACCCGTGCAGCCAATCCAGTGAACTGAGGTGCAGCCGATAGCTTTCACCTTTTTTCAATTCCAGCACCGGCCACCATTCCCACAATCGTGCCAGCATATAGACATCGCCACCTGCGGGCGGACGAACGACCGGAATGCCCGTATCACCTTCTTCGCGAACCGTGTACTCATCCGTAAAAGCTTCGACCTTCGCGGCAAAAACTTCGGGTTTGATGCGGTAAGCTTCATTCGAGAGGTTCTGCTGGCCTTCGATGTGCCAGAACACCATGGTGAAAAACATCACCAGGCCCCAGACGAATGCGACGGAGATCCAGGTGATTTCCATTTTCGCCAAAGGCTCTTTCCACCAGAGTCTGTCTTCGGGAGGTGTAATCGCCATGTTCCTGTCCCCCTTTAATTCGCGACGGGGATTGCGGCAATTTCCATAATCCCCCAGATCGTATAAAAGACGGCGGGCACCGCGACGCCGATGAATAGAAGTAGAAACGGGTTATCCAGGATGCTTTGCATCGCCGGGATACGCGTATCTTCCGCATCGCCGCTCCCGGCATCTGGCACGTTGTTTTCTGTATCGCTCATTGGCTCATCTCCCCTCCGACTGCCATGCGGGCAATAGGAGCATGATGGAAGACACGCGACCTTAACCTCGGTTAAGGACGGTCCATTGCGAGAGCGTTCTACTGATCGTGATGCTGTAAACCGCCGCCAACGGCGACGGACAGCGGGGAATTCTTATGCATTGGGATTGAGGATCAACGCCATGAAACTGTCTTATCGAAGCTTCACAGTCGCCGGAATGCTGGCAGCCGGATTGGCCATCGCACCTGTACAGGTCATGGCTGCCGACGGTGCCAAGGTCTTCAACAAGTGCAAGGCTTGCCACACGGTTGAAGCAGGAAAGCACAAGATTGGGCCTTCGTTGGCCGGTGTCGTCGGACGCAAGGCCGGAACCGCCGAAGGTTATACGAAATACAAAGGCCTGAAGGGTGCGGACTGGACCTGGACCGAGGACGAGTTGATGGCGTACCTCGAGGATCCAAAGGACTACACCAAGGCCAAGACAGGCACGCGTTCTTCGATGACGCTGAAGCTGAAGAAAGAGAAACAGCGCAAAGCGGTCATCGAGTTTCTGAAAGAGCACTGAGTACTTCCACAGCGCAACGCGCCAAAAAAGAGCCCGGACCGACGGTGCGGTCCGGGCAGAAGTCACAGGTGCATTGGGTTGGGTGTTATTTGATGGATTCTTGAATCTTCAGATAGGCCCCGCGCTCTTTCGCCATGATCTCGTTAGCGGTTTTAGTGTCGCGGAACGTAAGGTCGATGTTGCGCTTTTTCCCCACGCTTTGAGCAAGATCGGATTCGACAGCCGGTTTCAACGCGTCGGCGAGAATCTTGAGCACTTCCGGCGGCGTTCCCTTCGGCGCCATCAGCGGCACGTACGCGGTCGTCCCGAACGGGAAGCCGAGACCTTTCATCGAAATCAGATCGGGGGCCATCCGCAGCGGATCGTAAGACGTCGCGAACAACGCCTTGGCGTCGCCGGCGGCAACGATCGGCGCCCATGAGCCACCGGACCAGGCGACGTCGACGTCACCCGCAAGCACCGCTTGGACAGCCCCACTGCCGCCCTTTACCGGCACCGGGATCACGTCGAAGCCTTTTTGCTTGCCGACGAACTTCATCACAAGTCGGTCGACCGACAGGAAGCTGGCGAACTTGACCGCACGCTTTTCTTGCTTGGCGAACGCCGCAAGATCGTCGAGAGAGCTGAACGGCTTGGCCTTGTTGGCGAAGACGGCGCCCTGGAATTCACCGATCATCGCCACGGTCACGAAGTCATCAAGATCGTAGAGCGTTTTCTTGACCAGCGGCTCGAGGGTAATCGATACCGAGTTGGTGGCCATCACCGTGTAGCCGTCGGGCTTGGCTTTTGCGAGGCGCGCCGCAGCGACACCGCCACCGGCACCGGAAACGTTCTGCACCAGCACCGACTGGCCGAGCTTCTTGCTCATGATATCGACCAGCGCGCGGACCGTGACATCCGTGCCGCCGCCCGGCGCATAGGCAACCATGATCGTTACGGGTTTTTCCGGGAATCCGGCTTCGGCAGGCGCACTGGCGCCAACGGCAAATGTCAGCGCGGCTGCTGCCACACCGATGTTCGATATTGTTCTAAATAGCTTCATCGTTTCCTCCGTTGTTTAAGTTGCATGTTTTATTTGATTGGTTGATTTATCTGGTCGAACTGCAGCGACTTCGCGCCGGCCACCGCGAACCGCCAGACGGCGAGAACAGCGAAAACCAGGAACGCAATGGCGATCGGATGATCGAGCAGGATTGCCGGATCGCCGTCGGCAAGAATGATGGATTGGCGGATCGTCAATTCGGACATCGGGCCGAGAACGTAACCGACCACAAACGTGACGAACGAATAGTCGAACTTTTTCATGAAGTAGCCGACGACACCGAACACCAGCATCAGATAGACACTGAACATGCCGCCGCCTTCGAAATAAGCGCCGATGACGCACAGGAATACGATCACCGGCAGGATGATCGATTCTCTTATCGTGATGACGAGGGAGAAAATCTTTTGACCGAACAAGCCGACGGCCAGCAAGGCGATCGACGCCATGACCATTCCCAGATAGATCCCGACTACGGTCTGTCCGCCATCGCGGAACAGGAAAGGTCCGGGCGTCAACCCGTGCAGCAGAAACGCCCCCATCAATAGCGCCGTTGAAAGACTGCCCGGCACGCCGATGGCAAACACCGGTATCAGGCTCGACGGCACCGTCGCGTTGTCCGCGGACTCCGCTGCAGCGACACCTTCCGGGTTGCCTTTGCCGAAAGTTTCCGGCGATTTCGATGCGCGCCGGACCCATGTGTAGGACAGGAAAGACGCAAGCGTCGCGCCCAGCCCCGGCAGAATGCCGATGACGACGCCGACGATGCTGCCTCGGGCAATGGCCGGCGAGACATCTTTGAATTCCTGCCAACTTAACGCGCTGTCTTCCTTGTTGTCGGCTTTGACGCTGGGGCGTGGGTGTGAATAGCGGCCGCGCCAGCCTTGATCGATCTGCACCAATGCTTCCGACAGCGCGAGCGTCCCGATTGCCACGGCGAGAAGCGGGACACCGTCGTAAAGCTCGATCATGCCGAAGGTCATGCGGGGCATCGCCGTTTCCATATCGATTCCCGGCACGGCAAGGAGCAGTCCCAGGAAGCCCGCAATCAAAGCTTTGAAGAATGACCGCCCGGCGACGGCGGCAATGAATGTGATCGAGAAAATCAGGATCGACGCCAGCTCGACCGGCCCCAACCCGATAGCGAAACGGGCAACTGGTTCGGCCAGTGCAATCAGCACGAGGGTCGCAAAGACGTCGCCGATAACCGAAGCGAACAAAGCGATCTTCAACGCCTTTTGGGATTTCCCCTGCAGCGTCATCGGATTCCCGTCGTACGTGGTGACCACGGATGACGGCTCGCCCGGCACGTTGAGCAAAATGGCCGAGACGGCGGATCCGGCAGCCCCGCCCTTGTTGATCCCGATCAGGAAGGAAATCGCGGCAACCGGCGACAGCGTGAAAGTAAACGGGATCGAAAGCGCAATGGCTGTGGTCCGGTTCATGCCCGGCAAAGCGCCGACAATATAGCCCAGCAAAACGCCGACCAAAATATACCCAAGCGTCGAGAACGTGAGAATCTCTCTGGCAGCCGGGATCAGAAAATCGAGCATGAAACGTCAGCCTTCTATGGCAAAGGGGCCTTCAAAATATAAGTCGCAAGAACGTGCAGTAGGCCGGCCGGCAAGAAACAGGTCGCGCCGATGACAAGTAGATTGCGCTCGCCGAGAAAGACCATCAGTCCGGCAATCAGCGCCGGTCCACCGGCCCAGATACCGAATTCGCCGATCAGCAGAACTGTTCCCAGCACGATTACCGCGGAGACGAGGAACATCGCGAACTGCCACAACGTCATCGGGAACGGTTCGTCGTCGCGGCGCCGATGCATGATCGCCTGAATGACCAACCCCACGGCACACAGCGCCATGCCCGTCGCCATGACGGTCGGGTACACCTTGGGCGAAAGGCCGTAATACGTCCCTTCTTCGGTTTCGAGTGGAATAGCAACAAAGATCAGAAACAGGCTGACGGCAAACAAGCCGACGCCGCCGATCAGGTCGGCCTTACGCATTTTCGTCTCCTCCCGGTCCCTGCCCGCGCCTTTTCGGCACGTTCGGTAATTCTGTCGATACCGTTTGTAAGCAGGTAACTTTGTGCAAGACACAATTGATCGGGCGATAATACAATCTTACAGTATGCGGTCAAGGTGATCCCTATCGCCATTTGCTTCGCTTCATGCTCTTTTTTCATGTAGAAACGGCGCAGCGTTGAAATTCGCGATGAAACCAACGACCTCGAATAGAGGCGCACACAGGATCAAGATTGAGGAAGCAAGCCTGTCATGGCAGGGCACGAATACAGTTTTAAGGTTACCAGGCCGACGACGCCTCTTCGCCACGATGTGACGGAGAGCATCCGCACGGCCATTGCCGTCGGCAAGTTCAAGGCCGGTGAACGCATGCGAGAACGCGATCTGTGCGATATGACGGGCGTCAGCCGCACCCTTGTCCGCGAAGCACTGCGGCAGCTGGAAAGCGAAGGCGTCATTGAAGTCGTCGCACACCGCGGCCCGGTCGTGTCCGTGATCACCGAGGATCAGGCGCGCGGCATCTATCAGGTTCGCGAAGTCCTCGAAGGGTTAATGGCCGAGTTGTTTGCACGCAATGCCTCTGAAGAATCCCGGGCTGATTTACGTAATGCTTTCGAAGTTCTGCGCGACTCGTTCGATGACGAAGACGCGATCCGGTGGCTGGAAGCAAAAAATCTTTTCTATGGCTGCATCATCGAAGGTGCGGGTAACGACGCATTGGGGCGCTCTCTCAGTATGCTCAATGCGCGCGCGATCCTGCTCCGTGCACGTTCGATGAAAACGCCGGGCCGTCTGAATAAAAGTCTTCGCGAAATCGAGGAATTGGTCGAAGCGTTGGTGAGCGGCAATCCTCGACAGGCCCGCAAGACGGCGATTTCACATGTTCGTGCCGCGGGTAAAACCGTTTTCGCGTCGTATCGTGAGGAAGGCGAGCAGGACTGAAGTCTGCGCTGGTTCCGGGATCTATTCTTTATGAAAGCACTCACTGAGGAACAAGTCGCGGCGTGGCACAGAAACGGTTTCTTGTATCCCCTGCCCCTG
>Ga0209578_10000377_pt1 | contig 60987 bp, 76 predicted proteins | sample tdAd472_FD_187127 | JGI IMG/M metagenome (GOLD analysis project Ga0209578, IMG submission 187127) | Marine sediment microbial communities from the Atlantic coast under amendment with organic carbon and nitrate - tdAd47.2 (SPAdes)... | ecosystem: Environmental > Aquatic > Marine > Coastal >...
TAAAGCTACTGCTTTTAATTTTAGCTTAAACTCTTGGGATGTGAGTAGTGTAGAAAATATGGATTCTATGTTTAGAGATGCAGATTCATTTAATCAAAACATTAGTAGTTGGGATGTGAGTAGTGTAGAAAATATGAGACAAATGTTTTATGGTAATACTGCTTTTAATTCTAGCTTAAACTCTTGGGATGTGAGTAGTGTTACTACTATGAAAGATATGTTTGGTTTTGCTACTATTTTTAATCAACCTCTTGATAATTGGGATGTGAGTAGTGTAAATGATATGTCACAAATGTTTTCCAATACTACTTTTAATCAAGATATAAGTTCTTGGGATGTGAGTAGTGTGAATAATATGCAATTTATGTTTATACAAAACAAAGTTTTTAATCAAGATATAAGTTCTTGGGATGTGAGTAGTGTTACAAATATGTCTTTTATGTTTTTAGTTACAAGTCCTTCTGCAATGAATCAAGATTTAAGTGGATGGAGTGTGAATCCAAATGTTACTAATTGTCAATCTTTTAGTGATGGAACTTCTTCAACTTGGACACAACCAAAACCTAATTTTACCTCCTGCACCCCATAGATAGGTTAATTATTTTTTACTTAACTTTGTTTGTATGAAATCAAGTATTAAAAGTTATTATGTTCAAACTAATTCTTGGTTGATTGACGTTCAAATGAATTATCAATACAAACATGTTTAGTAAAATGAACTTATCGGATATAAAACTGACTATACTTAATGGTCTTGCTTTAGTTGTTTCATTTAGTGAAATAGAAGCAATACTAAAAATAATATTATTAATAATTTCTATAGTGTATACGGCACAAAGAATTTATGCCAACTATAAAGAAAATAAATGACACACTTTAGCTACAAAGAATTTGATTCTCCAGATATGCCAGGAAGTGGTAATTTAATGGATGAGAATTTTTTAGAAATGCTTGATGAGGTTAGAGGTAAGTTTGGGAAGCCTATTATTATAAATAGTGGCTATAGAAGTGAAGATCATAATGCAAGAGTTGGAGGGAAACCCAAAACAGAAGGGTCACCAGGTTCAAGTCATATGTATGGATTAGCTGCCGATATTAAATGTGATAATAGCGTTGACAGATTTCATTTAGTATATTTGTTACAAGAAATAGGATTTCAAAGAATAGGAGTAGCTAAAACTTTTATACATGTAGACTTAGATTTTAAAAAATCTCAGCAAGTAATGTGGATGTATTAGTATGAAAAAAATATTAGATTGGTTTGGAGGTACTGTAGTCAAGGACATAATAGGTGGTCTTGATAAACTATTTACTTCTAAAGAAGAAAAAATTTTAGCTGAGAATGCTATTAAACAAATTCTCATTGAAAAACAATTAGAGCTGCAAAGAATGCAGACAGAAATAATTGTAGCCGAAGCGAAAGGAAATTGGATTCAAAGAAGTTGGAGACCAATTTTAATGTTAGCTTTTGGGTTTATAGTTATCTATGTAAAGTTTCTTGCTCCTTTGTTTGATTTAACAATACCTGAGCTTGAAAACGAGTTTTGGAATTTGCTACAAATAGGAATAGGAGGATATGTTATTGGTAGAACAGGAGAAAAAATGATGAAGTCATATTCAGATACAAAAAAATAATATTATGCCAAAAATTAGTTCATATAATACAGTTGCACCTCAAGGTGATGATAAGATAGTTATCACTCAAACAAATGGGACACCCACAGATGTAACTAAAAATATTACTGTCGATGGTTTAAAAACTTACATAGGACAAGCTGATGATATTCCTACACCCTATATGTATGTTTTAAAAAGACCATATGTTGATGCAACTACAAAAAATGATAAAGCTTTTGTTGCTATGCAAAAACCAATTGAAACAGATTGGTTAACTAAAAATCCTAGGCTTTTTATGTTTAGATATAGAAAGTCAAAAACTAAACTAATAGATTTTGGTGGTAGTTCTTCGTATATAATGAAAAAGCAAAACTTTATTCACCCTCCTCATAACAATGGAGAATATCAGAGAGCTAATTTCCCAGGTAGCAATTGGGCATCAAGTGCTCAAACTACCAATGGTGGTCTTGTGTTATTTCCTATTCCAACAGAATGGGATATAAATAGTGAATTAAAGATTGCTAAGACAGGGTCATTGATAACTGACTTTGCTTCGCTAAGACCTACTACATATATTGAAGTTCCTTTTAATCCTTTAGGATTTTTGTTTGATCTCGTAAATCCAACAGAAGTGACATCACTTCCTGCGACAACAACACTAGATTATTGGGGTACACGATTTTCAGTTACAAGACCTGCTAATAATGTGAATTATGATAATAATCCAAATGATTATCGTACCTCACAAATTATAATGAAATTTGCTATAGGAATACCAAACCCTACATGGACAAATACAAACCATGAGTTACCTTATATTTTTGGAAATTTATCAAATGCCGTAACATTAAAATATCAATATGATGGCAGTAATCCTAAAGTTGTAAATAATTACACAATAACTCAAGGGTCAACAGGTAATGCTCAAAGGTCTTTTAATTAAAATATGCGAGGAGCTCAATTAATATCACGTCTTTGAGAGGTGTGCAATTAGGAAGCCATCCTTGAGATGTTTCCAATTAGGGTCTCCTCTTCGCTTAGAATACCTCTGTTAATTCAGGGGTATTTTTTTTTCATTATATTTGTTATAAATTAAATCTAATTAAATGAATGATATTCGTAAGATAGCAGTTGGTCCTGATTACAAAGGAGGGGCTATGCACTATGTTGTTGGGCAAGAAATATTAAAAGGTACTTACAAAATACATCACATAAGATATGATGAAAATGTAGATGCTTTTAAAGTATGGATTGAATCTACATACAATAAAGAAATTGTTTTGTGGAAACAGTTTATTAATATGCCTGTATCTGTCGAATATAATATTAACTTCTAATGAAATCACCTTACCTATTTATAACTACTCCTTTAGACAATAAAAGATATAACAATACAAAAAATATAGGTGGAGTAGACTTTATAACAAGCACCTCCGAGGAAAATCACAAAGCATCTAATCGTATTGCTGAGGTGATAGCCACACCTATCGTTTATGATGGTCCTATAAAGCCAGGAGATAAACTTTTAGTTCATCACAATGTTTTTAAGTTTTACAATGACATGCAGGGTAGAAGAAAAAGTGGCAGGAGTTATTTTATGAATGATTTGTTTTTTGTTGAGCCTGATCAGTTTTATATGTATCATGATGGTAAAGAGTGGAATACTAATGGAAGGTATTGCTTTACAAAACCTGTTCCTACTGAAGATTATTATCTATATAAAAACACTAATGAAGAGCCATTGGTGGGTGAAATAAAATATAGCAATGAGTATTTACGTTCACAAAATGTAAATCCAGGAGACAAAATATGTTTTAAACCAGAAAGCGAGTATGAGTTTGAAGTGGATGGTGAAAAACTTTATCGAATGTTTGATCATCAAATAACAATTAAATTATGAAAGACAAACCTAAAAGAAAAAAAAGACCAAGAATTAAATATAATCCAAATGGCACTAGACCCACAAACTTTAAAGAAGAATATTATTCAGGCAGGAATGAAAGCCGTAGAGCAACTAATTAAAGTTGCTAAGGAAGATATAATTAAGCCAGACCCTGAAGATGAGTTAGCTGCTGATAGACTAAAGAATGCTGCAGCTACTAAAAAGTTAGCTATATTTGATGCTTTTGATATACTAACTAAGATAGAGAATGAAAAAAATTTAATGGAAATCGAAGAACGAGGTCCAAGTAAACTAGACACTAAACAAGGATTTGCAGAACGAAGATCTTCATAATTTATACAGAGTTATAGATAACTACATACCTAAAGGTATTCTTAAAAAAAAGAATAGAAATAGGTCATGGAAATATGGCTATGATGAAAAATATGATGTTGTTATAATTTCTAAAACAGGCGAGATAGGTGAGGTATATGAAATTAACGGACTTAGGATTGGATTACCTAAAGCTCCAGAGTCTATTCAAAAAGACAACAACAAGTGGGAAAGAAAAGAACCACCAAAGACAATTCTAAAAATACAATCTATATTTCAATGGAATGAGCATCCTAATACTTTTAAAGCTCAATGGGTGGACTATATTGAAAGTGAGTTTGATAAAAGAGAGCAAGGCTATTGGTTTATAAACAAGAACATTAGTACATATATAACTGGGTCACATTATATGTATCTTCAATGGACAAAGATTGATGTTGGTTATCCAGATTTTAGAGAGGCTAACAGAATTTTTTATATTTTTTGGGAGGCTTGTAAAGCAGACCCTAGATGTTTTGGCATGATATATTTAAAAATCAGACGTTCAGGCTTTTCATATATGGCATCTGAAGAGTGTGCAAATGTAGCAACAATATCTAAAAACTCTCGTATAGGAATATTATCTAAGTCTGGGTCTGATGCCAAAAAAATGTTTACAGACAAGGTTGTCCCAATTGTAAGAAACTATCCGTTCTTTTTTAAACCTGTTCAGGATGGTATGGATAAACCAAAAACTGAATTAGCTTTTAGAATTCCTGCATCAAAGATTACAAAAAAGAATATGTACAATGTTGATAATGAAGAGATGGAAGGTCTTGACACAACCATTGACTGGAAGAATACAGATGACAACTCTTATGATGGGGAAAAACTTTTATTACTAGCTCATGATGAAAGTGGTAAATGGCTAAAGCCTAACAATATACTAAATAATTATCGTGTTACAAAAACTTGTTTAAGATTGGGTAGAAGAGTAATTGGTAAATGTATGATGGGTTCGACATCTAACTCTCTTAGTAAAGGAGGTGAAGAGTTTAAGAAACTGTATTACGATTCTAATCCACATGAACGAAGTAACAATGGTCAAACCAAAAGTGGGTTATATTCACTTTTCATCCCTATGGAGTGGAACTTTGAGGGTTATATAGATGAGTATGGTATGCCTATGGATGATGTTATAGAGTATTGGAATAATGAAGTTGAAAGTTTAAAAAATGATCCTGACGCATTAAATGAGTTTTACAGACAATTTCCTCGTACTGAATCGCATGCGTTTAGGGATGAGAGCAAACAATCATTGTTTAATCTTACAAGAATATATCAGCAAATAGACTACAATGATTCACTTATACAAGAACACCATACAACTCGTGGCTCTTTTTCTTGGAAGAATGGAATTAAGGATACTGAAGTAATATGGACTCCTAACACTAGAGGAAGATTTTTAGTAGGATGGCTTCCTAAAAAGAATATGCAAAATAGGTACAAGAAAAATAACAAGGGAGATTTTTTTCCTTTAAATGAGCATCTTGGTGCTTTTGGGTGTGATAGTTATGACATATCAGGAACTGTTGGAGGAGGTGCATCTAATGGGGCATTGCATGGAATTACAAAGTTTAATATGGATGATGCTCCTAGTAATCAGTTTTTTTTAGAGTATGTAGCAAGACCTCAAACTGCCGAAATATTTTTTGAGGAAGTATTGATGGCGTGTGTTTTTTATGGAATGCCTATATTAGTAGAGAATAATAAACCTAGGTTATTATATCATTTTAAAAATAGAGGGTATAGAAGCTTTAGTATAAATCGACCAGATAAACTTAAACACAAGCTCTCTAAGACAGAAAAAGAACTTGGGGGTATACCTAACTCAAGTGAAGCAGTAAAACAAGCTCACGCAGCAGCTATTGAGTCTTATATTGAAACATATGTAGGACTAGTTAAAGAAGATGAAATGGGTTATATGCCTTTTAGTAGAACATTAGAAGATTGGGCAAAGTTTGATATTAGCAATAGAACTAAGTTTGATGCATCTATTAGTTCAGGTTTAGCAGTAATGGCTTGTCAAAGACACCTTTATCAACCTGTAAAAAAACAATCAAATATTATTGTTAACTTTGCTAGATATAACAATAAAGGAAATCGTAGTGAAATAATTAGATAAATGAAAGACGTAAAAATAAATGTTTCCTCTGTTGGGTTTCCAAGTCAGTTTGTTTCTGATAGTGAAAAAGCATCAGATGAATTTGGCTTACAAATAGGTCAAGCCATTCAATACGAATGGTTTAAGAAAGATGGCAACCAATGTAGATACTATAATCAGTGGAGAGATTTCTACAGGTTACGTCTTTATGCTAGAGGTGAACAGTCGGTTGCTAAATATAAAAATGAACTTGCAGTTGATGGTGATTTAAGTTACTTGAATCTAGATTGGACACCTGTACCTATTATACCTAAATTTGTAGATGTTGTTGTTAACGGAATGAACGACAGGTTGTTTGATGTAAAAGCATATGCCGAAGACGCTATGTCTCAAGCTCAAAGAAGCAAGTATCAAGATATGATACAAGGTCAAGCAGCAGCCAAAGATATACTTCAAATTGTACAAAAAGAAACAGGAGCTGACCCTTTTATTATGAATCCTGATGACCTTCCTCAAACTGATGAAGAGTTAAATTTATACATGCAACTTAAATATAAGCCTGCAATAGAGATTGCAGAAGAGGAAGCAATTAATACAATTTTAGCTGAAAACCATTATAACGATGTTCGTAAAAGAGTTGATTATGATTTAACTGTTTTAGGTATTGGTTGTACAAAACACGAATTTTTACCAGGAGCAGGAGTTGAAATTAAATATGTAGACCCTGCAAATATTGTTTACAGTTATACAGAAGACCCACACTTTAAAGATTGTTTTTATTGGGGAGAAATTAAAACTCTCCCAATTACTGAGTTGATGAAAATTGACCAGTCTTTAACTAGAGAAGATTTAGAAGAAATTTCTAAATACTCTCAGAGTTGGTATGACTATTATAATGTGGCTCAGTTCTATGAGAATGATATTTTTTATAGAGACACTGTTACATTAATGTATTTTAATTATAAAACCACTAAAAAAGTAGTTTATAAAAAGAAAATACTAGAAAATGGAGGATCAAAGGTTATAGAGAAAGATGACCAATTTAATCCACCTGTAGAAATGATGGAAGAAGGAAGATTTGAAAAGATGGAAAAAACCATTGATGTGTGGTATGAAGGAGTAATGGTTATGGGTACAAATATTCTTTTAAAGTGGGAACTTGCAGAAAATATGGTAAGACCTAAATCAGCTCAACAACATGCATTACCAAACTATGTAGCAGTTGCACCAAGAATGTACAAAGGTGTTATTGAGTCTTTAACTAGACGTATGATTCCTTTTGCAGATTTAATACAAATAACACATTTAAAACTACAACAAGTAATTTCAAGAGTTGTTCCTGATGGGGTTTATATTGATGCTGATGGATTGAATGAAGTAGACCTAGGTACAGGAAATGCTTATAATCCAGAAGATGCTTTGAGATTATATTTTCAAACAGGTTCTGTTATTGGTAGAAGCTATACACAAGATGGAGATTACAACCAAGGTAAAGTACCAATAAAAGAATTACAATCTAGTTCAGGTTCTAGTAAAACACAAATGCTTATTGCTAATTATAATCATTATTTAGGAATGATTAGACAAGTCACAGGATTAAATGAAGCTAGAGATGCTTCTTCACCTGATCCTAATTCTTTAGTTGGTTTACAAAAACTTGCAGCTTTAAATTCTAATGTTGCAACTAGACATATACTTGAAGGTTCGTTATATATATATAGAACTTTAGCAGAAGCTATAACTTATAGGGTGGCAGATATATTACAATATGCAGATTTTAAAGATGATTTTGCTAATGCTATAGGTAAATACAACGTGAGTATACTTAATGATATTAAAGACTTGTATATTTATGACTTTGGTATTTTTATTGAAGTAGCTCCAGATGAAGAACAAAGAGCTCAATTAGAAGCTAACATACAAATGGCTTTATCTAAGGGTGACATTAATTTAGAAGATGCTATTGATATTCGAGAAATAAAAAATATCAAACTTGCTAATCAATTACTTAAAGTAAAACGTAAAGCATTACAAGAGCAGCAACAACAACAAGTTATGCAAGCTCAAGCTATGCAGGCTCAACAAGCTTTAAAGTCTCAAGAAATAAAGTCTCAAATGGAAATGCAAAAGCAACAAGCTGAGATGCAAGGTAAGATGCAATTAAAACAAGCTGAGATAGCTTTTGAGATTGAAAAGCAAAATAATGAGGCTATGCTTAAAAGTAAATTAATGCAAGAAGAGTTTAATTATAATATACAACTAAGAAATATATCGGAACAATCATTAGCTCAAAGAGAGGTACAAAGAGAAGGAGCAAAAGCTAATAGAATTAGTCAAGCTAATACTGAACAATCAAAACTAATACAACAAAGAAAAAATAATTTACCACCAGTAAATTTTGAATCAAATGAGGATAGTCTAGATGGATTTGACTTGGCTGAATTCAATCCTAGATAATGTCTAAAATCGGTATTATTTTTTTCTTATATTTGTAATAATTAAATTTAATCATATGGAATTCAAAGTAAAAGAAGTAACAGTAGGGGAAGAAAAATCTACACAACAGGTAGAACAAGAGCTTTTAGACAAGCATGAAGAAGGTCTTCAAGAAGACCAACCTAAAGCTGAAGAGCCAAAAGCTGAAGAACCTGCTGAATTAAACGAGAAAGACGTTCTTTCATATATTGGTAAAAGATATAATAAAGAAATTAATTCATTTGATGAATTAATGAGTGAGAGAGAAACTCAGGAAGAATTACCTGAAGATGTCGCTGCTTACTTTAAATATAAAAAAGATACAGGGAGAGGAATCAAAGACTATGTAGAATTACAAAAAGATTTTGATGATACCAATCCTGATTCTTTACTTAGAGATTATTTACGTGTTACGGAAGATGGTCTTGATGAAGAGGATATAGAAACCTTAATGGATGACTATTCTTTTGATGAAGACTTAGATGATGAGGGTGACATAAAGAAAATTAAGTTAAAGAAGAAAAAAGCTATTGCTAAGGCAAAAGATTACTTTAAAGAAATGCAAGAGAAGTATAAGCAACCACTTGAGTCAAGGGGAATGCAGACTTCAAATGTCTCTGATGAAGAAATGGAAGGCTATAAGCAATACATTGCAGATGCGAAGTCTCATGAAGAAGAGACTACTAGAAAGAAAGAGTTTTACGACTCAAAGACGTTAGAAGTATTTACACCTGAATTCAAAGGTTTTGAGTTTAATATAGGTGAAGAAACAATAACATTTTCTCCAGGTAGTTTAGAAGATTTAAAAAAAAATGCATTAAATCCAGGTGGTTGGGCAACCAAGTATTTAGATGATAGTGGTCTTTTAAAAGATTCTAAAGGTTTTCATAGGAGTGTAGCAATTGCACAGAATCCTGAAAAGTTTGCTAAGTTTTTTTACGAACAAGGTAAAGCTAATGCCACAGAAGACGTAATGCGTAAGACAAAAAATATAAATATGTCAGAACGCAGAACACCTGAAGTGACAAGCAAGGGAGGAACACAATTTAAGTCTTTAAGCACAGATAGTGGTAGAGGACTTAAAATTAAGAGTATAAAAAGAAAATAATTAATTTAAAAAAATAAAAATTATGGCAGGATCAGTCCAAGCTACGCCAGGTTTTGATTTGCAACCAAGTTCGCATCAAACACCTTTAGCGTCAAATTATATTACTGACTTCAACTTTTTGAATCAGTATTTACCAGATACTTACGAAAAAGAATTCGAAAGATATGGTAACAGAACAATCTCCTCATTCATTAGAATGGTAGGAGCAGAAATGCCTTCTAACTCAGACCTTATTAAATGGGCAGAGCAAGGAAGATTACACACCAAGTACGTTGATTGTGGTACTGCAGCAGTAGTAGCAGGTGGAGAAGCAGTTTTCCAAGTAAATGACGTTCTTAACCCTGCAGGTTCAACTGTACAACCAGGTTCTGGTGCAACAGTTCAAATTGCAATTAGAGTTGGTCAAACAGTTGTTGTTGTAAACAATGATGGATCAGGTGAGTTCAAAGCTATTGTTATAGCAGTTGACCTTGCAAACAACCAATTCACTGTTGCATTCTACGATGCAGGTGGTTATACAGGTGGTTCAGGATTAGGAAATGCTGATGCAAGTGTTTTCATCTATGGTTCTGAATTTAAGAAAGGAACAAACGGAATGCAAGGTTCATTAGAATCTGACGATTTCATTTTCGAAAACTCTCCAATTATCATCAAAGATAAGTATGCAGTATCAGGTTCTGATATGGCTCAAATCGGATGGATTGAGGTTACTACTGAAAACGGAGCTTCAGGTTACTTATGGTACTTAAAGTCTGAACACGAAACTCGTTTACGTTATGATGACTATTTAGAAACTGCAATGATTGAAGCAGTTCCTGCTGAAGCAGGTTCTGGTGTTGCTACACAAGTTACTTCTGACCAAGTTGGAAACAAAGGTTCTGAAGGTGTATTCTATGTAGTGCAACAAAGAGGAAATGTATGGGCAGGTGGAAATCCTAATGCTTTAGCAGATTTTGATGCAATCATTTCACGTTTAGATAAGCAAGGTTCTATTGAAGAGAATGTAATTTTCTTGAACAGAGACTTTGGATTTGACATCGATGATATGTTAGCAGCTCAAAACTCTTATGGAGCAGGTGGAACTTCTTATGGTCTTTTTGACAATGATGAGGAGATGGCACTTAACTTAGGATTTACAGGATTCCGTAGAGGTTATGACTTTTACAAGTCTGACTGGAAATACTTAAACGACCCAACAATGCGTGGTGGAGTTGATGGTACAGGAAGCATCAATGGATTGTTAGTGCCTGCAGGTTCTACAACTGTTTATGATCAAATTCTTGGAAAGAACGCTAAGAGACCATTCTTACATGTTCGATACAGAGCTTCTGAAACTGAAGACAGACGTTACAAAACTTGGATTACTGGTTCTGCTGGTGGTGCAAGAACATCTGACTTAGATGCGATGGAAGTAAACTTCTTGAGTGAAAGAGCAGTTTGTACTTTAGGTGCAAATAACTTCTTCATCTTCCAAGATTAAGAATACCAACAAGTGAAAGGGGGTCTCTTTAAAGAGACTCCTTTTTTATAAATTAAATTAAATTATATCAAATGAAAACTACAGTACAGAGAGTAGACAAAGTCTACAAATTAACAAGAAATGCAGCACCTTTATCTTTCATGCTTGCAACTAGACACACTAGAAGATTCCCATTACTTTGGGTTGACCCTGAAACAGGAATAAACAGAGAATTACGTTATGCTAGAAATCAATCATCTCCATTTGTAGATGAACAAGATGATAATGCAATTATAGAGCCTGTTATTTTTGAAGATGGATTTTTAAGAGTTACTAAAAATAATCAAGTTTTACAAAAATTCTTAGATGTTCACCCCCACAATGGTGTTAAGTTTAAAGAATTAGATAATGCAAAAGATGCTCAACAAGTTGTAGAAAACATTAACATAGAGCTTGACGCAATGATAGAAGCTCGTTCTTTATCTATATCACAATTAGAAACTTTAACAAGAGTGTTGTTTCAAAAAGACCCATCTAGAATTAGTACGGATGAAATGAAGAGAGACATCTTGGTTTATGCTAAGAGAGAACCTGAAGATTTTATGTCGGTTATAAACGACCCTGTATTAAAGTTACAAGCAACTGTACATAAGTTGTTTGAACAAGGTCTTATTAAATATAGAAATAAAAATAAAGAAGTGTGGTTTTCTACCAAAACTAACAAAACACGACTATGTGTAATACCTTTTGGAGAAGACCCAATTTATATAGTGTCATCATATTTCCAATCTGACGATGGAATTGAGGCATTAAAAGTATTAGAGAACTTAATGGAGTAATTAGTTAATAATAATTTTTTTTGTGATTTATTAAGTAGGGGGGTCTTTTTTAAGACCTCTTTTTTTTTTGATTATCTTTGTGTAAATAATAGTTAGGATGATAAACGATATTAGAAATACAGTTTTAGCCGTATTGAACAAAAATAATTACGGCTACATCTCTCCACAAGATTTTAATCTATATGCACAACAAGCTCAAATGGATTTATTTGAGGATTATTTTTATGCATATAACTATCAGGTTAATAAAGAAAACCAAAGAACTTCTGGAACAGGATATGCTGATATAAAAAAAGGTTATGTAGAAGTTATAGATTTCTTTTCTGTAACTACGCCATTAACACCAATAGCACCAAATTATACACAGTATAATTTACCTTCATTAGCTACGACAGGTTCAGATTATTACTTAATTAACAAGATAATTATTAATAATACTTTAGTAGCTTCTGGAACTACAACAGGAAATGTTGGTGGGCAAAATAAAATAATAGATTCAAATGCAAACTTTACATCATCAGGTGTTCAGGTTGGAGATATTGTTTTTGTAGTCATAGCTTCAGTTCCTACTTATGTTACTGTAACGAGTGTTGATAGTAGTATACAACTAACTATTGAACCTAATGTTATAAATACGTTTCCATTAGCTTATCAAATATACAAAGGAAGCACCATCAAGGAAGTTGAAAGGGTGGAGCAAAGTAAAATTACTTTATTAAATATGTCTCCTTTAACTGCACCATCTTTGATGTTTCCTGCTTACACAACCGAAGGAAATGTTGCTACATTATATCCAACACCTGCATTAGGAACAGTTGTGACGAGTCAATATATACGCTATCCTAAAGTTCCTAAGTGGACTTATGTGGATTTAGGTAATGATAATGAACCAGTCTTTGACCAATCACAACCTGATTATCAAGACTTTGAATTGTTTCCAGATGATGCTACGGATTTAACAATGAAAATTTTACAGTATGCAGGAGTATCAATACGTGAAGCATCAGTTGTACAATACGCAGGAGCAAAAGAAGCTTCTGAAATTAATAGCGAAAAATAATTATGTCATACATTAGTCAATACCAATATTACGAGAATGGGGGAAATGCTCCAGAAGATGCTAATTGGGGATCATACCAATATGTATCATTGCAAGATATAGTTGTAAACTATCAATTAATGTATTCAGGTAATCATTCTTTGATAAATAATGAAGAAAGATACAAGATACTTTTTCATGCAAAGAGAGCTATTCAAGAATTGAACTATGATGCATTTAAAGAAATAAAGGTTTTACAACTTACTGTTTCAGAAGAACTTAGATTTATATTACCTTCAGATTATGTAAATTGGGTTAGAATATCTTACTATAAAGATGGTGTTATTAGACCAATGGTAGAAAACATTCAAGTAAATTCAGCTAGAGCTTATTTACAAGCCAATGATGCTAGAATACTTTTTGACCAAGATGGAAATGCTATACAACCTCAATACTCACCTTTGGATTTTGCTAGAATTACAGGTCAACAACCAAGTATTTATTTAAATAGTTTAAGTCCATATAATGGATTTTTAGGATATGAATATGAAGGATGTTGGTACTTTGACTTTGCAGTTGGTGCTAGGTTTGGTCTTAACACAGAAACTGCAAATGCTAATCCTACTTTTAGAATTGATAAAAAATCAGGAGTAATTAACTTTGATTCTACAATGGCTAATGAAAGTTGTATTTTAGAATATGTTTCTGATGGTATGGAAGGTGGTGATGATACTCAGATAACTGTAAATAAATTATTTGAAGAATATGTTTATGCATATATTAGCTATCAAATATTAGGTAGTAAATTAGGAGTTCAGGAGTACATAGTTAATAGAGCAAGAAAATCTAAATCAGCACTTCTAAGGAACGCAAAAATAAGATTAAGCAATATACACCCAGGAAGATTATTAATGAATCTGAGAGGTAGAGACAAGTGGATAAAATAATATGGCTAAACTTTCAAGAAACTTTGTAGCAGGTAAAATGAATAAGTCCGTTGACGAAAGACTCGTTCCAAACGGACAATATATTGACGCAGTAAATGTTAGGTTAGGATCATCTGAATCAACCGAGATTGGAGCAGTAGAAAATTCTAAAGGAAATACTAAGCTTACGAACTTATCATACGAAGGAGTTCTTTTAAGTAACCAAGCAAAGTGTATTGGTGCTGTAGACGATGGTGCTAATGATACTTTGTATTGGTTTGTAACTGACCCTGCGTTTGGTTCTACAAGTCCTTCAGGAAAGTTAGACTTAATTGTCTCGTTTAATGTAGTAACAAGCATTTTATCCTATTTAGTAATAAGTGTTTCGGATGGAGGTACATCATCACAAACAGTATTAAACTTTGATGATAAACATTTAATAACTGGAATTAATGTTATTGATGGATTATTATTTTGGACTGATGATTACAATCCTCCAAGGTTTATTAATATACTAAGAAGTTACCCAGACCCTTTAGGAAGTCCTTTGGTTGATGGTGGAGGTAATGCAAGCCTTTTAAGAGAGTCTTTGTTAGTTATCAAAAAACCACCTGCTAAAGCTCCAGAAATAGAATTAACAGTTACTAGTGGTGGACAAGAAAATTTTTTAGAAGAAAGGTTTATATCTTTTGCTTACAGATATGAATACCAAGATGATGAATATTCTGCCGTTTCACAATTTACAGATGCAGCTTTTCAGCCTAAAGCTTTTGATTTTAGTGCAGAATCTTTTTTAAATGAAGGTGCTATTAATAGGTTTAATACTGCCGTTATAACATATAATTCAGGAGGACCTTTAGTTACTGCAATTGATTTACTTTTTAAAGACAGTGATGGTACTTTTATAAAAGTAATTGAAAAATTAAAAAAATCTGAATTAGGTTTAGCAGATAATACCGAATATACTTTTAATTTTAGAAATAGTAAAATATTTACCATACTCCCAGACTCAGAACTGCTTAGATTATATGACAATGTTCCTTTATTAGCTAAAGCTCAAACAATTATGGGTAACAGACTAATGTATGGTAACTATATAGAGAATTATAATTTAGTTGATAAAAACAATTCCCCTGTACGATTTGAGTATGTTACTGAATTAATAAGCGAGAATATAGGTCTTACTGAAATAGAGGATAATTTTATTCCTATTACATACAGTATTGATGGTTCGGTAGTTATTTCAGATTCAATGTTACTAATTGAATTAGATGTAGATTTAAAAGCAGGTGGTCTTTTAAGTATTGACGCAACTATTGAACATAGTGCTTTTAGTGGAAATACTCCAACTGAAACAAGTGGTTCATTAGAAGTTCAATTCAGTTATGTGTTGCCTCAAGATTTTAATAATGCATACGAATTAGCTAGTAGTTTAGATTTTCAAGAAAAGATAGGTATAGCTAGCAATATAAAACCTATTTTTAATATTGACCCACTAGTTGAAACTTCTTGTGATGGGGTTACATTTACTGACAATATTAACTGTGTTATCCCTAATATATTAGATGGTGGCTCTCCAACTTCTTGGACTAAATATGAAAGTGGTATTTCAGCAGTAAATCAACCTTTACAAATTATTGCTTCTCCTAGTTCTCCTAATGAAATTTCTATAGGATTAATTGCTATGAGAAGAGTAGACAATACTACAACTCCAACTCAAAGTGCCTATGAATATTTTAAATGGAGTAATGCAGAAGTTACTTATCAAGAACTTAGTAATACCAAAAGTCTTCATAGTAATAGAGATTACGAAATAGGTATAGTTTATATGGATGATTTTAATAGAGCTTCAACTGCTTTAGTTAGTCCATTAAATACTGAACACGTTCCTTGTAGCTTTGCTGACCTTAAAAATTTTATAAGGGTTTCAATACCACCTCAACAGAAACCTCCGTATTGGGCAACTAAATATAGATTTGCAATAAAACCTAATGCAGAAACTTACGAAACAGTTTATACCAATATATTTTTTACAGACCCTGCTACCAATGACACGTACTTTTTATTAGAAGGGGAAAACCAAAGAAAAGTAGAAACAGGAGACAGGTTAATTGTTAAAGCTGACACAACTGGTTCTTTGTTAAGATGTGCTTATGCTACAATTTTAGATAAGCAAGCACAAGAAAGAGATTTTCTTGACCCTTTACCAACTGATGAAAATGGAAAAGAAATAAATATTCCTTCAGGGACTTATATGAAAATAAAAGCTCAAGATTTTTCTACAGCTACAGGACCTGACCCTTTTATATTACCAGGTAAGCAGTCTATAACAGTAAGAGGAAATGATAACTATCCTGTACTTGCCTATAAAGGATTTGCAGAGCCTGATGATGCAGGTAATTATCAGAACCTTACTATTCCTGCAGGTAGTAGAATACAAATGACATTTGAATTCGAAAGAAGAGGACCTCAAAAAGGTAATAATGCATGTGAACGTAGAAAATATAATTTAGATGTTAGTTTAATTGCATCTACTGATTATGATGATATTATTGAGTGGTTTAATGGAGATAATATTCAATCAGTTTTAAATACAGGAACGCAAGAAGTTGGTGGTACTGGTGGAGATGTAGAGAATGTGTACATACCAACTACGGCAACATCTTCAAATCCATTTAATAGATATGGAATTACGCCTGCGTTGGGAACAAATTATTATAGATGGTTTCAACACCCTAATACTCAAGAGATACGTTTTATAATGTCAGGTACTAGAGCTTGTGGATCAACTAAGAAAAGAAGGTCTAGAGCTACTGCAACATGGCAAATATTTAGAGCTGAATCTACACTTGTATTTGAAACAGAGCCTACTGATGCACTACCAGATGTTTGGTATGAAGGTGCTCAAACATTTGACATTGCCACTGGAGGTTGTAAAACTGTGTTTCAAGTAGGTTCTAGTGAATCTAACCCAATTGCATTTGTATACACTTTAGATGGTATTCAATCTCAACTTGTTCTTCAGCCAGGAGATTCGGCAGCATCATGGACAGATTGTGGGTCTGCTATAATATCACCATCTACTCCACCTGATGACCCTGCAGATGTAACAATTACTAACACTCCATATCAAGATGTGCATCTTGGAAATGTTCAAGATCAAGACGCAACTAATCCTGCAATTATTGACACATCATTTTTTAATTGTTTTTCTTTTGGTAATGGTGTAGAAAGTTACAAGATTAGAGATTCAATAGTGGGAAAACCATTATTATTAGGTAATAGAGTAACAACTACATCTGCAGAAGATTATAGAGAAGCTGATAGGTTTGCAGACATTACTTATAGTGGTATATACAATGATGAAAGTAACGTAAATAAACTTAATGAGTTTAACCTTGGACTTTTAAATTTTAAAAGAACAGAAGAATCATTCGGTCCTATTGAAAAACTATTCGCTAGAGCTACTGACATACTTACATTACAAGAAGATAAAATATCATATGTACTAGCAGGTAAAAATTTATTATCTGATTCAGTTCCAGGAGGAGCTATTACATCTGTTCCAGAAGTTCTTGGAACTCAAATAGCTAGACTAGAGGAGTATGGGATAAGCTTTAACCCTGAAAGTTTTGCACAATATGGATTTGATAAATATTTTTCTGACCAAAAACGTGGAGCATTAATTCAACTAAAAGGTAGTGCATATTCTAATGAACAACTTACAGTTATATCCGATGCAGGAATGCGTTCATGGTTTAGAGATAAATTTATATCATCTCCTAATAATCAAAAACTAGGAGGGTACGACCCTTATATGGATGAGTATGTTTTTTCTATTAATGATGAGTTGCTTCCAATTGATGTGCCTTGTGTTGAATGTGGGATTAATCAACTATTAAATTTTAACGGAACAACTATTAATTATTGTTTTAATGTAGGAGATTTAGTGGGTGAAGTAACTATAACACTTAATGTTTCTGATTTAACTAGTGGTTCTCTTCAAGCACAAGCTGAATATGGAACAACACTTCAAGTAGTAAATTTAGTTAATGGACTAAACACAATCACAGTAATTAAAAATTTAGTTTTAACAGATACTCTAAACCTTACTTTTGATGGAACTGCGTCAGCAGTTATAGATTATACAGTTAGTTGTGTAGATGCCAAAGCATTAAGTATTGTACAAGTCTGTGTTACTAATAACTCAGATGCAGGTCAATTTATTCATAATCAATATCGATGGGTTGATGGACCATTTATTTCTCCATTACACCAAGAACAAATTGAATTTTTGTCATCTCCAAACTCACCTAATGTATCACAATATAGTACAGTTGCAGGTGTTCAAGGTGCAGGAGTTGTTCCTGCTGATGGAGCAATTGTTTCGATTATTTCGAATAAGATACCACCGACAGATGATTTTGTTTTTGTAACACCACCTATGAATTTTAAATATTTAAGGTCAGCAACGTTATATTCAAATACACCTGCATCAATACAAACATTGTTAAACGCTTCTACTCAATTACCAGTAAATTCTTCAGGAGCACCAAGTACATACTTGGGAGACTTTATAATGCCTGCAGGAACGTCTGGTGATTACTTGTATTTAATATATGATTACAGGTCTCCTGTTTTTGCAGAGTTATGTTACTCAACTGTAGATTCTTTGGATTCGTGTTGTGGTTGTTCAGAACCTGATACTTTTATAGCTACACAATGTAGAGCTGATGGGGTTGTGCAAACTGAAACAGTTCAAGGCGTATATACTACAGGGGAATTAGTTACTATTAATGCATGTACTTATGAAATTGGAGCAGTAACACCAACGGCAGCGACTGCAACTGTTACTGCTATATTACCTTCAGGTACGACATGTGAAGATATTTGTCAAGAATATCAACTAGAAGAAACTAATGGAGTTGATACAGATGTTGACTACATAGATTGTAATGGAGATTCAGTAACGGCTACAGTTCTAGCAAATGATGATTTGGTTATTTGTGCTCAAGAGATTTCTGCAACACCAGGAATTATTATTACTCTTGAAGATTGTGAGTGTGATCCTATTGCACCATTCTTAATAGCTGAAAGATGTGTAATAGATTGGAGTACAAATGGTTTTAATCAAGTTACTATAGTAAATAGTGGTCTGTTTAATATCGGTGATTTAATTACTATAAATGAAGATGCAGACTGTACGTATGTTGTTGTTTCTGAAACAAATGCTGGTCCTGCAGACGCTACTTCTACAGGATTAAGCACTGCTGCAGATTGTAGTGAAGTATGTAATTTTTATACAGTAACTAATAATGCTTCAACAGTTGATTTTATATATACTAATTGTAATGGTGTAGTTATAAATGAAGATATTAAAGTAGGAAATTTTAAAAATATATGTGCTAAAGATGCAGCACCACAACCTGATTTTGATTTAGTTTGGACAAGTTGTGAATGCCCTAGTAGTGAACCTTCTAAGGTAATTGTAGAAAGATGTGAAACACCAGGTATTACAAGTCCTACCACATATATCGCAAATAATTCAAGTTACACTGTAAGTGATATAGTTCAAATTGACAACGAGCCTGATTGTAAATTTAAAGTAATATCATTTACTGAGTTTGGAACTGTTAATACTAACATAATAAACACTTATCCAGGTGAAGATTGCAGTGACGTTTGTAATGAATATACACTTACAAACACCATAGGAGGTAGTATATCTGTTAATTATATAGATTGTAATGGATTATTAGTAAAAATAGATGTTAATAGTCCAGTAGTTGAAACTATTTGTGCATCGTCAATTACTCCTAAAACAGGAATAGATATAGAATTTGTGACTTGTGATTGCAACCCTGTTCCTTCAAACTATTCAATTCAAGAATGTGTTACTAATGAAGTTAGAACAGTGACATCTTCTATTGCAGTTTCAGTTGGAGATAAAGTAGAATTACTAAGTGGGGATGGTTGTAAGTGGACAATAACAGGAACTACTGTAAACATTGCTACTGATGATATAATTGCATTAACTTCAAATCAAGTTTGTGTTTGTAACTCATATACATGGGAAAATAATACTGGAAGTAATTTAACACTTGAGTATGTTGATTGTGTTGGAACACCTGTTTCTCAGACACTTATTCCTACTGAGGTTTGGAATGCTTGTATATCACAACTTATTACTAATGATGGTGCTACAGTAATTAGCGTTACATGCACTTGTTTTTAAATTAAATAACTATGAAATACACTAACAGTTGGAAATCAAACGCAAAACAAAATGATAAATTAGATTTTATCCTTAGAATTGGTAAAGTAACTTTTATTAAATTTAACGTTGATTTTGGAAAAAAGAAATTTATATTCACATTATTAAATTTTGGAATAAAAAATTAATATGGCAGTAACAGGAAATTATTATTTAAACGGACCTACATTAGGATTATCCACTGCAGTATTTACAGATATTGATTTAACTGTATGTGCTCCAGATGGATTTTATTCTGATGGAACTATTTCTAGGGAACAAGTTAATTGTGTTCTTCTACCTCAACAAGTTTGTCCTAATTGCATTGAGAATCCTATAACACTTGAGTATAATGTAACATCTGCTTTGGATTTATTTTGTGTATCAAGTGTACAGGTTACTGCTTATATGGCTTTAGGTGATACATTTCTAACTGCTTCACAAATATTTCAAACTAATTCTTTAACCACTCCTATGGCTGATGGTTTTTACAAAGAAATAGGTTCAAATATTTATCGTGAAAATTCTGGAAGTAACTTACAAATTCAGCAACCTGGACCTGTTTGTCCTCCAACAAGTCAATTATACCTATCAGGAGTAGCTATACCTTGTAGTACTTTTTGTACTAATAATTATAATATAGTTATACAGAAATCTACAGTTAGTGGTAATGACTACTATAGCTTAACATTAGGTGATGAAATTGTAGGAGGATTAGTTGATGGATGGTATGCCTATTATTTTGAAACTTCGTCTACTAGTGCTCCTGCTAATGGTTGGAGGGTAATGGAAATACAAAGCAATCTTGTTACTGATATTTTAGCATGTGATGCATCTAATAACTGTCAAAACCTTTAAATTATGGCTGGACCTGTACCAATACCAACATTAGAATCAAAATATACCTTAACATATGATGATGGAGTAAAAGGATTTCCTTCTTTTTATACCTACTATCCTGATTGGATTCAAGGTATGAATAATTACCTATACACTTTTAAGGGAGGTAATATTTATAGACATAACACAAATGAAACTAGAAATAATTATTATGGAGAAGATTTTTCTTCCATACTAACATCGGTGTTTAATGATTTACCTTTAGAGAATAAATTATTTAAAACTTTAGAGTTAGAGTCTGATGCATCGTGGAGTGCAACTGCAGATAGTGATCAGCAGATTGGGAACTTTATTAATGAAGACGAGTTTAAACTTAAAGAAGGAAACTATTTCGGATATCTTAGAGCACAAAATTCAGAGCCTGCAAGTGCAGCTCAATATCCTTTAAGGTCTGCCAATGGTATTGGGAACAACACAACAGTAAATACCTTATCTCCAAATAATGTAATCATTAATTTTAGCACAGACCCATATGTAAACATTGGAACAATATTAAGTATTGGTGATTATTTATACATCAAAAGTGGCTTTACAAATCAAGTTACTTTAATTGGAGAAGTAAAAGATAAGGTTGTTAATCTTCAAAGTGGAGAAAATTATTTGATAGTTGATACCACCATCACAGATTCTGCTGGAACTCCAATAGGTAATTTACCACCTACTAGTCCAAGCTATTATTTTTTCATAAAGAATGGTACTGCAGAGTCTCATGGTATATTAGGTCACTATGCAGTATTTACTTTAACCAATAATGATACAGGTGCAGTAGAGTTATTTGCAGTTGGATCAGAGGTTATGAAATCATTTCCATAAAATTAGTATCTTTGAAGTAAAAGTATATTATATTAAATGAATAGCGAATTATCAGTTAATTTTATAAAAAAACTAGAGGTATTACAAAACATACTTATAGAAAGTGATAATGAACAAACATTTGGAGATGGTAAAAATTTAGTTAACAATGAACATTTTCCAATAACAAACAATTTTTCTGATGGATTATATATGCGTCAGATGAAAATGAAGGCAGGTAGTGTAGTCATAAGTGCCATACACCATACCAATCATTTTTGGTTTTTATTGTCTGGGAAAGTTATATTGCAGGCTGACAACGAAACTGTAGAACATATAGCTCCCTGTTGGTCTTACTCTTTAAAGGGAACTAAAAGGCTAATTAAATGTGTGGAGGATTGTGTTTGGATAAATATAATAGCTAATCCAACAAATACTAAAAACATGGAAGACATAGAAAATAATTTTTTTTCAATAACCATGGAAGAATACAATAAAAAAGAAAAGTTATGGCAGGAATAGCAACAGGTTTATTAATAGGTAGTTTAGCATTAAGTGCAGGGGGAATGGGTGCATCTTTTCTTCAGGCAGGTCAACAACGTAAAGCCGAAGAAAAAGCCAAGCGTGAAGCCGAAAAAGCAATGGCAGCAGCTAGGAAAAAACTTGAGGTAAATTATATAGACGCATTAGGCATACAGAAAGAACCTTACGAACTTGAACGTGAGGCTTTACTAGTTGCAGGAGCACAGGGTGTTGAGGCAGCAAGAGAGTCTGAACGTGGTGCAGCAGCAGGTGTTGGTCGAATACAACTAGCACAACAAAAAGGTCAACAAGGAATTCGTACTGCAATGGGTCAAGAGTTGACTGCATTAGATAGAGCAGCAGCAGCAGAAGATTCAAGGCTTCGTGACGTTGGTGTTCAGTTAGATTTAGGTGAGGTTGCAGGAGCACAGATGGCAGCATCAGATGCTAGTCAGGCTGCTACTGCAGCACAGACACAAGGGTTTCAACAATTAGCGTCTTTTGGTGCTGAACTTATGGCAGCAGCACCATTGTTTTCAAAAAGTGCAGGTGTTAGAGATTTTAATAAAGGTCAAAGACAAGCAGTTAGACAAGCTAGGCAGGATTCAGGAAAAGGATTTTTAGGAATAGGCACAGGAGTTGATAAACAAGCAGTGCAAAATAAATTTATGCTTACGGAATTACAGAAGACTAATTCAGGATTTGATATGAATAGGTTTGCTAAACTTGGAGGAAAGCAAGGACTTAGTTCTTTTGATGAAAAACAATTCTTAGCCAACCCTCAGTCTTATATAAACAGAGGTAGTGTAGAACAACAATCATATTTGAATAATATACTCTATGGTGGTCAAATGAATTATGGTGGTCCTATAGAAGACGAAGTTATCATTGAAGAAGTTAAAAGAAAAAAAAGTGGTGATCCAATGAATGGCATGTATGGATTTTATTAGAAAAAAACAATAACTTAAATGGCAACATATTATAAATACGCAGAAAGGGATGCTAGCAATCAAGTAAATTGGGCAGAGATTACCTCTAATATGGTAAACTCTCTCAAAGAGGCTGAGGCTATTAGAGAGTCTAAAAGACAGGCTATTAATGATGCTACTGCAGAATTAGGTGCAACCCTTTCAGAAGCTCCACAAGGAGACCACAGAGGGTTAAATGAGTTCGCTATGACATATGCAAACAACGCACAACAGATGCGTTTAATGCAAGACCAACTATTAAAATCAGGTCAGTTAAAATTAAAAGACTATAACATTGGTCGTGCTAATCTTACCCAAGGAACTACACAACTTTTTAATTTAGGAAAAAAATACCAAGCCATATACTCTGATAGAATGAAGAAGTTTCAAAATGGAACTACGTCTCAACTAGATGCTGATATGTTAGCTAGGCTTGAAGGATTCGCAAATTTTTCTAATCATGAGGCTTATATTAACCCTACAAATGGTCAGGTAAGTATTGGTAAATTAGTAGAGAAAGATGTTGATGGAAAAAAGGTTGTTACTATGGATAGAACTCCTGGTAATTTTACTACAGTGCAACAGTTAAACTTTTCTTTATCTCAAGAAATACTAAAGTATCAATTAGATGATTTAGACGCTGAGGTTGCTAAATTTGCAGACACCTATTTAACAACAGATGGATTATACCGAACTATCGATGATGTTAGGCAGATGAAAGATTTTGATATTATGGTAAATGATATGGTTCAGAGTCAAGTACAAATTCCAAATGGGGTTGCTAGTATTCTTAAAGATTATGTTGGTGGTTATAATACTGTTTTTAATAAAAAAGACCAAGACGAAAACTCTATACTTATGATAGAAGACCCTTCACAACCAGGATCAGGTAAAATGATTATGGATGTTACAAGTGAAATGGGTAAAAAACAAAAAGCTAAAGCTGAAGAGTTTTTAAGAAGACACATAGACAAACAACTAGGTCGTAAGGAAACTCAAAAAGAACCTACACCAGAAAGTCAATCAGATAAAAATGCTAGAGAAGAGAGACAACAACAAGACAAAATTATCTCTAATGTTGGTAAATTATGGTTTGGAGGTGAGACTGATATGCAAACATTGACTGATTATTTTAGCACTTTAAACCCTGCTACAAGAGAGGTTAAAAGAACTAAAGATGGTGTAACAGTACAATATGTAAGTCCGACTAGTGGAAAACTTGAAACAAAAACAATTAGTTTTTATGCTGATAAAACTAATCCTGATTTTGACGCAAATAAGCCTGTGAGTGATAGCAACCCTAAAACTATTAAAGTTCGTAAAACTCAAGAGCAGTTTATTGAATCTGCAAGTCCATTATTAACAGGTCAAAAAAATATAAGGACTATACTAGACAGAGGTAATTGGAAGAAAGATGCTGAATTTTCAGATTTAGACTTAGAATATATTTCAAAAACAGGTATAGATGATGTTGTAGAGGAAGGTTTAGACATGGAGGCATTAGATAAAAAATTAAATTTAGCCGTAAAAGATTTAGATTTTTATGGCGAAGATGAAGGAGAAAAAGGATTAAGAGCTAAAATTCAAGAAGCTTTCCCTGACTTTGAATTAACTATTACACCAATAGACAATGATAAGTTTATTATTGATGTTGCAGGTTATGAGGGGTCTGTCACAATAGAAGGTGATTTTATGGGTATTAGTAATGTTGAAGGAGAAAAGGAAAAACGTAAACTTAAAGCGTTTATGAAAACATTAGAAATACAGAAATTTAAAAAAAATAAGGGCAAACCTTCATCCAATAAAAGAAAAAGAACTATTGCCGAAATTATGGCTCAAGAAAATGTAGATATAACTGAAGCCACAAAAATATTTAATACAGAAGAATAAGTATGTTTGAAATTGAAGATTTATTTGGATTAACTGTTGATGGAGCTTTTTCATCTTTTGAAGAGTTTCAAGATTTTGCAAACCAAGTTGATAATGCTACTTTGTTTTCTATAATAAAGCCAGGTGCTTTTGCCGATTTACAAGAATTTGAAGCTGCATTTTCTCAAAAAAAAAAAGACGAATCAGGTTTTATTGCTCAAGATCAAAATGGGGAATTGGTTACGGAAAACATTTCTTCGGCTATACAACCACAGACTGAACAGGACTTTTTTGAAGGAACTTTTGGTGACATACTAAGAGGCTTTGATGCAGTAACAAGAATAGGACTAGGAGACTTTGTAGATGACATGGCTCGTAGTGTTGCTACAGGTTACTATCAAGGTCAGGTTGCTGAAGATGCATCAGACATATTACTACGAGGTGCAAACGCTACCGATGAAGATATATACAGTTTTATTGAAGCCAATAAAGAGGCACAGAAACTAGGTCCATCTGATGAGATGATGGCTTACCAAAAGACCTACGAAGAAAATGGAAAAGGTTTTATGGGGGTTGTTATGGGGTTAGCTAAGTCAGGATTACAAGTTATTCCTGAAGTTATAATTAGTTCTATAACATCTATGGGAACTAATAAAGATTCCTTAGTAGCTGCAGGTTCAGTAATAGGTTCAGGTGCAGCAGTAGGAGCAGGTTCAGGTGCTTTAGCAGGTGGTGTTGGAGCAGTACCAGGAGCAATAGCAGGTGCAGCAGCAACGCTTCCATACGCATTTGCAGCAGCAGGATCAGTTCTTGAAATGGGTGCTACATTCTCTGAGTTACTACAAGAGGAGATTGAGGGAGAGCTTACTCCTGAAAAAATTAGAGAGGCATTAAATGATGATAAAATATATACGAGTCTACGAAACAGAGCATTAGCTAGAGGTCTAACCATTGGTGTAATTGATGCGTTTACAGGTAGGTTAGGTGGTAAGGTTGCAGGTAAAATTCTTAGTAAAGCTGGTAAAGGTGCAACTAAAGGCACAAAAATTAAATCTGTTTTAGCTGCGTCAGGAATTGAATCTGTAGGTGGGTCTTTAGGTGAAGCTACTGCTAGAGGTGTGATTGGTCAAGAGATGGATATCTCTGAGATTGCATTAGAGGGTATTGCTGAAGCACCAGGTGGGGTAAAGGATGTTATATCTGCAAGGTTTTCGAAGCCAAAGTATAGGGTAAACGGAAAGAAGGTAGACGTAGAGACTATAGACAACCTTATAGAGACCATGACTTTAGACCAACTACAGTCTACAAAAATAAAGATTGACAACGATTACGAAGGTAGAGCAGAAAAACTTTCTGATAGAATATTACAATTAAATACTGAGAGATTAATACTAGAGGCTAATCCTGATATTAACCCTGAGACTTTAGCTGAAATAACAAAGCTACAACTAGAGCTTAGTAAATTAGAAGGAAACAAGACTGAGGTTGCTAAGGAAAAGGCTAGTATACTTAAATCTAAAATAAAAGATTTACAAGAAAATCAGCTAGAAGCTGAGGTTAACACTGAGGTAGATGCCTTTAGAGAACTTGAACAGAGTGAGCAATTAAAATATATAGAGCAGGCTAGTAAAGAGTTAGTAGAAGAGTCTGAGGCAAAGGGTGATGAGGAGTTTGAAATAACTGAGCAACAAAATTTAGAACGAGCAGTTGAGTTGTTTAATAAAGACCAGCAAACAGAAACGGATACAGAGGTAGAGGTTACTTCTAAAGAAGAGACAGAGGTAAAAGAAGAAAGATATAACGACTCTCAAGTACCTGTATCGCAACAAAATATTACCTATGAAGATGGTAATGGGGAAACAAACATTGCTACAGTAACCACTCAACTTGATGGTAGCAGGAAGGTGCAAATTTCAGATGAAGAAGGTGCTGTTTTTTTTAGGGAAACAATTTCAAAAGATAACACACTCACAAACGAAGAATATGTTAGTGTTAGTACAAAAGGAGATGTTAAAAGCACTGAAGAGGTAGATATTAAGACTGTAATAAATCCTAAGTTAGAATCTAGAATGTCTGACAGGCAGCGTAAAGCAGCAGGCTTGGATGTAACGCCTGAAGCTGAGGTAGAGGTTGATGATGAAGTGGTTTACGAAATGAACAAGACCAATAAAAAAACATGGTCTAAAGATTTTGAAATACTAGATAATCGTAAAGGACAAGAACAGGCTTTATTTGATGAAGAAGGAAATAAGACAAGTGATAAATGGTGGGTTGTCAATAAAGTTACAGGACAAATAATTGAGGTAGGTACAAAAACAATGGCTAAAGATATCATTGCAAATGCTCCTGCGTATGCAGAAACCTTTGGTGATGGAACAAAGGTAGGGGTTGATATGATAGTTACTCCTGCTCCTGCTCCTACTCCTGCTCCTGCTCCTGCTCCTGCTCCTACTCCTAAAGCAGAAGTAAAAGTAGAAGAACAAGTTGAGGTGACACCTGAAGGAAATGAAAGAGTAAATCAAGTTGTAGAACTTAGTCCAAACTTTAGAGAAGACAACGGAGAAGTTATAATGGGAGGAATATCAGTGAAGGTAGAAGACTTGATTGCTATGACTGATAATCAATTTAATGACTTTGTTAAAGATGTCACGAAACGATTCAAATTAAAAACTCCTGCCACGCCTCAGACTGACCCAGAAATATCAAGGCTTGAGAATGAGATTGAGAATGATCAGATGAGTGCTGAAACCATTTTAGAGGAGATAACCATTGAACAAGATAACTACAAAGAAGAGGTTGCTAGAATTAAGGAAGAGAAGGCTAAAATAAGAAAAGATAAAAAGCTATCAAAGGAACAAAAGATTGAAGCGATAGAAGAAAAGGTAGCTGAACAAGAGGATTTAAAAGATGAAAGGGATGGTGTCATTGAATCTTATAGAGAAGATTTAAAACAAAAAAAATCAGAGATTAGAAAGGCTAAGAAGGCTTTAGAAAAGATTACTCAGAAACCTAGAAAGCAAGTCACTAAAGTAGAAAAGAAAATTACTAAAGTAGAGAAGCAAATAGATAATGCTAGGAGAGCTTTAGAGAAGCTCGATAAGGACATTAAAATAGTTTTGCATAGTGATGACTCATCTTATCGTAAAGCTACAGGAGAAGAGACGATAAAGAAGTCTTCAAATGGGGAGTATAATCCTAGAACAAAGACTATCCACATAAACGCAACAAAGGTACAGGATAACACTGTTGCACACGAGGTGTTCCATGCGTTGTTACTAAGAAATGGAATCACTAATAAGCAGGCTAAAGCCATCACTGACAGGATGTTTAAGGCAGTTAAAAAAACTGCATCGCCAGAGTTACTAGAGAAACTAAAGAAACATTCTGATAAATATGAGTCTGCACTTGAGAGTGAGGAGAGTATTGCCGAGTTGTTTGGATTACTAGCATCAGAGTTGCCAAAAATGGATGCACCTACTCAGAACTTAGTACAGAGATGGGTTAACAAACTAGCTAAGATACTAGGAGTTAAGAAGTTTACTGATGCTGAGGTTATTGACTTGCTAAATGTAGTTTCTGCAAAGGTAAAAGCAGGACAAGAAATTACAGAGCAGGATGTTGAAATTCTCGAAGTTGAAGAGCAAGGAGGTTCTGGTCAAGTAGGTACTTTTACTTTTACTTTTAAAGACAGAAAACAAAAAGCTCCAAACATAAAAGATGACACTAGAGATTATGCAAAAAATATAATTCAAAAAGACTTGCAAGATTATAGAGGGCAAAATTTTGTAACTAATATGTATGACTTTACAAATGCTGGACCAACTAATATTGGTGCTGGTATTGTACTTGACTTGTATGGAGGTAAAAATTATGTTGCTGATATGATGGAAAAAACAGGAACTAAATTAGGAGAAGTTTCTAATGTTGCTGCTTTTAACACTCAAGGTCAAGCTGAAGGATTTATTAAAAATGCTATAGATGGAAATGCAAATTTATTTGCTCCACACGTAGGAACTAAAGAAGGTTCTTGGCAGTTTCAACAAAATATATTTGAGCAGTTAACTGAAAAATTATTAGATAATAATATACTAACTAATCAAGAGTTGATTGAAAGTTTTAATGATGGTTTAAAAAGTAAGAATGGTCAAAATGCATTAAATATATTTAATAAAAAATATAAAAAAGCACAATCAAAAGAAGGAAGTAACCTTCCTAAATTAAAAAACACAAACAACTTAAATGATTTTATAGAAAATCCTAAAAGATTAGTAGAGCTTTTAGATATTGATAATAATTATTCACCAGATTTAAGAAAAATATTAAACGATAAAATAGCTTCAAACAAAAAAGTTCAAGCTGCTTTAGGTGTTAAAAATAAAATTCAATTTGCTGAGTTATTAGAAGACCCTATGAATTTAGGAAGTCAAAAATTTGATATTATAGGTCTTGTTGAATTTGATAATACTACTTTTGAAACTCCTTCAAGACCAAAAAAGGGAGACGCTGATTATCACCCATCTTTTGCATGGACTGTAAAAGCCAAAATAAAAACTATTGTTCAACCTACAAATTTTTATCAAAGCACTGAGGTTACCGATTCTTATACAAAATTTAACAAGTCAGGAGCAGTAGTTTCTACAAGAGAAAATACTAAAGACTTTAAGTCGTCTAACGTATCAAGTAGTGCAGGATCAGGACCTAAAGTGGCTACTGTAAAAGCTGAAATAAAAAAAGACGCACCTCAGTCTCGTAAGCAGAAAACATCTATAATTCCTGCAGATATTTCTGATGCTCCACAATCACGTAAGCAGATTGATATGAAGCGTCTTAACAAGATGGCTGATACATTTTATATGAAAAAGAATGGATACATTCCATATAGAACTACGCCACTTGGAGAACTACAAAGAGCTGCTAGACGTTTTGGTCTTAGGGTAGAAACAAGATATATTACAGAAGGAAGACGAAGAGGTACTCCTACAGGGTATTACCTTTCATTTGGTAAAAATCCTGAAGGGTTTCCAATAATGTTTAACCCTAGAACCAAACAAGAAAAAGTAATAAAAGACGCACCTCAGTCTCGTAAGCAAATTGATTTAGCTCCAAATGGAAATCCAAGCAATTTAACTCCTGAACAATATAAATTAGTTCGGACACCTGCATTTAAGAATTGGTTTGGTAATTGGGAGACTGACCCTGAAAACTCAAGCAAGGTTGTCGATGAGAATGGAGAACCATTACCAGTATCACATTTTACAAATAATTATTTTGATGTATTTAAGTACAAAGAAACAGGTTTTCATTTTGGAGAACCATCTATAAAGGAGGATTTATCTATAGCCAAAGGTGAACAATTTGAAAGAGAAATAAATGTTTTTTTAAATATAAGAAATCCTCTTCGTGTTGAAGATAGCCATAGGTTTGACCCACCTATTTTAATACAACAATTGATAAAGAATGACATCATAAATGATGAACAATTTGAAACTTTAGAAAATTTATTTTATGATATAGAAGAAAACCTAACAGAAGATGAATATTATGATTCCAATACTTTAGTCACCAAACAAAGTGATGCTTTAATAAGTGTGTTAGAAAACGAGGGGTATGATGGGTTGGTCTATGAAAATGCTTTTGATTCTCAAGACTCTAAAATGAGTTATATAATTGACGAACAATCTTCAAAAATTTATGTAAGAAATAATGGTAATGTGTTTGTTGGGGATGTAGTTTTACAAAGTGAAAGTGAATCTAGACCTTTTATAACATTCAGTTCTAATCAAGGTAATGTGTATGTTATTGAAAATAATGAAGGCACAGAGTTAACCTCTCAGGATAACAATAGAATCAAGGAGTTGTTAGATGCAGGGGGGTTTGTATCTACAGTAAACTCTTCTAAAACTCATTCTGATTTTGATTTGTTTACAGGTGAACAAAAATTTACAGACTCTTATGTTACTTTTGAATCTAATCAATCTAAGTTAGCCGATGGAACTAATAAAACTTTTAACCCAGACGCACCTTCTATTCGTAAGCAGAAGCCTAGTGGAAAGAAAAAGCCTAGTAAGAAACCAACAAGAAAGAGAACGTCATCTATAAAGAAGGCAATCACAGAGATTAAGAATGTTTTAAATATAACTCCAGACGAACAACGAAAAATATTTAAGGCTCTTAACGACCAGAAAAAAAGAGCCAAGGATGTCAAGAAAGATATTGTTGCCTCACTAAGAGAGCTTACAAAGGAAGGAAAGATTACGCCAAGTAAGATGGTGTCTGTAATAAACAAAGTACCTGATGACTTTAACAACCCAATCACTGTAGAAAGGTTTGTGGAGTATATGACAAAGGTATTCAATGACGCTGATTACGGAAATAAAATGATGATAGCGAATGCCAAGAAAGGTAAGGCTAGAAAGAATGTGTCCACAAAGATAGGTATCGCTGAAGGATTGGTAGACCAACTACAGAGACTGTTCTCTGTAAAACCATCTCTAATACCTGACTCTGTGTTAGATCAATACATGGAGTTGATTAACATATTTGGAAAGAGAGAAAGTGTTTTGTCACTACCTCCAATGGAACAAGTTATACAACTAACTGAGGATGTTCTTCAGCAGTTAGACGAGGAGTATTCTATGGCTATTGAGCTTGCAGACAGGTATAAAAATGCAGAAAAGGTTATGGGTGACAATGGAGTGGACTATGCTGCAACTATAAAAGAAATGCTTGACAATGAGGTTATAGATGAACGTGAGTATGAGGTGATGAAGAAATACAAGTCTCAGATTAAATCTGAGATTGCAACACCTAAAACGGAAGCAGAAATTGAAGCAGAAACACAAGAAAAGAAAGCAGAAATTGAAGCAGAAAGACAAGAGGTTATTAAGGATGTAAAGGCAACAAAAGAAGTTGACCCATCGGTTTTCCCAAGCAGGCTAGAAAGAGACTTAGCTAAAAGGTTTAAGAAACTTTTAAAGACTGATGCAATTAATGACTTGTCTTTGGATGACCTGAAAAATTTATTCAAAGTAATTGATAACATAAACAACGGATACCTGCCACACTATGCTCAAATAATGGTAGGCAAAATGAATGCTATCAATGATGCTAAGGTAGGTACTAACGCAATAAAGAGAAGTAAGTTATTGCCACTAAGTAAGATTTATGCAAACCTTAAATCTAAAATTGGAAGAACAGGCAAGTCTCCTACTTTAGAATTAATAAGACGTAACCCTACTTTTTATATTGACCAAGTCTTTGGAGACTTTAAAACTAAAGATATATTTAATTCTATATTTAAAAGGTCTGCTGAAGCTTCAGCTAAATACACTAAGGCTATAAAAGAGGTGCAGGCTAAAATAGAAAAAGTAGAGCAGGCAGTGTTTAAATCTTTTGGTCGTAACCCAAATAAGGTTATTATGTCTAAGTATAAGCAGATGTCTTATCTTATTCAGCAAGAGTTTTTAAGTAACCCAGATAGTAATCAAGTGAATAGTGTTGAAGACTTTTTGAAAGCCACTATCAAAAGAATAAAGACAGAGACAACAAGTTACACCGAGACTGATGCTAAAATGCTTCAGGAGATACTTGATAAATATACGGCTAACGGAACAAAGCCTTTTGATATTGACCAACTATATGAATCCTTTAATGTTGCAGAAAGAAATTCAATAAGAACACTAGAGGAAATAAATAAGTCTATGACTGACAAGGCAGTTTATACTGCTAATATAATTAGAGGAAACAAGATTACACCTCTTAAAAATTATACTCACTTGAGTGTTATACCTGATGTTTCTAAAGCAGATATTATTGAAACGGAGACATCTCAAATATCTGATATGTTTAATAAATACTTAAAGCCATCCACAAAGGCTAAGAGTTTAATTGAAAGAACAGGTAAGGTATCGCCTTTAAACTTTGATGTGTATGCGTCTGTTCAAAGAGGTGCTAAGTATACTTTAATGGACTTTAATTTAACAGAGCCAATTAGAACTGCTAGAAGAACACTTAATCAGATAGAAAAAAATCTATCCGATGAAGATGGAAACATGTCTGTAAGTAATAGAAGAAAGTTTAATGCCATTCGTGATGCTTCTATAGAATCAATAGAAAACCTATTAAGCAATGCATTAACTCAAAACACCATTGCAGATCAAGCAGTAGACTATATACAAAAGCAAGGATACAGAGCAATACTTGCAGGAATTCCTAGAGCTTCATATGAACTTTTAAGCAACATACTTGCAGGAATTTATATAGACCCAAAAGGTATAATCTCAGGAATAAAAAATAGAAAACTTTTAGCAAGTCCTGAAGGTAAAGAGGTTATGAATAACCTTAATAGTACACAAACAAACAGGGTGTTCTCAACAGGATTGTCTGGTAAATTTGTGGATACAGGAATTTTAAATCAAGCAGCAGGCGTTACTGCAAGTAGAGCTAAAGGTAGAGTTAAAAATACAATACTACAGTTATGGAACAAGACTGGTCAAAGATGGATTAAAGGTGTTGAGTTCACTGCTGATTCATTGATATCTGCACCTGATAAGTTAGTAATGCAACCGATGTGGTTTGGTGCATTTGAAAATAGATTCAAACAACTTACTGGTAAGTCTCCAGACTTTGATAAGATTGCAGCCAATGACGAAGCTTACATGAATAAGTATGCTACTGAATTGAATGATGCCAAGACACTAGCAGACAACAGATCAGTAGCTATGGGAGCTACCGATAATGCTTTTATGGGTATCCTTAAAGGAACTGTAAAACCAAATCAAGGAATGTTATTAAGAGGGTTTAATGCTTTTAATGGATTTATGACTAGGTTTTTAATCTTTGAATACATAACTGCTAGAACAGGAATAATGGCTGCCGTAGGTAACGGACAAGTCAACAAAAGACAGGGTGCTGCTTTACTTGCAGGTGTAACAACTCGTATGATAGCATATACATTTATGGGTACACTTGTAGCAGAAGCTATTAAAGACTTAACTGAAGATGATGATGATGAAGACTTTGATTTCTCAAACTTTCAGTTTGAAGATGATGACGAACAAGGCATGAAGTCTGTTGATAAAATGTTAGGGCAAGCAATGGTGTCAGCCTTTACATCTTTACTGTTTGGTAGAGACTTTGGTAATGCAACCAAGAGTATTATAAACCTTGGTTTAGAAAATCTTAATGAAGCGTATGGTCAATTCCTTAGAGATGGAGATTACGACAAGTATAGGGATGCCATACAGTACACTATTATTCCAGAAGGAAAGAGTGGTAGACCTCCTCAGTTTGCAGATATAGCTCCAAACTTATTTGCTGCATACAGTCCTATGATAAAAACTCTTGAGTTTGGAATAAATAAATTATTTGAATCAGACAGGGTGCAACCTGATGCTATTGAAAGACAACAAGATGAAAGGTTTATAAGGCTTCCACTAGAAACATTTGGTGTGCTAGGGTTTATTCCTTTCTACAAAGACATAAGAAAGATAGTATTAGCAGATATGTATAAAGGGTTACGAAAGGCTAAGAAAGATGCTGCCAATAAAAAGAAAAGAAAAGAAGAGATGCTTCAAGGCTATGACAGTGAATCTGATATGAAGAGGTATAACTTTTCTTTATGGGAGATAACGTTTGGACCTGACTCTCCAGGATATGAAACAAGGCAGGCAGAGAAAGAGTTAAAACGAAAAGCACGTAAGTTAAGACAACAACAAAAGGATAAGATGTATGACTATACGCCTCCAGTTAAGAAAAGAAAAAAACAATCATCTCCATTTGGACCAAGTAGCAACAGAAAAGGTTCATCTCCATTTGGACCAAACTAAAAATTATGCCATTCACAAAAGCAGGTAGAAATAGAAATGTAAGTCCAAGTGGTAGAGTGTTTACTGACAAACAAGTAAAGCTTTACTATGCGACAGATGGATTTAAAAAGTCTAAACTATCTAAGAAAAAAAGAAGGAAAAGAAAAAGGAAATAAAAAAGCCTCAATTAAGAGGCTCTTTCGCTATTAACCAGTTTTTGTAAACAATTAGAAAGTTACATAAACTAAACAGAATTGACCGAAAATTATTCAATTGATGTTTTAGAGACTTCAAAGATACTAAAATTTTTCTAAATTTCGTCTTTAAAACTAGACTTTATATTGTTTAATGTTGATATAAGTTGATTAATGTCTTGTTCTGCTTGATTAAAATCTTTATCAACTAAGCTTTCATATACACTACTAGATTGATCGTGGATGTCATCCATTAGATGGTTAATGTGTTTTAATCTTTTTTCATCTAAAGGGTTAATCATTTGCTTTTAAAATATATGAGTTAATCTAGCTATTTGTCCATGGTCTTTTGAGTGAATAAATCCTTCTACTGCTTTTATTCCACCAACACCATATCCATTCCTATGATGCCAAGAGTCTGCTCCACTAGGAGACCTTAGAGACTCAACAGTTATCCCATGATAATCTTTTGCATTCTTGTGATGTACGTGGTGGGTGTATACATACCTATGTTTTGTTTCTGCCCACCATTTAGAAAACTCATTAGCCATTATAAGTGGAAGGTCAGCAATCTTTGCTCCATCTCCATGAGTAGTTCCAATTAAATTTTTACCATACTTGTATCCCTTTCTATGTGCAATGCTACAATCAAAGGTTATGTTATCGCATTTTCTGAACCAAGATTTTATTGAGTCTGACAACATAAATCCAGAAACGTAGTCATGATTACTAGGGTTATAAACAAAGTGAACATCTGCTATGTCTAATAATATTTCTATTATGTCTACGTATAGTTTTTTTGCAGTAAGAAAATTGTCATACCACATCCCATCTGTATCTTGTGGTGTGCCTGATGTAGTCTTTCGAGAAGGAACATCAACATGTAATATATCATTACCTCCAATAAACAAAATCTGATCTATATTAAACCCTTGTGATTTATTTATTATTCCTTCAACCCCTTGCTTGACTCTTTTAACTGCTATTTGTGAGTTATAATCCTCTCCAGTTTCAAATGATGAGGCTAGTTTTCCTATATGTATATCAGCAGGATCGATAACTAGTAAGTGAGAATCATTATTTTTTTTTCTTTTTATTTTCGGATATGAAGGAGAGTGTTTATCCATCTCCTCTATTATTGCGTCTCTTAATTTATGTATAGATATATTTCCTTTTTTAGCATGAATAGAGAAGTGTTTTCCTTTATGCCAATAATGACTTATATCTTCTATAGGTATTCCAACTTCGTCAGCTTCTTTTTTTAATGCTCTATGATCTTTAATTAACTCATATTCTTCTTCGTCTAATCTAGGTCTGTGTTGCATTTTATTGTTGAGATTTGGTGTAAATAAAAATACAAAAAAAAATATTATATGTTTTGTACAAGATTTTTATCCTTATATCTCTCGCTATATAGTCTTCTAACAGTGCTTTCGAGCTTTTTTATTTCTTTTTGTTGATCAATAAAAACATCTATAGAAGCTTTGTATAATACACCCTGGTCTATAAACTCTTTGTTAGTCCCTCTTTTTAATATTTCCATACACACATAGTATTTATGATGTATGTTGTTTAGTTTTTTTAAATCTTCCTTACACAATCCATTATCATTTGCTGAATCTTTAGCTTGTGTTATTTCTTTAAATCGTTCATTTAATAGTTCAATTGGGTCTGTCATTTGATTTTAATTTAAGTATTTTTTTTAATAGTTGAGTTTTTTTATCACCTTTCGGTAATTTATCTAGCATTTGTTGTGCTTTCTGTATTGTTTTTTTTATGTTCATAATTTTCAATTGTTTGTTTTGCTTTAACGTAATCTAAATATTCATCCAAAGTATCTTGTTTTATGTCTACAAAATATGGATACTCTCCTTCTTCACGCAAAAAAGCCAAAGAAAAAAAGAAAGGATTTTCTCCTTTTATAACCCCACCAATTAAAATATATTCATCTGATGGTGTAAACAAATCATAATTTAAGTTTTCAAGAGCATTATTAACTTTAACTCTAAGATTAAATGGCAACTCATTTAAGTATGTTGCAACATAAAATGTCACACCATAGTTTTTTAATAATATATCTCTATCCTCTGTAAACTTCAGTTCTAAATCCATGTTTTTCTAATTCTTTTATTCTATATTTTTGTAACTCCGACAACTTCCCACCTTCTTTTTTTATCTCACTAAAAAGTATCTTCCCATCTGGGTGAACTGCAATTAGATCAGGGATACCGTTCTTATTGGTCTTGATTAACTTAATAACATAGTAACCCTCTAATTCTAATTCTTTAATTCTCTTCCCTTGTATACGTTGTTCTGTCATTAAAACGTTCTAAACTTACATAATTGTTTTGGAACATGATATGCTATATCAATTCCATATCTTTTATTTGTATCTACTTGTTTTTTAATCTGGTATTGTTTGTTAAATATGTAATCGCTTCTACAGAATAAAAAATTATTTATATCATTTGAAACAAGAAAATACCAAAACATATTTGGTTTAGAATACTTTTCTTTTCTACCTAAAAAAGATACTGTATCAAATGGGTAGTCTTTTTCTGAAGTCCAATTTAATTTAGTTCTAACCTCAACCTCTATTCTATATTCAATATTATTCTTGTATGCAATTATATCAATATCGTAATCTTCATTTTTTTGAGGTACAATAAAACCTTTTTTAATTAAATAATCAGAAACTTTTTTTATCGATACATCATTATATTTATTATAATCATCTTGTCTAAATAAACCAATTTTTGTTCTCATTAAAATTTAATTTAAAGTTAATAAATCTTTTTTAAAGTGTTTAAGCGTATAATCCTTCTTTTGAACTACTGATTTGTATATTTCTTTCTCTATTCCATCCTTTGCAAAAACCCAGTACACTTTACTTATTTGGCTATCTTTGGTTGTCATTCGGTCACGACTCTGCCAATAACTTGTTGCACTAAAGTCTATGTTGTAGTATACTAAAAACTCTGCATTACGCAGGCTTATTCCCTCACGACCACTAACAATCTGTAGTGCTATAGTTTTATCTGTTGAATTAAACTCTTCAAGCTCCGTACATAACTGATCTCCATAAACAATCTTTAATGCGTTCAGCTCCTCCTTAAACTTATAAAATATTCCAACCTTTGAAACGCAAAAATTATCATAAATAAATTGTGCTTTATTTAAATCTAATATCATAGAGTTTCCACTCTCAAACTTAACTGTTCCACTATACATTTGGTGAAGCTTCATCATAAGTTTTACTGGTGTATCAGCAAGTATCACATCTTCATTACCTTCAACAACTAAATCTTTTTTTAGTTTAGATGTTAGCTTGTAAGTTAATTCACTCATATCAACCTCCAATACTTCTTCTACTATATCGTTACGGAATCCTGCTTCCTTTTGGGTAAATCTAATCGTGTATGGATTCATCTTGTCAACTATAGTTTCAAGTCCTCTAGAATAGTCATTAATCATCATAGAGTTTATTTTTCTCTGTCTAACATCTACATAGTCCTTTGCAAACTTATAGAAGCTTACATGCTCTCTAAATGGATTATTTGGAATACCATACACCTGGTGATACATTTGACTGTATGACTCAGGTGTTGGTGTTCCTGACATCAGAATTACTTTACTCTTGTTTTTTTTGATTAACGTCTTTACATCTCTAGCACGTTTGTTAGGCTTAGGTATCGCACCTAAACTATGTGCCTCGTCAATGATAACAATATCCCACTTAATATTTTGTGGAAGCTTATGCATGCTCTCGTAGTTTATGGTGAACAATATAAAAGATGCTGGACACATAAGGTCATAGTCACCAACGATTGATGATATAGCTTTCTTTTTTGTAAGAAACAATACGTGTTCCACGTTCATCTGATCTGCAATACCTAGACTTGTTAAAGTCTTTCCAGTTCGGACTTCCATTGCAAGATATAAGAATCCATTGTCTTTTAGAATCTCAGTTCCTTGACCGATAATATTCTTTTGATAGTCTCTAAATTCAATCATACCTTACATTAGTTTACCTTGCACTTCTAGTTCTTCTTTACCTCTGAATCGAATCCATCTTCCATCTCGGTCTCTACCCTCCTCTGGAGCACAACCAAATTTGTAATTAGCATATGCAACGAGCCACTTGTAGAATCTGTTTCTTGTTATAGACATCTTAGATTTCGGTGCATAGTCTGGGTACTCAGATGTAAATTCTACATATAAAGTTTGCTTGTAGCTTTTTCTATTTTTTGCAACCAATAGATTATCCATCTCCCCTTCAATCAGACCACACCACTCTAAAAATTCATGGCTTGTTTCAACACCTAAGTTTCTTATCTCTTGGTTTACAGAATGAGACTTTAACAATCCCTTACCAAGATATAGTTGTAGATTTTGTATCATGTAGTTATCAAACTGACACCATTCTGCATCATCCCAATCTCCAAACATCAATTTACCAAACTCATCTAATGGAGTACGATTTTTATTATAGTGTTGACTAAGTTCAACCTCCCACTTTCTACGAGCAAAAGAATTACCACTCCCTTTAATTGCATAGTTAGTTGTGATTGCAATCTTAGGTGATTTAGAAAATGGTATAGAGATGGCATCTTTATTTTTCTTCTCTAAGGTCATGCCCTCAGTAACAACAGAAAACAATCTTTCAAAATCAAAGTATTTCTTAACATCATCAAACACAAGTATCTGTGTATCTGCTGATACTAACTGATATGCAAAGGAACGTTCAAAAGCAAACGACTTTCCATCGATAGTCACAACCTTTTTCATATGTGATATTGCCTTCATAAATATTCCTTTACCAGTTCCACCTTCAGGTGTGTCTGTTATAACCTCGTCATTTAATATAATAGCAGGACAATAGCTTAAATTTTTGTGAGCATGAAGCATAAATCCAATGGTGCTTTCCATAGTCTTAATTCTCTTCTGCTCTTGTTCGCCTCCACAAATATTTTTTACAAACGTTTGATATGTACAATTACCAACTTCACATATTTTAAATTTTCTATCAATAATATGGTCTCTCCAAACATAACCCTCTAAGTCTGAATACTCCATTATTTTTACAGAATTTTTAGTAATCTCAACTGCACAATTATTATAGTACAGATAAGCAGAATACTTAGTATCTTCAATAAAAAATATGTCAATTGTTTCTAGTAGTGTTAAAAACTCTTCCCTAAAAAACCTAACTGAATCTGCAAAGTAATTGTATATACTAATATCATCAAGGGTAAGTAGATGAGAAAGAACAAAATCTTTTATTTCTTTTTCTGATGTGTGATCCACTAAATTACTTTCTCGTTTTACAAACACATAATTTTTACTTCCCTCTGGGCAAAATTTAAAAAATCCTTTGTCTTCTAAAAATCTTTTAAATTCTATGTGAACAATCTTAACAACTCCTTTATCACTTTTAGTCCAAAATATGTACTTGCTATTTTCATCTTCAACTTTGTGTATAACGGCATTAACCACATCGCCACCAATAGCCGTATCTTCAAATTGCTGACGAATCTCTTTTTTTGGTACTCCTCTTCTTAGTTGTTGTTTTATTTTACTTATTGCTACATCATCTTCGTAATACTTAGTTCCAAAGTTTTGTCTGTTGGAGTAAGCTGAATCTATTGTTCTTTTAATTTCTTTCTGATTAAAATCTTTAGTTGCATACTGATTAAGTATATATCCTGCTAAAGATGGTTGAACACCATAATCATTAAATGCCATAGCTAAAACGTATACATTTTGGTTTCGCTGACCTTCGGTCATTGGGTACTTTTTTGTCCACCATTTAACTAGTATTTCAACTATTTTATTTTCATCTGTGATAGGTATTGTTGGTGAATCTGATGAGGTAAACTCTTTATACTCAATTTCTGCAACTTCATCCCATACAGATGAGTTCTTATTTAAAAATAGTAATGGATCATAAGACTCATAACAAACCCTACTTACATTCTTGCAAGTCTTGTCAAAGTATTTTGACTCGTAGTATTTTTCTAGTGCTATAAAATAGTTTATATGGTTTTCTACATCTTGTGGTATCTTAACAATTACTTTCAATCCATTACCACTTGGTGAAACAAAAACAGAATAAGTGTACTTATCTTTTGTTAGTTTTTGTTTTTCAGATATCATAGTTTTTTGCTTTTCATATCCATCAAAATCTAGACATATAAAACCACTATGCTCATTTAATGAAGAGTCTTTTCTGTTGGTAAATTTTCCTGAAAAACATATTGCTGGTAATTTCTTTTTAAGTTCGTTTCTATGGGTCTTGTCTTTTTCTTTTCTAATGTTTTTAACTAAGTCTTTAGACTTCCCATTCTTAATTCTATCAAGTATTTTATCTATGTTAACATAGAAAGGAGTATCTGTTTCCTTTATATTTCTGAATATTGTGATATTCTGTGTCATTTCTGTGTCGTTTTTATGTCGTTTTTATTTTCGTAACTTATTGATTATTAGCTTTGTGACAGTTTGTGACAATTTATTACTATCGTATAGGGAATAAAAATAATAAATATATAAAAAGTATATATATATATAGAGATTCTTTTTCTGTCATATTCGTCACACACAAGAGGTAAAAAAAGGGAGACATAAATCTCCCTATTTATTTTTAATTATAGTTTTAGAATGGCACTTCACCATCTTCTTCTCCTACAACCTCTGGCTCATTTACCTCTATATTAGATAGATCAGCTTTAGATACCTTCCATGCTTGTAGGCTTGTATAATACTTCCCATTGTACTCGTTGCAGTTTACGTTAAACTCAACCTTGACAACATCTCCTACATTGTTATATTGATTAAATTGTTGCACCTTTTCGTCTTTAAACAACTCAAAGCAAAACAAGTTGTTGTATGTTTCTCCGTTGTCAATTAAAAAAAGTTGCTTAGTCCAGGCATTTCCTGCTTTTGATGTACCACTTTGTGGTGGTAATACTTTTGTGATTTTTCCAATTACTGATAATTCCATTTATTGATTAATTTTAATGTTACGTTCCAAATGTTTTAATGTTTCTTCGATAAGTAAGTTCTTATCCCTCCTGGTCTTACATACTTTTGGAACTTGTAAGTACATAATGTTAGAAGATTTTTTTAGTTTTTTAAAAAAGCTCCACATGACGATAGTATTGGTTTATATCATCCGTAGCCTTTACGTCATGAAAAAACTTATTGTATACCTGAATTGCTTTCTGAACTTTTACTGCACCTTTTTCAATAAAGTCTGCCGTTGTTTCAAAGACTCCTAGCTGACCATTACTCTTGTCTATTACTAGGAATTTAAGTGGCTTACCAAACAATGTATGGTATACGTATGCTTGGCTATCGTAGTTGTAGTTTGATGCACTATAAATGAATTTATTTATGTCACTTGTAGTTTTTATATCAATCAAGCAGTCATCACAAACTATATCTGCTTTACCTTTCCACATTACTCCTCCAATCTCTCCAATTGAAGGCACTTCAAACTGATTACCATCAGCATATATCATATCGTAGAAATCTAGGTTTGATGTCATTACTTTTGAGAGTTCTGTAATCTCGTCAAACTCTTTCTGTAACAAAAGAAATGGCTCATTAGACTCAGCTATTATTTCTTTGTACTTCTTTGTGTTTCTGCTAGACACATCAACTGCACTCCAATTTTGAACTTTCTCTGGCTCTAAAATTAAATGATGAAACAGTCTTCCTTTTGCAAAATTTATATTGTCATCTTTCTGTACCCCAAATTCTTTTGGGTTTGAAAGTAATGCTCCAATATCACTATTGGAGAGATAGTTCTTACCTATCCCTCCGTAATATTCCTTATCGTCTTTAAGTTGTTTTATTATTGTGTCTGACATAGCTTATAAGGATTTAGCAATTTCTTTTTTAACCTTTGCAGTCATACTATACTTAGTAAGTAAGTTCTCACCGATCTTCTTTAATCCTAACTCTTTATTGGCTATGACATAATTCAAGACCTTATCCCAATTATCATCACCAATATCTAGCTTAATTATAGTAGTCTTTTTAGGCTCTGATTTTTTTGGTGCAGTCTTTTTAGGCTCTGCCTTTTTTGGAGTAGCTAACTTCTCGGCTACACTCTTGTCATCTTGTGGTAAGTCTTCACCAGCATAGATGTAATGACCTAACCCAAACATAGCTAAGTTCTTCACAAGACATCTCATAATAGTCTTGTTGATGTCAAACATTGTAGCACCCTTTACAGACTTCTTTCCATACCTTGTGGTGTACTCGTATGCCTCTAACTTCATAGCCTTGTTTGCTCCATCCATAACTGGCAACCACATTTCCAATGTTTCGCCCTTGATGGTAACCTCTGTGCTACACATATAACCCATATGCACATCGTAAACAAAAGGTAAATTGGTAGCCTCGTCTTTTACTACCTTGTACGTTGCACTAGGGTAGTTCTTCTTTACCTCTGCCCATGCCCATGCCCAAGAGAGATAAGTTAATCCATTTTTCTGCTCGACCTTGTCATTGACATTGATAGCCGACAGAGTTTCAAAAACTGATTTTTCTGTTTCTTTCATAATTGTATTTAATTTAATTTAACTTGATTTTTACTTTATTAAAGTTTCGTAAGATTTGTTCCCTGCTAGCTTTAAGTTTTCTGATTGTCTTTATACTAACATTATTAACCAAAGCATTCTGTATTCTTGTTTCCAATCGTGAAAGCTTTGTACGACAATTAGACAAATATAAGACATATATTGCTCTTTTCCAACCTAAAGTTTTAAAATAACTATACTCGTCAATATTTATTTCTTGGTAGTAGTCTCCACCTTTTGTCATATCTACGATGGATACCTGGTTTGAATTTAATTCTTTTATAATTTTAAATCCATAACACATATAAGAATTAACTACTTTGTCATGCAATGGTTTTGAATGATAATCTTTTTCAGCTTGGTAGAATAATTCACCTAAATTGTACATAAAGTATTTATTCTATCTATAACAATTTGATAATCTCTATCTTCAGAAACCTTTTCATTAACTCTTTTTATTCCGTAGTGTATAGTGGAGTGAGGTATTTGGTATCCTCTGTTCTCCATATACTTTTGAATGTTTGTGAGTTGTATTTTGTTTTCTAAACATAGGTAGTATAATAAATATCTTGCGTCTACTATAGATGCTTTTTTATTTTTTTGGAATAAATATTTTTCTTCCATTCCAAATGCCACCGATACTTCTGTGGCTAACTTGTTAAATAGTGTGTACTTCATTCTACTGATATGTTTTGAGAGTTAATAATCTCGCCATGTTCGGCATCGGCTACCCATCTCCTAGCCTGATCTATATCATTGGTGTGTTTAGTTTCTGATGGGTGTGCTCCACCATAATATAGGTGTACAGTAAGTTTCATTGTCTTCATAATTTGATTAAATTTAGACAAATATAAGAAATTTATTGCACAAAAACTAGAAAGAATCAGCGAATTATATCAATAAAAAAGCCTACTTGTAAGCCCAACAACCATTTTTATAAAACTTATTTTTGTGGATATTTAAATGCCTTGTTATTCCACCCCTTGTTCCTATCGACTCAATACCTCTAGGATGTCTGGCTAATATAATTCCATTTGGTGAGTCATACAACTCAAGCACACCAAACTGCATCGTTAAAAACGTTATCGCTTCTCTTTGTGTTCTATTCATAATTCTGCTTTTTAAAGTTTAAAAAATTGATTTTCCCTAACCCATATTTTTTGACTCACATAAGGAGGATGAGCATATAAACAATATTCTTTTTTAACCCAACCCTTGTCTGTTTTAAAACTCCATAAGTTTATTTCGAGTATTTCAGCTTTTACTCTTTTAACTTCTTCTACTTGTTCTAGTTCGTACATAATATATATTTTAAAATTATGCTACAAATATAGAATGCAACTATGCAGGGTTACTGCACACATAAAAAAAACCTACACATAATTGCATAGGCTTAATTAATAAATGGTTGTTTTGATTAGCTACAGATGTCCTCCATCGTGCAATTTATCACACTCATATCTCCACTCTGATGTTGATTCTGGCTCATTCATTCCATCGTGTTCCTCTATACCATTACCACATTCATACTTTGCTTTAGATATAGCTTGGTCAATCTTGTCGGTATACAAGTCTTCATGGGATATTAAATAGTCTTGGAGTGTTGTCCACTTTCCATTATCTAATTTAAAGTGGTCGAAATCATCTTCGCATACTTCTATTTCTACTTGTGCATACTTGTGATACACTTGTCTTGTTTCAATTTTTACTTTCATAATTCTTGTTTTAATTTATTAATAATTGTATCGCAATGCATTGCATAATTTAAATCGCCCTTAATCATTGCGTTTTTTAGGCTTTGCCTCCAAAATTTTAGTTTATTTTCTAGGCTTTCATTTTTTACTTTCATAATTCTAATTGTTTAAAATGGTAGGTTAATATTTATTTTTCTATATTCTTCGCCATCATTAAATTCTGCGATGGTTTTGTAGTTCGTGTCAAAATCTTCATTGTGTGCCTCAATAACTTGTTTTACTTCTTCGTAATTAAATTCGTATGTCGCTGATGCGTCATCCGTTTCCGAGTAAACAAACACTATTGGCTCACTTAATAATTTTTCGATTGTCATAATTCTAATTGTTTTTGGTTAATAATTGTAAATTGGGTAGCCATAGCTTTGGCTATTCCCTTGAACGTTTTACTTCGTAGTTTTGATCTCTCCGATGCATTTTTTGAATTCTTTAGTGCATCAAAGTACCACTTCGGTTGTCTTTTCTTGACTCCCTTTTTACTAACGAATTCTATGAACTCGCCTTTTTCTACAATATTCGTTGGAACAAGTAGAGGTAGGTTTTTAAGCCATAGGCACGTACTCTTTTGAGCCTTATCTCCAAACATCCAAGGTTGGATTATTTGGCTAGGCTTTCGGTACTTTGTACTCATAATTCCAATAGGATTTTCTACGCATATCTTATCTATGGGTGCGTTAATCATCTCCATAAAAAAGTCTATACCTTGTTGTTGCCTACCATCCTTAATCTTCTGCTCAAAGTGTCTAGCACCACTAACGGCTAAATGAGTGCAAGGTGGGAATGCAATAAGCATATCCCAACCCTTGTGCAACTCCTTTAATAAATCGCCTTGTATGTGCCATTGTGGATATCCTCCACTACTCTCCATCACATCGCAACTGAATGCCTCGTGACCTAACTTGCGTAACTCTATGGTTACGGCTTGTGATTCCTCACATCCTACTAGTATCTTCATAGTTTACATTTTAACATTACTTCCTTGCATAGTTCCGATGGTATCTTCGACCTTTCGTAGTTACCCTTCCGACCTTGAGTTCCACTTTGACTTCCTCTCGGTGCAGACTCGTGATGGCAATTCTTGTTACCATTGTGACATTCTGCTCTAGGAATCCATCCGTTTGGATTATCCAATCCGTAGATAAAGTTGCTCCAAATGTCTGTGGGTTTTGCCCTAGAATCTCCATAGGTGCAGTACCATATCGTTGTTCTTGGCAACGCCTGGACCACACTTAATTTACGTAGCTTTCCTCTAGGATTCTCTATGAAAAACTTTAGGTTTGGATTTAGCCTTCTAAAGTGTTCAATTATATTCAAGGTAGACTGAACATACTCCACACCTTTAAGTGCGTTCTCTGACTTCGGTGTGTGGTCTTTATTCCAATGTTTGCCAATACTAGCAACAGAGAAATATGTACAAGGTGGAGATGCCCATATGACTGATGGGATGAATGGCACTCTTGATACATCAAACTTGTTGATGTCAACTGCGTAATCGATCCCATCGAACTCATTGATGTCAGACGAAAATACTTCGTATCCTAACTTCTCTGCCTCTTTGCCAACACTTCTAGAACCTGCGAATAATTCTAATAGTTTATTCTCCATGTCTTGAGTTGTTTTTGGATATTTTAATTTCATACCATCTACTCCCAATCCAAAAATCAGACTGCATTTCTTCAAGTTTATCTTGCAGTTCTTCTTCTGAATATTTACTACTTACAATATCGTAGTAAATCAAATTTTCTACGGCATCTTCTATTTCTAGGTTGTTTTCATTGCCGTACTTTCTTGTCATCCCATCACTATAATGGTAGATGTTGAACGTGTTTTCTGTACTCATAATTCTCTCTGTTTATTCCACACATTTAATGTGTTGTTGATTAATGTTTCATACTCATCAAATTTGTCATTATAAAAGTCTTGTGCCTCATCTGTAAAACACATTCTAACGTGGTTATCCAAATCACTTTTTAGTTCTATGTAAGTTTCTTCACCAAAATTCATTTCGGTGATTTGTGTAGCCATTTCATCTACACATTCTAGAAATCTACTATCGCTTACTAATATTTTTTCACTCATAATTCTAATTGTTTTGGTTTTTCTCTTCTTTTATTAATTTATCTATATCTTGGACTACTTTGAAAATATTATCTCCTACTTCCAAACCTTCTATAATCCATTCAATTTTTTTAATTAATTCTTTTTTACTCATAATTTCTAATCCTTCTCTTTTTAAAAGGTCTTTAGCCTCTTTGATGTCCAATGCTCTACGCAAGGATTTGTCTGCATTGAGGCTTACGATTTTTTCTTGTTCCATTTCACTCATAATTTAAATCGCCCATTTTAGTCGGAAGGGACTTTATCCTAGTTAGATGTGGGATATGGTTTTGCTCCATACAAGTGCGTCTACGCATCCCACTTTTGTTATTCTGGAAATACCTCATCTAGAGAGTATCCAAACTTTGTCCTACATATGTATCCAATAAAATTATCCATATGTTTCTTGTCAGCAAACTCTTTAGTAAGATACCAATCTGTACCTCTGTCAGTCTTAAATTTTAAGGTCGCTTTCATAGGCTTGAAAAGTTAAATATACTTGCCTTTGCTTTATAAAATATCCATATGATTTTATCGATGTATTCCACATCTCCATCTTTTTCGAGTTGAAGATCAAAAGGTAGTTCATCATTTTTCATCTCATCAAAGAACGTACTCAATGCCCTATCTTCAATGCAGTATTCTTCCTTGAATAGTTCGTACTCATCGCCTTGCATAAAGTTTAAGCCAATCCAATTATCTTCGTGTTTCTCGATGTATATCCATCGGTCTGATGGCTGATGCCATATGTGGTTTACTTCTACTATTGTACATTCTCTTGATTCCAATCTTGATTGGATGTCATTTTTTCTAATAATCTGTTTCATCTTTCTAATTGTTTTTTAAATTGTTAAATAAATCTCCAAAGCAAACCCAATCTATACCTTCGTCATAGTTGTCTGCAAATTTCCAATTAGTAATACCATTCTTTCTGTGGTATTTCCTAACTAGAGATTCTAATTCATCACTTGTTTGGCTCATACTCCATATTTTTTTACCTTCTAGAGTATTGAGAAGAAACAAACCTACTTGTTCATTTTCTTCATTGACATATGTTAAATTTTGTGTCTTCATTTTTCTAATTGTTTTAATGGTTATAAACTTCTTACTTTTTCTATTACTGCAGTTCCACTATTAATGGTCTTTAGGATTCCATCCCAATCGCCTTCTAGAGCCATCCAACATAGGTCGTCAGCACTAGCTTTAAAGCCACCTCCAGTTGCACCACAACCGAACTGATAGTTGCTCATTGCGTTGCCCATTCCACTCGGAAGAACTGACCATACCCTCCAAAAATCTTCTGTCTTTATAAACTTGATTTCTGAACGATTGTCGCACATACACGCAACCATTTTTAGTGTTACTCTCTTTGGATTTTTTACCACCTCTAGTGTTGGTGGATTGTGTCTTAATTCTCTGTAATAATTCTTCATAATTCTAATTGTTTCTGATTAATAAATGTTTGTTAAATAGTTCATTGTTCTGTTCACTGATATGCATCTGAGCCTCAAAAAAGGTGTCTACATTATACATAACATTGTGTACTTCTTTACCGACAAATGTTGTCAGTGTTCCATCACCATCTAAGGTGTAATCTGTGATTGCTTTTGCCATCGTTCTAATTGTTTTAAATGCAAGGCAATATCGCCTTGTACCACCAAAACCTCGCACATTTCTGTGCAAGGCATTTGATGAGGTTGAGGTTGTTCCTCTACATTACTACTCCATTATATATGTTACCATACTTGTCTAGGTATAATAGAAACTTACGTTTTGATAGTAAGTTAAGGGTGTAGCTGAGTCTATCGTTGTAACTCATCCTTTCGTATGGATTACCTCGTAGTATAAAGCTATGTTCTTCTACCTCACCACGATTCTCATCAAGTATCGCATAAACGTCATCAAATGGTATCGTAAGCCCTTCTATAGCATTCCATGTGGTAGCCTTCCAAAAATCTTCTGTTGTCTGTATCATAGCTCTATCTCGTTATTGGTTAGTCCCTCGATTAGTGCCTTGCGATTAGAGTGGTCTGCTCTTTTCCAAGCCTCTGTAAACGTGCCTCTGCAAACGGCAGTCATAAAGCCTCCTAACCCATCTACAAGTTGATTCTTGCGTTCTATGGATGCAACCTCTTCGATGAGAGTGTGTGCAGTTCCACAACAAGAGCCGTTGTCAGAATAGTTAGCGATTGCTACAAGCATTGTGTAGTTCTTGTAGGTGATTCCTTGTGGTAGATATCCTTGTGGAAATCCATCTCTTAATTTGATTTTTGTAGTCATAATTTCTATTGATTTAATTTATTATATTCTTCTTCAGTTATTACGGAAAAGTCGTTCATCCCTTGAGCCTCATACAAGAGGTCTGTAGGTGTATCTTTGCTTTGGTCAAAGCAATAAGTAAGGTATCCAACTTCGTTGTCTTCGTAAGCCTCAATTAAGGCATCTACTCCTTCATCATCAAATATCTGAACTGCACTATCTCCAAACAGATAGTAAGCCTTCTGATAGTGTGTTTTGTTGAAGAACTTTTTTAGTAGCATATTCATAAACTCGTAGTCGGTTTCGTTTAATGCCTTGTCATTATTTGCAAGGTCATTGGCTTGAAGAATCTCAAGCAATTCGACTTGGATTGCGTGAATCGTGTTGTCGTGTAGTTGGTCTAAAATTTGTTCTGTAGTCATAATTTCTAATTGTTAATTGGGTTAATAAATGTTTCTAATACTTGCACTACGGCTTGGTTTGATACGAATGGATTTACTCGTGTTCCACTCGTGATTTCTTGCACCTCTTTTACCCTCTGCTCGATGAGTTGTTGCAACTCAATTACTAGGATAGTTGATGCTAGTGTTCCAAGACCTTTTACGTCTTTGTGACCTCGTTTGATCCTTTGGTCGTTGTTTAAATTTTTACTCATTTTTCTAATTGTTTTTAAGTGAAAACGTCATTGCTTTCACCACCAAAACCCCACTATTTTCATAGTGAGGCGAATACTGGATTTGGTGTTTTGTAGGACTAAATCGTGTAGCAAATATCCCATTTGCCATCCTTGATACGTGCCATTGCTCCACCATCATTTCCTTCGTCATCCATCTGTGGAAACATTAGTGAGCCATCAGACATCTCAAATACAATTGGAGACTGATGCCAATCCATATGTGATAGTTCAATTGGAGTCATATAACGAACTCTAGTGATGGTCAGTCCACTCAAATGTTGGAACTTGTCTGCGTGAAGGATATGAGGTGGTAGAGCCTTTCTATTAGCCTCTCTTTTAGCCTTGCGTCTTTCAAGCACGTTCTTGTTGTTCTCACGTATCAAGGCAACTCCATCTTCATAACTGCAAGTAGCGAACTTCTTGCCGACTTTGGTCAACTCATAGCGACCTCTTGATTGCCTTTCAATTAGACGTTCATAGTCATTCCAATTCTTGATGTTGATGCCGTAGTAACCTTGTCTGTAGGTGAACTCATCTGCGTTAAATCCTTGAGCATTCCAAACGGCTTTTTGGATGTCTTTTCTAGTGAACTCATTGTCACCAAATCTGTTCGATAATTCTCTAAATACTGATTGCTTAATTGTTCTCATAATTCTAATTGTTTTAATGGTTAAACGTATTTTAATACTTGTGTGTAAATCGGTTTCTTCGTGATGGTAAGTCGGATTCTGTCATCAATCTCCACCACAAATTGTTCATCTTCTGTAGTTCCAATGTTCAGCACATTTGCTGAAGATAAGTCTAACTTTTTCATCCAATATTCTCGGAGATATGCAAGTGAATCTAGTGCAGTTTTCTTGCTTGAAAAGTCAATGTTCTCAAAGCAAAATCCGTTCTTTAGGTCATAGCCGTAAATGTTATAAATGTTTCTCATAATTCTAGTTGTTTAAGGTTAAAAGGTTAAGTTTAAATTTAGTTCTGTTCCACCACGTAAAGTGTTGGTATTCTTCTTCAGTGAAGATTTCTGTTCTGATGATATCACTACCATCTTGCCTTGTCTGTAATGCGTGTAATCCACTCGGCAATACAATGTGTTTGAGTATTCTGTTCATAGTTCTAATTGGTTTACTGATTAATAAATTCTTTCTGATAGTAGTTCCAAGCATCTTGCCTAGTGTACAACTTGTTTCGGTATTGAGCATCTTGACTTGCCCAAAATGATACTCCATCTTTCGATAGTTCAATGACATTGTCACTTTTCAACCAAGTCTCAAACGTTATCTTGTTTGAAAGATGGTTGTCCACTTCGATTGTAATCTTGTTTTTCTTCATAATTCTGTGATTTTCAAGTATTTATGTTTTTACTTGTGTTATAGGACTATTCCCACGACAATATAGTGAATTTTCGTCTAATATCTGTCTAATATTTGTGATTTATTCATCTGAGTAATTGTCTTTTGTTTTTGACCTATCTGAACATAGGCTAACAAAGGGATTGCGAGATGCTGAATATCTCGAAATGTTTAGGCAATATGATGAAGGGACAGAGGTTATGAGATGTCTCTAATCATCTCAATACTTTAAGAGTTTAAAGTTCTTTAGTTCTCTTTTGTATCTGTTCCTATGGATGTGGAGGTAGTTCCCCTTCATTAGATTGGGAGTTCCACGCAGATTGATGCAAGGGTAAAACCTACGACAATCGTAGTGGTGGTAAGGGCTGATCCTACCTCAACTAAAAGTCAAAAAAATCAGAAACAACGAAAAAAAAACGTGAAATGTCGAGCAAAAAAAATCGGTTTTCTCTGGGGGGGTGCGTCTTCATCATATCATATAACCCAAACACTACACCTATCTAATAAAATTTTGTACCTTTGGGATATACGTATAATTTAAAAATTAAGAACCATGGATGGATTAACAATGAAAGATGGGAGATTAATTAATGATCGCCCTGTAGGTATTTCTGGTATATCACAAGCTGCTATGTTACGCAAGGCTAACAAGCAAAGAAGCACAACTCAAGATATTGCATTGGGTATTGAACTTGCTGATGACAGAAAAGAAATGAAACAAGCAATTAAGAAATTTTTAAAGTAAGATTTACTGTTTTGTTTTAAGGGGTGACTTTATAGTTGCCTCTTTTTTTGTTTTATTGTGACAGGTTTATAGATAATAGTATAGTATTGTGACAAATAAATGACAGTTTGGTGACGAATTTAAATACTTAACTATTTGATTATCAAAGTGGTGATAGTTTGTGACAATTTAAAAGGGTCGTATAGGGAGTGATAGTTATAAAAGGAGGAAAAAATATATATATATATAGGGAAAAAAGTTTGTCACCTTGTCACGAGTTTTGAAATGGAATAATTATTGTATCTTTGTATGTATAACATTTAAATCAAATCAAATGAATAATCCAATGGGAGGGTATTCACCTAAAGAACTTACGATAGGTGTAGACTCACAAAAGAAACTTCTTCAAGGTATCTCTATGATATCGAGTGCAGTTAAGAGCACACTAGGACCTATGGGTCAAACAGTAATAATTGAATCACCTCATCACACGCATGGAATGACAGTCACCAAGGATGGTGTCACTGTTGCCAAGAGTTATGACATGGCAGACCCTGTAGGTAATCTTGCCGTAAAGATGATGAAAGAAGCGTCAGCTAGAACTGCTACCTCAGCAGGTGATGGGACTACTACTGCTATAGTGTTAACAGAGGCGTTAGTTAAAGAGGGGTTGCAAAAGATTACTGGTGATGTAAACAAGACAGAAGTTCTAAGACATCTAGCAAGTGAGACTGAAGGGTTGGTAAAGTCTTTAAAGAAAGAAAGTAAGAAGGTAACAAAGAAGAGGTTAGTTGATGTGGCAACTATATCAGCCAATAACGACAGGGTCATAGGAAAGATAATCTCTGACTGCTACAACGATGTTGGCAAGAACGGCATAGTCACTGTAGAGAACTCACCGACACCTGAGACTTTTTATGAAACCACGAAAGGTATTAAGATAGATAAGGGATATTCGTCACCGATGTTTATCAACCACCAAAAGAAAGACGAGTGTATATTGGAAGATGTGCATATACTAGTATGTGATGCAGAGATCAGTAACATACTTCAGATAGAGAATGTGTTGAAACCAATCATACAAGATAAGAAAAAAATATTAATTATATCGCCATGTACTACCAATGTGATAGCCACTTTGGCTGCCAACGTTCAGAAGAGGGGGTTACACTTATGTACAGTTCCACCACCAAACTTTGGATATCGTCAGCATGAGCTGATGCAGGACATAGCGTTGTCGGTAGGAGCTACATATTTTTCGGAGAAGACAGGTGACGATTTAAGCCTCATTGAATTTACAGACTTAGGGTTTGCTTCCAGGGTGATAGTTGGGAGAGACTCTTCTGTAATTTTAAGTGAGGCTGACCAAAACAAGGATGTGGACCAAAGGGTATCTGAGTTGTGGGATGCACATAAGGTAACCAAAGCAAAGCAGGACAAGGATTTTATTCTCCAGCGAATCGCCTCCTTAACAGGAGGGATAGGAGTTATCCATGTAGGAGGTAACACAGACCTTGAGCAGAAGGAGTTATATGACAGGGTAGACGATGCAGTGTGTGCAGTACGTTCAGCTTTAGAGGAAGGGATACTTCCAGGAGCAGGAATGGCACTAGCAAAAATATGTGCACCCTTTCACTTCAAGAGAAATGAAAAAAAGGAAACCAAGGAGCTTATGGTAGCGAGAGATATTATGTACAATGCTCTGCAAGCTCCATGGAGACAGATACTTATAAACGCAGGTCTAGAACCTGATGATATTCTCAAAGACCACTACCTTAGTGGATTTGACTATGGATATGATTTAAAGACTAAGGAATATGGTGACCTAATAGAGATGGGTGTCATTGACCCTACCAAGGTAACTAGGTCAGCTCTTCAAAATGCAGTGTCTGTTGCAGTAACTATTTTATCAACCAATGCTATTATTACAATGGCTAGAACATACGAGACCGAATGAAGCCAATAGGAAAATATATCGTGATTGATGAAATCAAAGAAGAGATCAGTACAGAGTCAGGAATACTTTTAACTGCTGAAGACACAAAAGACTTGAGGTATAAGAAGGGTGTGGTTGTGATGCCTGGAACAGATGTGGCAGTAGTAAACACTGCTGATGAGATATACTATGACTCAAGGGCAGGCTACAAGATGGTAATCAACGGAACGCAGCACACAGTTATTTCTGAGTCTGATGTCGTTGTTGTCTTGTAAAAGCGTTCATTTCTGTTATAAAATTTCGATACACCTTATCGGTGTATGATACGTTTCTAAGAAACATAGGGTTGCCATCATTACTTGTAGGAATTTCCTTCCCATTGAGGTATTTGTATATTGATGTGGTGACCCTTTTTCCTTTTGTAGAAAGTTGATATAGAGCTTTTCTTTTACCCATTCTTTTTCTAAAGACCTCAATCCACCCTGCCTGTCTTAGATTTTCAAATCTGTTTTTATTCCAACTGATTAACTCATCGAACTCTTTAAATTTATCTTTTGAAAAGTATTGTTCTGATTTTAAAAATAGTAGGATGTCAAGGTCTGCTTGTGTTAGTCCATGTTTTGCTTTTATAAACTGACGCACTACCCTCCAATATTTTAAGTAGTCTGATTGCATAAAATTTAATTTAGTAACTTTGTTGTAAAGATACAAATTATGACTGACGAAGAAAAAAAGGCTGCTGCTGCCAAAAAAAAAGAGAACGAGACCTCAACTTTTAGGCAAAGCACTGCTAATGCAATTGCTGATTTAAAGTCACAAAACAAAAAGCTTACCTCTGAGGCAATCGCAAACAGAAAGGAAAAAAGAGCTTTAGCTAAAAAGAAGAGGAAAGAGGCTAATAGAAAAAGAGTGTCAGACAAGTATACTAAAATAGCTGGGCTTCAAGGGCTTCAAGGGCTTCAAGGATTAACAACTACAAAAAAGAAAAAGTAATGGGAAAATTATTTATAACAATAGGGAAATGGATGCAGTCGGTATGGTGTAAATTTCAGTGTAGCTGGAATACATTACTATCTAAGATAATGTTTAATATATTAAGCTGCCCAAATCAAACATGTAATTGTAAATAAATTTTTTATGGCAAAGAAAGGTAGAACAAAAGGAAACAAGATTTGTCCTGCAGGTATTGCATGGGCAAGGAGAACATTTGACAAGTACCCATCTGCCTATGCTAACATGGCTGCCAGTAAATATTGTAAAGACCCTAACTACGCTAAAGGTAAAAAGAAATAAATATGCCAAAAGATAAAACAATAGTAACTACTGCTTCTGTTACAAAAGTAAAAAATGACAAAAAGAAAAGAAAGAGTCGTTCTACATTTGAATCAGAAAATAGAATTTCAAAAAAAGTTACTAACGGAGGAAATATAAAACGGAAGTCAGCAACCTTACAAGATGATGGTAGTTTGGTAATTGCAGTTAATACTTCTAGAAAACCTGTTGGAAGAAAAAGAACAATTAATAAAAAAAATAGAGCTGCTAAAAAGTTAGAAAGAATGACTAAAAGGTTTAACAAACAACAGAGTCGATTTAATGGGTGAGCTTAAGAAGTGGAGAGATGAGAAGTGGGTGCGTATAGGACTTGATGGTTCTATCAAAGGTGCTTGTGGTACAAGCAAGGACACTAAGAACCCTGACCGTTGTTTACCTTTAGCTAAAGCTAAGTCTATGACTAAAGCTGAAAGAGCAAGGACAGCACGTAAAAAGAAAGCTTCTAAAAAAACTGTTGTAGCAAATACACCAAGAGCAAGAGTAACTAAAAGATATAAAAAATAAATAAAAATGGCAATACCAAGCGGAACAAAATTTCATGGAGTAGCTCCATCCGTAAACACACAGAACAAGGGGTCTTCTTTGGCAAACGAACAAAGAGACACATATACTATTGAAGAAATTCAAGCAGGTGGAAATCTCTCTACTGTTTTAAATAATGGAAATGAAACAGAAGGAAACGATATTGAGTTTACAAGTGGAGATTCAATTATTGCAGATGGTGATTTAGCAATAAAAAGCAAAACCACAGGTGAGGTTATTGCTATTTTTAGACCAAATAATGGAGTTTTGTTTTATTATAACAACGATAAAAAATGTGAAACCACAAGTTATGGATTTAGAGTAGGTGGTGATTTAAGAGTAACAGGGTTCTTAGATTTATTTCAACAAAATAATAACACTTTCGCAGGAACAAATGCAGGGAATCTTGACAATACAACTGGAAACTCTAATGCAGGTTTTGGAGAGAATGTAATGTCTGAAATTACTACTGCATCACAAAATACAGGAGTAGGTTTAAACTCTCTAAAAGATAACACTACAGGGAATTCAAATACTGTAATAGGAGCAGAGGCTTTAAATCTTAATATTGGAGGTTCTAATAATACTGCAGTTGGGCGTGATGCTATTTCAAGTGCATCAGCAGGAGCAGGTAACACTGCAGTTGGTAGTGAAAGTTTAAAGTCAAAATTAACGTCAAACTTTAATACTGCAATTGGATTTCAAAGTTTAAATAATTTAACCACAGGTTTTAGAAACACTGCAATAGGTAATGGAGTAGGGTCAACATTAACGACAGGTTCAAAAAATATAATTATTGGAGATGAAGCTGAACCTAGTGCACCTAATGTGATTGGTGAGCTAACTATAGGTAATCAAGATATAAATAAGTTTAGAATTCCTGGGATTCAACAAGGTGCTGCTGATGGCTCTAAGCTTGAGTATGACGCTTCAACCGATGAATTAATTTTAAAGGAAACAGTAACTTTAATTCCTGAGTTTATAACTGCAACACCAGGTGGAAGCTCAGTCATTACTACTACTAAAAATATAATTGACCTGACATGGTCAGGGGGTTCAGGAACTTTTACTTTAACACTACCTTCAGCAACTGCAATACCATATAGGTTTTTAAGGATAGTAAACGACTCTACTATTAGTGCAAATGATAAGGTAGATATTGCTGCTCCTGTTGGTGAAACTATTGATGGTGCTGCAACATATGAAATAAACAAACCATATAATGGAGTTGCAATTTGGTCGGATGGAACTAATTGGATAGTAATACAAGCAAAATAATAACACTAAGTAATGGCAGATAAAAGTAAAATGCCTTGCAACAAACCTAGACCTTCTGACCGAGCAGGTAAAAAGAAAATGGTTAAAGGGTGTGAGGGTGGTAAAGAAAAGCTAATTCATTTTGGTGCTAAAGGTTATGGGCACAACTACAGTGCAGCAGCTAGAAAAAGTTTTAAGGCTAGGCACAAATGTGGTACGGCAAAAAGTAAATTAACTGCAAGATATTGGGCATGTAAAAACTTATGGTCAGGTAAAGGTGGAAGCACAAAATCTAGTCCAAAAAATAGACAAGGAAAATATTAGTATATTTGTATCATGGGAAAATTTAAACAACTAGTTAAGAAGCTAATGTCGGAAGGTAAGTCTGAAACGGCTGCTAAAAAAATAGCCTATACTGCTGGCGTAAACAAGTATGGTAAAAAAGGAATGGCTAGAAAAGCAGCAGCAGGTATGAAGAGAGCTAGAAGAAACAAGTAATTAATTAAATAAATAAATATATCATGAAACAAGGTTACAACGCTAGACTAGATGAATCTCTAGGAGCAAAAAACGGAAAGAAGTCTCAGTCATTAAAAGATCGTAGAGACGAAAGTAAAGCAATGTCTAAAAAAGACTATGGTCATGCATACGGAGGAGATCATTCTATGAAGTATGAAAAACATTACCCAAAAAGTGTAAAAGGACATTTAAGTAAATTAATAAGAAAATAAGTATGTTGAACGAAAAATCTAGAGGATTAGGAGATACCATTGAAAAAATTACCACTGCTACTGGTATTAAAAAAGTAGTAGACAAAGTTGCTAAAGCAACAGGTAAACCATGTGGATGTTCTGAAAGAAGAGATTCGTTAAACAGAAAGTTTCCTTACAGTAAATAGTTAAACTTTAAAAATAAAAATAAAAATGATACCAAACGGAACAAAATTTCATGGAGTTGCATCCTTTGTACCAACAGAGAATTTAGGATCAGCTTCAGCAAACGCAATGAGAGATGCTTATACATTTCCTGAAGATTTCAGTGAACTTGTAACAATATCTTATAACGGAAAAATTATTAACCTTGGAGCAGGTAATAACAATCCATTTAACGGAGACACAGTAGAGTGGGGAGGAATCCAATCACCAACTAATCAAGCTTCTGCAATTATATTTCCATATGCAGTAAAAATTCAGTCTGTATATTTTAAAGCTGCTGCACCAATGACTGGAGCAAGTGCAGATTTTAATTATGTATTTAATCTTTACACTAGTTCAGATTTAGCAGCAGACCCTAACACACCAGGAACATGGACTCAATTAGGAGCTTTAGTTACTGAGTTAACTAATTCAGATAACAATACTGCACCAGGATTTGTGGAAGATTTAACTTCTCAAAACCTTACTATTCCTGCAGGAAGTATGTTTGCTATGGGGGGAATTGAATTAGCAGGAAGCATTACAGAAACTACTCTTGAAGCAGTAGTAGGAATTGTTGTTACTAAAATTTAATATTTAAAATATGTCATACCAGAAATTACAAACAAGCAGGGCAGTTGCAGTGATTCCATCTAATACTGATGATATACCTAGCATTTCTTCACAAAATGGAAGAGGAAATAATGGATGTGTTTTATATGTAGGGACTGGAGGAAACCTTAGAGTATTAACTGCAGGTGGAGATGACGTAACTTTTGCAGGATTTCCTAACGGAGGTTTTCTACCAGTAAACGTTGTAAGAGTTTATTTGACAGGAACTTCTGCTTCTGACATATTAGCACTTTGGTAGTATGTATATATCCATTGCAGTAGGTATAGGATCTTCAACATCCTCAGCAATTGGTGCAGGGGGAGGTGGTTCTCTGCCTCTAACTGACGCTACACTTAATCAAGCGATTACAGATATATTAGCTCAAGACCCCAATGGGGATTATGATTTAGCACCTTATGGCAAGATTCAAAATTGGAACGTTAGCCAAGTAACAGATATGTCGAGTGCATTTCAATCTAAAAGTACTTTTAATGGAGATATAAGTTCTTGGGATACGTCTAGTGTGATTACTATGAGTGATATGTTTAGAGGTGCAACTTCTTTTAATCAAGATATTGGTTCTTGGGATACAAGTAGTGTTACTACTATGCAAAGTATGTTTAGAGGAGCATCATCTTTTAACCAAGATTTAAATTGGAATACAAGTAATGTTACTACTATGGATGGTATGTTTTTGAATACTACCTCTTTTAACCAAGACATAAGTTCATGGAACGTTGGGAGTGTTATCAATATGCAACAAATGTTTCAAAATTCTGCTTTTAATCAACCTTTAAATAATTGGGATGTTAGTAATGTAATTACTATAAGTTATATGTTTAGAAGTAATTCTGTTTTTAACCAACCTCTTAGCAATTGGGATGTGAGCAGTGTAACTGATATGAGTTTTATGTTTCAGAATGCAACTTCATTTAATAAATCTTTAAACAGTTGGGATGTAGATAATGTTACAAATATGTTTAGCATGTTTGAAGATGCTATATCATTTAACGGAAACATTACTTCTTGGGACACTTCCAACGTGAACAACATGAAAGAGATGTGGAAAGATGCAACAAGTTTTAACCAAGATTTAAGTGGATGGGATGTGAGTCTAGTTACTAATTATACTGACTTTGATACTAATACACCAAGTTGGATATTATCCAAACCACCTTTTGTAAATCCCAGTCAATTAACTGATGCAACATTTCAAACTGCAATTAATGATATACTAGCTCAAGACCCTAATGGAGACTATGATCTTGTCCCTTACGGAAAGATACAAGATTGGGATGTAAGTCTAGTTACTAATATGTCTAATGCTTTTGTGTCTAAATCTACTTTTAATGGAGATATTGGTGCTTGGGACACTAGCAGTGTTACTACTATGAGTAGAATGTTTGGTCAGGCAACTTCTTTCAATCAAGACATTGGTAGTTGGGATGTGAGTAGTGTAAATGATATGTTTGAGATGTTTAGTGGTGCTCCTTTTAATCAAAACATTGGTAGTTGGGATGTGAGTAGTGTAGAAAATATGCGTGCTATGTTTTCATTCACTCCTTTTAATCAAGACATAAGTGGATGGGATGTAAGTAGTGTTACTACTATGTACTATATGTTTGCATTCAATACTGCTTTTAACCAAAACATTGGTAGTTGGGATGTGAGTAGTGTAGAGGATATGGGTTATTTGTTTTATAAAGCTACTGCTTTTAATTTTAGCTTAAACTCTTGGGATGTGAGTAGTGTAGAAAATATGGATTCTATGTTTAGAGATGCAGATTCATTTAATCAAAACATTAGTAGTTGGGATGTGAGTAGTGTTACAAATATGAGACAAA
>Ga0209578_10000380_pt1 | contig 60648 bp, 49 predicted proteins | sample tdAd472_FD_187127 | JGI IMG/M metagenome (GOLD analysis project Ga0209578, IMG submission 187127) | Marine sediment microbial communities from the Atlantic coast under amendment with organic carbon and nitrate - tdAd47.2 (SPAdes)... | ecosystem: Environmental > Aquatic > Marine > Coastal >...
ACCGCTTAAAAGAATATCTTCAATACTCTTTTCGCCATTAAGAAACTGCTCAAGGGTAAATTCAGGGGTTAAGCCGAGTAGAATATTAATGTTGGCGAGGCTGGTATCTGCGTCAAAAATACAGACTTTGTGTCCTTTTCTTGTCAGTTCAAGCGCCAGGTTGCAAGTAATATTTGTTTTGCCGACACCGCCCTTACCGCTAGTAATAGCGATAGCCATGGCTGTTTTAGCCTGTTCAGTTTGATGTTGTTGTGGCTTCGCCGGGTGGTTTGACATCGATAATTTGTTTTTTTTGGTTTGTTATTTTTGCATTTTAGCACCATCGACACAGGGAGTGCATACAGCAAGTTAACTAGTTTTTTTATTAATAGGCTAGCGAGTAGTTGTAACAAATGGTTAATGCCTACAATTTATTACATTTTTTGACAATACTTATCCGAGGGCTATAGTTAGCTGAGGGTTTGGCCAGCTGTATGGTCGTTTTATAAGCGACGACAGTGGATGTTGTGATAATAACAAAGACTATGATTGCAGAAAATTTTGACGATCTGTTCGCAGATATTGATATAAATAAACTACCGACACTGCCGCAAATTTTAGTGCTGTTTCTGGATGCAGCTCACACTGAAGTTGTTGCGTTCGATCGTTTATCTGAACTTATTAAACAAGATGCCTCATTAACGTCTCGTATTGTTTCAGCTGCTAGTTCAGCTTATTACGGGGGACAGGGGAACGTGTTACCCCTTGAGCGCATTTTGGTCATGTTAGGATTGGAAACGATCAAGACTATTGCTATTACTGCCTCGGTCCAACAGTTTTTTTCACGTTTCGATAATGCCAGCGCGCGACGCCAGAAGGTATTTTGGCGTGATTCCTTGACGTGCGCGCAGTTGAGTAGTGTGTTAGCGCACCTTACCGGTTATGCCAATAAAGACGAAGCTTATCTCGCTGGCCTGATTCATAATATCGGGTCGTTAATATTTTCCAATAACTACCACGACCAGTACACTGAAATTGCCGATTTAGCTGAAAGCGAAGCTCAGTTAGTGGCATTAGAGTGCGAGCATTTTGGTGGCAGTCGTTATCAAGCCGGGGCCTGGATCGTCTCTAGCTGGGGTAGCGATTGTTTAATTGGCGATGCGGTGTTGTATCAAAATGAGCCAGTTGAAGAGCTTCTGGACGCTCATCATTTAATCAAAATTCTGGCCGTCGCCAGTCGTTTGTCTCAGTATCGTCCCGATGCGGATGCTGAGGGGTTCGCTGCAGCTCTTAAGCTGTTTGATTTGAACCAGGGGCTCGTCGAAGAGTTACTCGAAAAAGCTCGTTTAGAAGTGATAGAGATCGCCGAGTCTATGGATATTGATTTAGGTGATCTATCGGGTGATAGCCTGGGATTATTACCCAGCGATGAAGATAAGCAGGTTGAGTTAGCTGGCAAAGTGCGTGAGATTGCGTTACTTAACGGTGTGCGACAGGATCTGTCCCATAGCGACGGCGAACTGGCGGTCAAACACGCTATACGCAAGAGCCTGGGTATTTTGTTTAACAGCAAGAACAGCCTGTTTTTTAAGCTAACGGAGCAGGCCGATAAGCTGGTTGGAGACCCGTTAGGCGATGATGATCAACAAATTGCGGAGATTGAGGTTGGGCTACAATCGGCAAACAGCCTGATTGGCCGTTGTTTTGTAGAAAAACGAGTTTTGAACTCCCTGCCGGTTGATTCCAGTGCTCCTGCCAGCGTTTTGGATCGACAATTGCTAAAAATGACGCACAGTAAGCACTTTGTCTGTTTGCCTTTGATTCTTGATCAGCACGCCATGGGTGTTCTGGTGGTGGGTATAACGGCCAAGGCGGCCAGCCAGGTTGATCAGCAATTACAACTGTGGAAGATGTTTGCTAATGAGGCTTCCTATAGCCTGTTTACGCAGTTAAAGCATAAACAGCAGCAGCAACAGCAGCATGACGATGACTGTGATTATTTTCAGGCCAAAGCCCGTGAAATTGTTCACGAAGTGAATAATCCGCTCAGCATAGTTAAAAACTATGTCCATATTCTGAGTTCTAGAATTGGTGAAAATGATGCGGTAAAGGAAGAGTTGCAGATTATCCGTGATGAGCTGGATCGTGCCGGTAATATCCTTTTGCAGTTGCCGGGTATTGCTGGCCATCATGTGACGGCTGACGGTACGCGGCTTGTTGATATTAATAGCCAGATAATCGACCTTTTAAAAATTTTCCGGTCGTCACTCTTTGCGACAACGGGGGTTGAGGCTGTTACTGATTTAGATAGCAGTATGGTGGCGATTGAAAGTAACCCCAGTGCGATTAAACAAATTTTAACTAATTTGATAAAAAATGCGGCGGAGGCACTGCCAGCCTCGGGGCAGATCACGATTGAAACGCAAGCGCTGGTAAACTTGAACGGGCGTAATTATGTTGAAATCGTCATTGCTGATAATGGACCAGGTATGCCTTCAGCTGTGCAGGAAAAGTTGTTTACTCCTGTGGAGACAACTAAAGGTGGCGGCCATGCGGGGCTCGGTTTGAGTATCGTGAAACATTTAATTGATGAATTGGAGGGATCCGTAAGCTGTCGGAGTAGCGCCAAAAACGGAACGCGCTTTGAAATACTGATTCCCAGAATTACCGAAGAAACAGAATGATTTCGGTAGCGGGTAACTGATGTGTAGTTAAGGAATCATAATGCAGCGAAACGAACTGGTTTTGGTGGTTGATGATCAGCCCCGCATGTTGCAAAGCCTACAGGACTTGATGGTTGGTAGTGGTTATAACGTAATCACTGCACTAGGTGGCCAGCAAGCAACCGAGCGCTTGCTTGAACATGATGTTGATCTAATGCTTTTGGATCTTAAAATGCCTGGTTTCAGTGGCCATCAGGTAATGGATTTTGTTGAAGAGAGAGAGCTTAATACCACGGTTATTGTCGTGAGTGGTGAAACTTGCTTTGACGCCATGTCACAGGTACTAAAAAGTCGTGCTTATGACTATATCCGTAAGCCCTACGTACCAGAAGACCTGTTGCACACGGTCGAAAATGCGCTTAATGCGCGACAACTGGAATGCCAGAATCAGGTGATGAATGATCGCCTGGCGCGTTCCGAGAAACTTCACCGGTATCTTGTTAACAGCTCCCCTGATATTGTTTATATGATTGATAATAAAGGGTATTTTACCTTTGTTAATGATCGTATTGCTGAGCTGTTAGGGTATGTTAAAGAAGAGCTGATCGGTATGCATTACCGGGATCTTGTTTTTATTGCTGACGCCGAACAGGCGAGTTATGTGTTTAGTCCCCGTGCTGCTGCGGATACCTCGCCGCGTAATGTGGAGTTACGTTTTAAGTCCCTGGATGGCGACCGTCCTCCGCGGTTTTTTGAAATTAAAACAATTCCTATTGAATTGCAGGCGGACGATGAAGCCGAGACTGACAGTGATGGTGCGACAGAGGTCGGTATTTATGGGGTTGCGCGAGATATTTCTGATCGCAAAGAGGCCGAACGCACCATTAATTTCCAGGCGTATCACGATCTGTTAACGCGTTTGCCAAACCGAGCACTATTCAAAGACCGCCTCAACCTTGCTGTTGCACAAGCAAAACGAGCAGGCCATCAAATGGCCGTTATGTTTCTCGACCTTGATCGTTTCAAGTTGGTTAATGATACCCTTGGCCATATTTACGGAGATGAGTTATTACAGCTGGTTAGTCAAAGCCTGCAGGGTTGCTTGCGTGATGGTGATACGCTGGCTCGATTTGGTGGTGATGAGTTTACGTTGCTAATGCCAGAAGTTGATGGCAAAGATGATGCTACGGTTGTGGCCAAGAAAATAATCGAAAGGCTGCGCCAGCCCTTTACCATTGAAGGGCAGGAAATTTATGTAACGATCAGTGTGGGTATTGCGATGTATCCGCAGGATGGATCCAGTATGGATTCGTTGGTTAAAAATGCTGACATTGCGATGTACCATATCAAAGGGCGTGGTAAGAACGATTACCAGTTTTATTGCCGTGAAATGAATGAAGCTACGATGCAGCGTTTATCGTTAGAGCGCGATATGCGTAAGGCGCTGGAGAGTGAGCAGTTTGTACTTCATTTTCAACCGCAAATAGATGTGATCAGTGGCCGTATTGTCGCCTTTGAAGCATTAGTGCGCTGGCAGCATCCCTCGTTTGGTATGATTTCGCCGACGGATTTTATTTCCGTTGCTGAAGAAACGGGATTAATTTTACCACTTGGTGAATGGGTGCTACGCAAAGCTTGCAGTGTATTGAGTAATTGGCGTGAGCAGGGTATCCATGATGTCCGTATGGCGATTAATCTATCGTCCATGCAAATTGAGCATAAAAACTTTATTGGCTTAGTGCACGAGGTGCTCAGAGAGAACCGTTTATCCGGACATGATTTGGAGATGGAAATTACTGAAAACCTGATTATGCAGGATATGGAAAATTCCATTAAAAAGTTAATGCAGCTCAATGAGCTAGGTGTTCAGATTGCCATTGACGACTTTGGTACAGGCTATTCTTCACTCAGTTATTTACAAAAACTACCTATCCATACGCTGAAAATTGATCGGTCTTTTGTCAATGAAATTGAAAAAGATGGCGATGATGCGTGTATTGTTGATGCGGTTATCGCAATGGCCAGTGGCCTTCGGCTTAACTTAATTGCCGAAGGGGTTGAGGATGAGTATCAGGTTGAATATTTGCGTGATAAAGGTTGCTGTGAAATGCAGGGCTTTTATTTTGGAAAGCCTGCGCCAGAGAAGGAGTCGGTCGCGTTATTATTAAATCTTCCCTTTGCTGACCAGCGATTACCGAGCGTTGGTTGAGTGATTTCTAGTGGTTATTCTCACTTATATTAAAGAAGCGTTTGGCATTGGCTGTTGTCAGCGCAGCCACTGCATTTTTGTCCTGATCTAAACAGTGGCTGACTCTCGTTAATATATGCGGTAAGTAGCAGGGCTCATTTTTACCTTTTTTAGGCTTTGGCCGCAAATCACGCGGTAATAAGTAGGGAGCATCGGTTTCCAGCATGAGCCGGTTTGCCGGGATTTTTGAAATAAGGTTCTGCAAGTGTAGCCCGCGACGCTCATCACAGATCCAGCCCGTAATACCGATGTGTAAATCAAGCTCAAGGTAGTCAGCCAGCTCGTGTTCGTTGCCCGTAAAACAGTGAATCACGGCGTTGCTAATTCGAGAGCGGTAACTCTTTATTAACGCATAAAAATCCTGGTGAGCATCACGCTGATGTAAATAGAGGGGCAGGCCTAGCTCAGTAGCTAACTCGAGCTGAGCTTCAAAGCAGCTCAATTGTTGCGGTTGAGGGGAATAGTTGCGATTAAAGTCTAACCCCATTTCGCCCAGAGCTTTTACTTGGGGCTGGGCAGCTAGCTGGCGAATCAGGTCAAGGCTTGAATTCGTAAAGGTTTTTGCCTGGTGTGGATGAATGCCGGCAGTGGCGAAGCAATTCGGGTATTTCTTAGCCAAAGTAACAGTAGTTTGGCTGTCGCCAATATCGCTGCCAATTAAAATTAAATGCTCAACGGAGGCTTGTTGGGCGCGTTCGATGATGTCGTCGTGTTTGTCATGATTAAAACTGGTTAAATTGACCCCAATGTCGATGAGCGGTTCGTTCATAGTTGGGCGCCATCTTCTCGGTGCCACCGCAGACTGTCCATATAGGCTTGCTTCACATCCATGATAGACAGGTGGTTTTGTGTCAGCGTACTCCAATCGATGTTGGCCCAATCTCCTCGCTCATAGGCGGTCGCTGTTTTTAATACGAAGCCCAGAATACCCTCATGGTTGAGTAATGCCTGTTCAATCTCCTCGCTCAATGCCATTGATTTGAGTAACTCGTCCATCGGTGAGTCAAAGTAAGCTTCCATCATAGAGAGTAAGCCAACGGTGAAAAAAAGATTACTCATTTGCTGGTTGATGTGGCTGCCAATGTATTCACACATTTTCGCCCTAATCATTGTTAGTTCGCTTAAGGCGTGAGGTTTATCATCGAGTTGTGATAGTGCCAGCAGGCTAGCCCAGCGGCGGATATCGTTTTCCCCTAAGAGGATAATTGCACGCAATAAGGATTCGATTTTGTTGGCGCGCCGATAAGCGGCTGAATTAATCATGCGCAGTAATTTGAAACTTAAACTAGGATCTTTTGATATTGTGTCGTGTAATCGCTGAGGACTGGTGTCTGGGTTTTGCAATTCGGCAATTAATTTCATCACCACCAGCTTGTTGGCGGGCAGCTTGCTGCCCTTCATTTCTTTGGGGCGGCTCAGAAAGTAACCCTGAAAGTAATCAAAGCCCAAGTCTTTACAGTAGTTATACATCTCCTGGGTTTCGACTTTTTCTGCTAATAAGGTAATTCCAGGGATTTTAAGACGTGTTACGTGCTCAGCGATTTGTTGCTCGCTAAGAGCCATGACGTCAATTTTGATAATGTCTGCCAAATCCACTAAGGGTTGCCGAGATTCGTGATACTCAAAGTCATCCAGAGCAATGATGAAGCCTTGATCCTTATATATTTTAAGACTTTTTATGACATCTTCGTCGGGCTCAACATCTTCCAGCACTTCGATGACAATTTCAGCGTTGGTAAAGGGGGGCGGGTTAAGCAGCAAATTACGGGTAAAGTTGATAAAAGCAAGCTGGTCACCAACAACGTTGTGGATACCTATTTCAGAGAATGCATTTAAAAAGACTGTTGAGGTTGCGGCATCCGCTCCAACATCGGCGGCCAGTTCATGTTTATTTGAACGAAAAAGTAACTCGTAGGCATAAATGCCCAGCTCCCTGTCGTAGATGGGTTGCCGTGCCAGCAACACATTATTCTTGTCCATTACGCTTTCCCGTTATTATTATTTAGAACACGGCCACTGATTTAGTTTATTAGAAATTTTCAATTTCGGTAGTCTATGGGGCTGCTTTTATTCAACAGTAGCGGATTGCTTGGGTAAGTAATTAACAGTGGCCATTTGCAGGCTGGATTGGTTACGCCGATATGCGTAAATAGCGCTGTAAGTTAGAACATTTTTTACATACTGACGGGTTTCATGGAAGGGGATGCTTTCAATCCATACATCAATTGGCAGGTGCGCTGTGTTTTTGAGCCATTTTTCGACACGGTGAGGGCCGGCATTGTAGGCGGCTGTGGCATAGATATTATTGCCATCAAATTGCTCAATCAGTGAGCTGAGATAAGCACTGGCGAGCTCAATATTTTTTTCCGGATCAAACAGCTGTTGGCGTGAGTGGTAGGGGATTTTATGTTTTCGAGCGACGTTTTTAGCTGTCGCGGGCATCATTTGGATTAATCCCCGAGCTCCCGCGTGGGAGACGGCGTCAGCGGTGAGAGCGCTTTCCTGCCTTGCCATAGCAAACAGCCAGTTGCTGTTTAACTGACGCAGCTGGGCGGTTTCTTCGAAGTTGTCTTCAAAGCTGAGAGGAAAGCGCAGCTTAAGGTCATGCCAGCGTTTTGCGGCAATGGCTGAACGAATAGCCTGGCTGTGCCAGCCTATTTTCTCAGCAAGATGGGCAGCGGTGTAATGCTGGTCATCGTTGAAGCCTTGAGTTGCTCGGTACCATTCTCGGCGGGCCGCCGTTGTTTGTTCAAAATGCAGTAGTTCCCTGGCCCTGATAATCCCGGGTAATTGTTTAAAGCGTTCGAGAAAATTGCCATCAAGACTGTAGTGCTGCTCATTCATTTTGTAGGGTTGCTGTAAATAATCAGCGGCTAAAAAACTGTAGTAGTCGCGTTGTAGCGCCAATGAGCGCATTTTTTCTAGTATGAGCTTCTTATCTAATGCCTTGGTTTCTAATTGAGCGCGTGCCAGCCAATACTGGGCACGGGTGCTGTTGCGTTTATCTATGGGCAGTTGTTGGGTGAGCTTGATAACCAGCGGCCAGTCTTGCTGACGCACAGCTTTGCGAATACCGGCCTCGAGTATCTCTGTGGTGATTAATAATGGGTGTTGGGCGAGCATTTTCTGGTAGGTGAGGCTGTTGTCCTGGTGGGCTAGCCACTGCATCAAATGCTGGTTCGTCAGTTTTATCTGGCGAGGATTGAACTTCTGGCTTTGTTGGTACGATGACCAAAGTTGGTAAGCCTGTAGGGAATCGCGCCGTATTAGCCGCTCAAAGGCATGGATAACGATATCACGGTGCTCAGCCTTATTAAGATCGAACTGCTCCGGCTTATTAAGCCGTTCAGGGTGAACATATAGGTTACGGTACAGTTTGCTCAGGTGCTGGTGTTTTGGCGACATGAAACGCGACAGGTAGCGCGCTAAGGTTAGGTTGTCAGCACGCATCGCTAGCTTAAAACGCTGCCATGCCATCTCGTCGGTGAGTAAGCCGCGATTTTCCCAGAGCTTAAAAATGGGGTCGCAGGCATCGCTCTGTGAGTAACCTACCAGCCATAGTGATGGAACTTGCCTAAGTGCCTGGTCGGTTTTGCCTGTTTTATGCTGAGCCCACAGGGCGTGGCAGCGTAGTTCTGTGCTGGTGATTGAGCTATCAAAATGGTTTAAATATTGCCGCCATTCTTCGCTGTTAGCCAGTTGACGCAACCAACGGTGCTTAAGGCGTGTTGCTAGTGGTGTATCCTGCCATGTATTAATAAACGCTTGGATGTCCTTTGCCGGTACATCCGATAACCGCTGAGCTAAATAACTGTATTCCAGGTAAGGGTAAAGCGGGTAGTCGGCAAGCGATTCTCGTAGCGTTAGGTAGGCTCCAAAATCTTTTTGCCTAAGCAGGTCGCGAGCTAACTGATAATCACTGCGCGCCTGGGTTAAGTTTTGCTCGGTAGCTTGTGACTGAAAGCTGAGCACCGCAAGTACTAACAGTAATGAGCCGGTTAATGTCCGTTTTAACTGCTCAATAGGCTGTTTCACGAGTCTTTACCCACCCGGACGGCAAGAATGTCACACTCGGCGCCATGTAAAACGCCGTTGCTGGTGGAACCCAGCAGCAACGATAGCCCGTGTCGGCCGTGAGTTCCAACGACGATTAAGTCGACATTGAGCTCGTGGGCAAGGCGGTGAATTTCATTTTGTGGCAACCCTACGACAATATGCTGATTTTGTTCTTCGATATTAAACTGCTTCGCAAACTCAGCAACTTTTTTATGAGCATGCTCGTCAAGCTGTTCCTGAATGGCCGATAAATCCATTGGAATGTCACCACCATAGGCGAAATTGATCGGCTCAATGGTGTGTACAAGGCTAAGTTTAGCGTCGTTTTGATCAGCTAATGCTTTACCTCGCTTGGCAAGTGTGAGGGAGTCCTCTGACAGGTCGACGGCAAGCAGGATATGCTGGTATTCGTTCATATTACAGACCTCGACAATACATTAACTTTGACAGGCTACTTCTAATAGTTGCTAGTGTTAACCAACCCCAGTCTTTATGATAGGAATTCGGAACAAATTTTCCATCTTTTATTGAGAATAGCGCTGCTTTTATGACAACGATAATTATTATTTGCGCCCTAATATTAATTGTAGGCTCCTCATTATGGATTTTGCCTTCGCCGCGCCAACGTGCGCAGATGAAGTTACGCCGCGAAGCCATGATGAAAGGGTTGCTGGTCAAGCTGGTCAAAATTAATGATCTCGAATACCCCGGCGAGCAGGTTAGCTGCATTGCCTATCGGTTGCCGCGCCAGACAAAACCCGTTGAGAAAAAACACACCTGGATGCTTCACCGGCATACTGGAGATAATAGTGAGCTAAGAATACCGGGTTGGATTTATGATCGGCATGGCGGCTTGTATCGCTTTGAAAGTATCGATCTAATCAGTAAATTACTCGCACAATTGCCCGACGACGTGATTGCGGTTGAAGCGGGCCTAGGTACCACGTCAATCTACTGGCACGAGAGGGGTGATAGTGAAGACCTGGCAACAATTATGCGTGTTTTATCGGCAATACAGGCCCTTTAAAACTATCATTGTTGTTGGTTGACACCCCCTGCCATTTAAACGACAGTTTAAGGTGTAATTGTTGCCCGCCGGGCGATTGTCTCGATTGCAGGAGAAAGCCAATATGTTTGCAGGAAGCCATGTTCAGCTTGAAGGTCTGGCTGATGGAATCATCGAATTACGTTTTGATGCGAAGGGTGCCAAGGCTAACATTCTTAGTCAGGCGGCGTTGACTGAGTTACGCACCGCCGTTGCTGAGTTGAAACAGAGTGTTGGGCTTAAAGGTTTGATTCTAGCAAGCGCCAAAGACAGTTTTATTCTGGGCGCTGATATCACTGAATTCCTCCCTATTTTTGATGGCCCTGCCGACGTTATTATCGGCTACCTCAATCAAGCTCACGATATTCTCCGCGATATTGAAGAGCTGCCTGTGCCAACGGTTACGGTCATTAATGGTGAAGCGTTAGGTGGCGGTTGTGAGATAGCGCTTAGTACCGATTATCGAATCATGGCTGAAGCCAGCAAAATTGGTTTGCCTGAAACCAAGTTAGGCATTATTCCTGGATTTGGTGGCAGCATTCGGCTGCCACGTTTGATTGGCGTAGAAAATGCGCTGGAGTGGATTGCGACCGGGCAGAATAACCGCACCGATAAAGCACTAGAGGTCGGCGCGGTCGATAGCGTTGTGTCGCCGGATAAGTTACGGGCTGCCGCTGTTCACCTGATAGACCAATGCAATACGGGGAAATTGGATTGGCAGGCGCAGCGAGCACGTAAAACAGGCCCGCTTAAGCTGGGTAAGACGGAAGCGATGATGGCCTTTGAAACGGCGCAGGCCGTCATTTTCCAAAAAGCCGGACCGCATTACCCTGCGCCAATGGCGGTGGTTGACCTGATTAAAAAATCAGCGGCAATGGAGCGTGATGACGCGCTGCAGATGGAAGCAGAGTATTTTGTACAGTTGGCGAAAAGTGATGTGTGCCGTTGCCTGATCGGCCTGTTCCTCAATAGCCAAATGTTGAAAAAACAGGCACGCGCAGCGGCTAAACAGGCGTTGCCGGTGGAACTGGCGGCGGTGCTGGGTGCCGGTATTATGGGTGGCGGCATTGCCTACCAGTCTGCGCTTAAAGGTGTGCCGGCTGTGATGAAGGATATTACCCCGCAGGCGCTGCAGTTGGGTATTTCCGAAGCCAGTAAGCAGTTGAATAAACGGGTCGAGCGAAAACGTCTCAGCAATGAGCGGGCGTTGCAAATCATGGGCTCAATTTCGCCGACGTTGAATATGACCGAGTTGGCTGGAGCCAATCTGGTAGTTGAGGCGGTGGTCGAAAAGGCCGATGTAAAGGCCGCTGTATTAGCAGAAGCGGAGCAAATCGTCGCTGACAATGCCGTGTTGACGTCTAACACATCGACAATTTCTATTGATCAGCTGGCCGGAAACCTGCAACGCCCGGAACAGTTCTGTGGCATGCATTTCTTTAACCCTGTGCCGGTGATGCCATTGGTGGAAGTGATTCGTGGCAGTAAGACCAGTGATCAAACTATCGCGTCGGTGGTGGCTTATGCTGCTGCTATGGGAAAAACGCCGATTGTGGTAAATGACTGTCCAGGTTTTTTTGTTAATCGCGTGCTGTTTCCCTATTTGTATGCCTTCAATTTATTGCTTCGTGACGGTGCTGATTTTCGTCAGGTTGATCAGGTCATGGAACGTTTTGGTTGGCCGATGGGGCCAGCCTATTTGCAGGATGTGGTTGGTATAGATACCTGTTGTCACGGTATGGCCGTGATGGCGGAGGGGTTTCCGGACCGTATGGCGAGCGAAGGCGAATCGGCGCCTGGCCTGTTGTTTAAGGCTAAACGGCTTGGGCAAAAAACCGATTTGGGTTTTTATCGCTATGAAACGGATAAAAAGGGTAAGCCAAAAAAACTGAATGATGACAGCGTTGATGCGGTGTTGGCAGCACTACATCCGGATGGCGTGCAGAAGCTGGAACGAAAGGATATTGTTGCTCGTATGATGATCCCTATGTGTCTGGAGGTGATGCGTTGCATCGAAGAGGGCATTATTGCCTCAGCAAATGAAGCGGATATGGCACTGATTATGGGCGTTGGTTTTCCACCATTCCGCGGCGGTGCAGTTCGTTATATGGAAAGTATGGGGTTGGATAAATTCTGCCAGCTGGCGGATAGCTATGCTCATTTGGGGCCGCTTTATCAGCCGACCGATAAACTGCGTGACATGGCTGCCAATGGTCAGTCGTTTTTCAGCTAGGAAGCGAAGGAGAAAGTGCGATGGCTTTAAATCCAAGAGAGGCGGTAATTGTCGATTGCGCCCGTACACCCATGGGGCGCTCCAAAGGCGGAGCCTTTCGTCATGTACGAGCCGAACAACTATCTGCAAAACTGATATTAGCGTTACTTGAGCGTAATCCGGCGATTGACCGAAACACCATTGATGATGTTATTTGGGGGTGTGTGAATCAAACATTGGAGCAGGGGCTTAATATTGCGCGTATGGTCACGTTACTGGCCGACCTCCCGCATACGGTACCGGCACAAACGGTAAATCGTTTGTGCGGCTCTTCCATGACGGCATTGCATAATGCTGTGCAGGCTATCCAGTCCGGTAATGGTGACTGTTTTATCATTGGCGGTGTTGAGCACATGGGTCATGTTGCCATGACTCATGGAATAGATATCGATCCTTCATTGTGTCATTACGTCGCCAAAGGTTCTGCAATGATGGGGTTAACCGCCGAACTATTGGCCGCACAGTATGACATTACCCGAGAGCAACAGGATGCCTTCGCTATGCGCTCTCATCAGCGTGCCGCTGCCGCTCAAAATGCCGGTGCCTTTAACAATGAAATCGTGCCGATTGAGGGGCATAACGCTGAGGGCTTTAATACGTTGATTGATTATGACGAGGTGATTCGCCCGGATACCAATTTAGCAGCCTTGGCAAAATTAAAGCCCGCTTTCAATCCCGTCAGTGGTTCGGTGACGGCGGGTAACGCCTCGGCTATTTCCGATGGCGCCTCAGCGATGCTGGTGTTGTCAGCAGAGCGTGCGCAGGCGCTTGGCCTAAGTCCTGTTGCTAAGGTGCGCGCTATGGCTGTTGCTGGCGTTGATCCGGCGGTGATGGGTATTGGTCCCGTGCCAGCGGTTCATAAGTTGCTGAAAGGTGCAGGGGTTGGTTTGGCGGATATCGATGTTCTGGAGCTTAATGAGGCATTTGCTGCGCAGTCTTTGGCCGTGTTAAAAGGGCTCGAATTAGCGGATTACGAAGAGAAGGTTAATATTAATGGTGGCGCGATTGCTCTGGGGCATCCGCTAGGCTGTTCTGGGGCTCGTATTTGCACAACCTTGCTGAATGCCATGCAGAGCAAAGAAGCTAGTTTGGGCGTGGCTACCATGTGTATCGGTATGGGGCAGGGCGTAGCAACATTATTTGAGCGGGTTTAGTTTTGGCGTCAGAGGTACTCTTTTTGGGGAGTGTTAGTAGCTATTTCTTTAGGGTAGCTTTAGGGGTGAAATATTAATTTGTTGAATATAAAAGCATGAAAATTACCACTTTTGATTTTGGCTTCTTTGAGCATGTCCATGAGCGCGTTTTAATTATAGTGATTAATGAGGGCGTGGTTATTGATGGGGCGTTGTCGCGCAAGCTGATTAGTTTGATTGACGAAGTGCTTGAAGAGCCGTCGGTATTGATTATTGATCGACGAAACGATTATTCCTATAGCGGTACCGGCATGATGACCTTGAAGGATTCAAAATTATCAAACGTGGCGGCAACCGCTATTGTTGCATATCCTGTACTTTCTGAGCATTTCGCTGATACTCAAGTTAATGTGATGAATACGGTCGGCCGTAGTCATTTGAATGTGTTTTCTTCGCTTGATCAGGCCATGGGTTGGGCTAATCAATTACTGGAAACAGCCGCTGATGCTGTTAGTTAGCGGTCGTTTTCTGAGTGTCTGTGACTGACGCTCGCTTCTCTAACAAAACGATGCCGTAAGATAAAGCGCTAATCCTTTATCTGATCTCTTTGCCTGTCTGGCTAATGCCTGTACCATTCGGTTCTTAAATGCTGCTGTGTTGTTAGCCGTTATCCCCGCATATATTGAGAATTATCCGCTATGAGTGAAGGCGAAAAGCTTCAAAAGGTATTGGCCCGGTTAGGGCTTGGTTCACGACGTGAAATCGAACGCTGGATCAGTGATGGCCGAATTACTGTCGATGATAAGGTCGCAACACTGGGTGACCGTATTAGCACAAGGGCTCGGGTTAAGGTTGATGGTCGTCCGGTGAAAATGGACAACGCCGAGAGTGCGACGCGGTTGTTGCTCTACAATAAGCCAGAGGGTGAGGTATGCTCAACCAGCGACCCGGACGGACGCAAAACGGTTTTTGACCGACTGCCAAAGCTGCAGGGTGAGCGTTGGATCATTGTCGGACGTTTAGATATCAATACGACCGGGTTACTGCTGTTTACAACAGATGGGGAGCTGGCCAATAAGTTGATGCACCCCTCCAGTGAAATTGATCGGGAGTACCTGGTACGGGTATTGGGAACAGCTGATGGTCAGATGCTGGAAAACCTGAAAGAGGGCGTCGAGCTGGAAGACGGTTTCGCCCAATTTACTGACATTGTTGATGGTGGCGGTGAAGGGGTGAACCACTGGTACTATGTTTGTTTGAAAGAAGGTCGTAACCGTGAAGTACGACGTCTTTGGGAGTCTCAAGGGTTGCAGGTTAACCGGCTTAAACGGGTTCGCTTCGGACCTGTATTTATGCCGTCACGGTTAAAAGCTGGTCAGTATGAGTTTTTACCCCAGAAAATTGCCAATGTTGTGTATGAGGCTGTGGGTTTGCGAAAACGCAAAATTAAAAGCTTACGTGCCGAAGAAAAGGCGGATCAGCTTCGCCAGCAACGTAAAAAGGGGCGCCGTTAGAGGTGCGCTATAAAAAGGGTGCTTTGAGCACCCTTTTTATTTTGGGTGGCAAAAGCTTCAGTGTTGAACTTCAGTGCAGACGCGGTTGCGTCCCAGCTCTTTGGCTTGGTACATGGCGCGATCGGCGCGATTGATTAAGCTGCTTGATATGTCGCCTCTCTTCAATCTTGCTACTCCCACGCTGACGCTCACCTTGATTGACTCCTTGTCAAACTGGATAACACTGTCAGCAATGTGGTTACGAATTTTATTGGCGACTGCGGCCGCGTTTTCCAGTGATGTCTTATGCATCAGGAGCATAAATTCTTCGCCACCATATCGGAAAAGCAGGTCGGTTTTGCGAATGACTGTTTTGATTTCCCGAACCATTTCCTTTAATACCTGATCACCAAATTGATGGCCATAATTGTCATTCAACTGTTTAAAGTGATCGAAGTCGAACATTACCACCGATAGTGGCGTATCGTTTCGGTATGCCAGATTAATTTCATGGCTGAGGGCTTCATCCAGCGCTTTGCGGTTGCCGGTTCCAGTGAGTGGATCAGTGGTGGCAGCTAACAATGCCGCATGGTATTTAAGGCTGTTTCGTAGCGGGTATAGCAGGCAAGCCATGAGACTCTCGATACTGGCCAGTTCCTCTTCTTCAAAACGCATGCGGCGGCTAAAGCTGATTAGTCCCAATTCCTCTTTTTCAAGGTCGAGCTGATAGCAGGCTTTGTGTTTGCCTTCAACGGGAGTGGCAAAGCTCAGGTTAAGGGGAAGGTATTCATAGCTAATACCATCAACAGGAACCAGTTTGCGAATCTGTAATAGCAACATGTTGATGATATCTTCGATTTCCAAACTTACCTGAAGCTTTTGTGTTAGCTCAATGGCCAGCTCCTGTTGGCGAAGTTGGGAGTAATGATCCGCTGTCAGGTGTGGATAGGCGGCTCCATTCTGAGAAATACGGTTTGCCAGATTCAAAACGTTGCTGTTGCCTAATGAATTTGCCCGGTTTTGCATAGACTTAAACCCGTTATTATTTTGTCTTGCTTCGTGATTAGCGGGCTGTTGCCCAACTTGGCTACATCTATGCGAGTTTTATGCCAGAGTTGTTTTTGTTTTTTTAAAGTCTTTTAAAACAAATAGATAGCTTGGTTTGAGCTGGTCTGTATGCAGGTTTTTGCCGTTTGTCAGGCGGCTGGGAGGGAAAGCGACAAAATATTGCCGCTTTGAGGGTGGGGGTGAAAGTTGGCTTTTTGACGCTACTGTGCGTCGAATGATTTCCCGTTCATAGCGATACTGTCGTCGCCCATCAGATAAAGATAGAGTGGCATGATTTGTTCTGGTGTTGCCAGTTTGTCTGGATCTTCACCGGGGTAAGCTTTCATGCGCATGTTGGTGCGAGTGGCGCCGGGATTGATACAGTTAACACGAATATTGGTGACCCCGTCCTGTTCGTCGGCCAGTGTCTCCATCATGTTTTCCGTGGCTGCCTTGGAAATTGCGTATGCCCCCCAGAAGGCTCGACCTTTGCGGCCAACGCTGGAGGAGGTGAAAACAATTGATCCGTTATCGGCTTCTTCAAGTAAGGGTAATAGCGCTTTAGTCAGCATGAACGGGGAGGTGACGTTCAGGTGCATGACCTCCTGCCAGGTTTCGTCATCGTAGCTTGCCAGTGGTGTGCGTTTGCCGAGGGTGCTTGCGTTGTGAAGTACGCCATCAAGACGACCGAACTCAGCGCCAATCATATTCGCCAGTTCCTTAAAGTTTTCTGCTGTAGCGTCTGCCAGGTTTAAGGAAACGATAACGGGCTGTGGCCAGCCGTTGGCTTCAATCTCATCGTAGACGGCGTCCAATTTTTTGCGGCCTCGGCCCACCAATATTACGGTTGCACCGTGCTTGGCATAGCTCATGGCAGCGGCTTTGCCGATGCCATCTCCTGCGCCTGTGACCAAGATAATGCGATCTTTTAACAGATTGGCGGGGGCGGTGTAGTCGTACATGTCAGTCCTGCAATAGTTGGTTAAGGAGTGGGATGAGCTGTTCGGCGTGGTCTATATTATAATCGGCCTGCCAGCTGTCCACGTCATCCTGGTCGTCAATATAACCGTAGCGGGCGGCCACCGTGGTCATGCCAGCATTTCGACCGGCTTCGATATCGCGACGGTGATCACCGACATAAATGGTGTGCGCGGGGTTACAGCCAAGGATGTGGCAGGCCAAGTGCATAGGTTCAGGATGAGGCTTTTTATTTTTAACGTCGTCCGGGCACACCAGAGCGGCGCAACCTGGTTGTAAATCAATCGCTTTTAGCAGAGGGTCGCTGTAGGCACGAGGCTTGTTGGTGACAACGCCCCATGGCAGGTTCAGCGCCTCAAGGTGTGAGAGCACGTCTTTAATGCCCTCAAAGGGGCCGGTATAGCTGGCGATGTCCTGGCCGTAAATATCGAGTAAATCGAAGTAAAGTGTTTTGTGCTCAGGGTCACCGATGCGAGTGCCAAAGCCGAGTGAAACCATGGCGTTGCCACCATTGGAAACGACTTTGCGAATATCGTCAACGGGCAATTCTGTTTTACCCTTTCGCACCAATAGGCGGTTGAGTGCCCGGGCTAAATCCTGCGCAGTGTCAAGCAGAGTTCCGTCCAGGTCGAACAGCACCGCTTCAATTTTTGTTCCCATTAGTGTGAGTGGGCCTTAAGCTGGTTTGACAGTATGCATCAAGTAGTTAACGTCCAGATCGCGCTCGGTCAGCTTGTAGCGTTTGGTCAGCGGGTTATAGGTCATGCCAGTTGAGCCTTTAACTTCTAAACCGGCAGCGCGAACCCAGCGAGACAGCTCAGCAGGGCGGATGAACTTAGCGTACTCATGGGTGCCGCGTGGCAGCATGTTCATGATATATTCAGCGCCAATAATCGCCATCAGGTAAGCCTTGGGATTGCGGTTTATGGTGGATAGAAACAGGTGGCCACCGGGCTTTAGCATGCGCGTGCAGGCGTTAATAATAGAAGCGGGATCGGGTACGTGTTCGAGCATTTCCAGGCAGGTAATGACGTCGAACTTTTGCTCAGGGTTCTGTTCGATTTGAGCCGCCAAATCTTCGGCGCTGATTTTCTGATAGTTGATTTTAATGCCAGCTTCCAAAGCGTGTAATTTGGCGATTTTGATGGGTTTGCCGCCCATGTCTATGCCTGTCACAGTTGCGCCACGTTTAGCCATTGATTCTGACAGAATGCCGCCGCCGCAACCGACATCTAAGACAGTTTTGCCAGCTAATCCAGCAATTTCATCAATGTAATTGAGGCGCAGGGGGTTGATTTCATGAAGCGGCTTAAACTCGCTTTCTTTATCCCACCAACGACTTGCCAGTGCTTCAAATTTGGCCACTTCGGCGTCGTCTACGTTGCTGTTAGGGATTTGTGTGGCTTCGCTGTCAATAACGGTCATGGTGTTGTTTACGCTGGCTGTTGAATTTGAGATCAGGTTTTAAGTCGTGTGTTTGTCGCAGTTGGCGATTTTATCACGCCAGGCCTTAACTTTGTTGCTTAATGTGTGCAGATCAAAACTGGTCAGCTGGTGGTTGTCTAGCAGTAGTTCGCCGTTGACCCAGACATGGCTGACCTGGCGGCTGCAATCGGTATAAACCAGCTGAGAGGCAGGGTTATGCAGGGGTTGTAAGCCGAGGTCGTTGAGGTCAACGGCCACGATATCGGCGGCTTTGCCGCACTCGAGACTGCCTGTCACGCGATCAATGCCTAGTGCTTTGGCACCATTAATTGTGGCCATGCGTAGTGCCTGGTGAGCAGGCACGGCGGTGGCATTTCCGCTTTGAGCCTTGGCGAGTAGTGCTGCGGTGCGCATTTCACCGAGTAGGTTGAGATCGTTGTTGCTGGCCGCGCCATCCGTGCCCAGTGCGACATTGACGCCCGCTTCGAGCAGCTTGCTCACGGGGCTAATGCCGCTGGCTAGTTTGAGATTGGATTCGGGGCAATGTAGAACATGGCAGCCGTATTCGCTGAGCAAAGCCAGGTCGGTGTCATCAACCTGGGTCATGTGTACGCACTGCAGGCGAGGTGATAGCAGGTCTAGGTCGGCCAGACGTTGCAGCGGGCGCTTGCCGGATTCGGCTAATGCATCGCTGACTTCCTGTGCTGTTTCATGCAGGTGAATCTGAATGGTGGCGTCCAGTTCGTTCGCCAGTATGCGAATACGGTTCAGACTCTCGTCGGAGACAGTGTAGGGCGCGTGCGGACCAAAGCCCACTTGAATGAGTGGATGATTGCGGTATTGGTCTGAGACCTCGAGACCCTTTTTAATGTATTCATCGGCATTGTTGGCCCAGGCTGACGGAAACTCCAGCACCGGTACGCTGATATGCGCGCGAATTTTATGCTGGTGGGCGACGCGGGCAGCAACGTCGGGGTAGAAATACATGTCGCTGAAGCAGGTGGTGCCGCTGCGTAGCATTTCGGCAATGGCCAGCTCGGTGCCGACGGCAACAAAGTCATCGCCGACCAGCTTTTGCTCAGCGGGCCAGATGTGCTCAGTCAGCCATTCCATGAGCGGTAGGTCATCGGCTAATCCGCGCATCAAGCTCATGGCCGCGTGGCCGTGTGTATTGATCAGACCGGGTATTAGGATTTGACCGGGTAACTCGATCACCTTTTCGGCGAGATAGCTCTGGCGGGCTTCTTCGGCTGGAAGAATATCAATAATTGAACCATTCTTGATGGCCACTGAGTGCTGTTGGAGAACTTGATTGGCAGGTTCAACAGGAATAATCCATTCGGCATGGATAAGGGTGTCGATGGTTTGTTTTGAGGTCACTGCTTAAATCCTGTCGGTGTGCGTAGTTAGCTAGGTTGAGCTGTTTCTGGCGAGCGATTGTTTCATTTAGGTGCAGCTGTTTCAAGGCTTTGCGACGGGCTTGGGTGTGTTGAGGTGCCGTGAATATAAAGAGGCTTGAAACAAACCTGTAATTATTCAATGCAACCTTGGTTTTTGATCGTGAAAAGCTGGCGGAAGGTGTGCTACTATTTGTAGCTTTTGTGGCGACTGTAAAACCAGATTCAGTTCGGTTTCAGTCACAAACTTTAACTATGCTGACTGGTTCCGTTGCATGTGGAGTCAGTTACACAAGGATACGTCTTTATTATGGGTGAGTTAGCCAAAGAAATTCAACCCGTTAACATTGAGAACGAGCTTAAACAATCCTATCTCGATTACGCTATGAGCGTGATCGTCGGTCGTGCACTTCCTGATGTGCGCGACGGTCTCAAGCCGGTTCACCGCCGCGTTCTGTTTGCCATGAACGAACTGAGCAACGACTGGAATAAACCCTACAAAAAGTCCGCTCGTGTGGTGGGTGACGTGATTGGTAAATATCACCCGCATGGTGATACCGCTGTTTACGATACCATCGTGCGTATGGCGCAGCCCTTCTCACTGCGCTACATGTTGGTGGATGGGCAGGGTAACTTCGGTTCGGTTGATGGTGACTCTGCTGCGGCCATGCGTTATACCGAAATTCGCATGGATAAAATCTCTCATGAGATTCTGGCAGATCTGGACAAAGAGACTGTCGATTACGTGCCTAACTACGATGGCACGGAGCAAATTCCCGATGTAATGCCGACTCGTATTCCTAACCTGTTGGTTAACGGTTCCTCTGGTATTGCAGTAGGTATGGCGACCAACATCCCGCCACATAACCTTACGGAAGTGGTTAATGGTTGTCTGGCCTATATGGAAAATAATGACATTGAGCTCAGTGAGCTGATGGAACATATTCCCGGCCCTGATTTTCCAACGGCTGCTTTTATCAATGGACGGCAGGGCATTGTTGATGCCTACAATACCGGGCGCGGCAAAATCTATATGCGTGCCCGTCACGAAATCGAGACCGATGAGAAGAACGGCAAGCACACCATTGTCGTTACTGAGATACCCTATCAGGTTAACAAAGCGCGTCTGATCGAAAAGATTGCTGATCTGGTCAAAGAAAAGAGTATTGAAGGTATTACTGAGCTGCGTGATGAGTCCGATAAGGACGGTATGCGCATTGTGATCGAATTACGCCGCGGTGAAGTGCCGGAGGTGATCTTAAATAACCTCTACGCGCAGACCCAAATGCAGACTGTGTTTGGCATTAACGTGGTCGCATTGGTGGATGGCCAGCCCCGTACGTTGAACCTGAAGCAGCTACTGGATGCCTTCATCAAGCACCGTCGTGAAGTGGTGACCCGTCGTACGGTTTACTTGCTTCGCAAGGCACGTGAACGTGGCCATATTCTCGAAGGTCAGGCGGTTGCGCTGTCTAATATTGATCCCGTGATTGAGCTGATCAAAACGTCGCCAACTTCAGCGGAGGCAAAAGAGAAGTTAACCAGTGTTGGCTGGGAGCCTGGCTCAGTGTTATCCATGGTTGAGCGTGCTGGTGCCGATGTTTGTCGCCCCGATGACCTGGAAGAAAAATACGGCTATGTGGATGGTAAATACTATCTGTCTCCAGAACAGGCACAGGCTATTCTGGACTTACGTCTGCACCGGTTGACGGGTCTTGAGCAGGAAAAACTGCTGGCTGAGTACAAGGAGTTGATAGAACGTATTGCTGATCTGCTGGAAATCCTTAACAGTCGCGTGCGTTTGATGGAAGTGATTCGTGAAGAGTTGGTTGCCATCAAAGAAGAATATGGCGATGAGCGCCGCACTGAAATCATGGATACCAAACGTGATTTGACGCTGGAAGACCTGATCGCAGAAACGGATATGGTGGTGACCCTGTCCCACGGTGGTTATGCAAAAACACAGCCGATTGATAGTTATCAAGCCCAGCGCCGCGGTGGACGGGGTAAAGTGGCGGCAGCGGTTAAAGATGAAGATTTTGTCGAGCACATGCTGGTGGCTAATACCCACGATACATTGCTGTGTTTTACCAGTCGAGGCAAAACCTACTGGCTGAAAACCTACGAGATTCCAGTGGCGAGCCGCACCGCAAAAGGCCGCCCTATGGTTAACCTGTTACCGCTGGAAGAAAACGAACGCATTACTGCCATTTTGCCTATTCGTGAATATGAAGAAGATAAGTTTATCTTTATGGCGATGGCTAGCGGTACCGTGAAAAAAACGTCACTGATGAACTTTGCTCGTCCACGCAGTTCTGGTTTGATTGCTGTTGATTTGGATAATGATGATACGCTGGTGAATGTAGCGGTTACCGATGGTTCACAGGACATTATGTTGTTTAGCAATGCCGGTAAGTGTGCGCGTTTTGCTGAAGAGGATGTCCGACCAATGGGGCGAACAGCGCGTGGTGTTCGAGGTATTCGCCTCAAGGAAGGTGAACGCCTGATTTCGTTGATTATTCCTCAGGAAGGTGGTCGAGTACTGTCGGTGAGTGAAAACGGCTACGGCAAGCGTACTGAAATGACCGATTTCCCATCCCACAATCGTGGTGGACAGGGTGTGATTGCCATGCAAACCAGTGAGCGTAATGGTGAACTGGTGGGCGCTGTGCCGGTTTATGATGGTGATGAAATTATGCTGATCAGCGATAAGGGGACATTGGTGCGTACTCGCACTGATGGTATTTCGATTGTCAGCCGTAACACGCAGGGTGTCAGTCTGATTAAGGTATCAAAGGGTGAACGACTGGTCGGTGTTGAGCGTATTGAAGAACCGGAAGAGGACGAGTTTGCTCACCTTGATGAAAACGGTGAAGCGGTTGCAGGTGTTGAGGCTGATGCCGGTTCAGACTCAGAGCAGGAATCTTAAGGCGGGAGTCGGAAATTATGACAGATGCTAAAGATAGCCTGCCTGACCTGGGGCAGTTGCGTGATGATATTGACCGTATCGATAACGAGATACAGCAGTTAATTAATCAGCGCGCGCGCTGTGCTCAGCAGGTCGCAGAGGTTAAAACCGCGGCGGAAGGTAGTGAAAACGTACTGTTCTATCGCCCTGAACGTGAAGCGCAGGTGCTGCGTAGCGTGATGGCACGCAATGAAGGGCCCGTTGACGACGAAGAAATGGCGCGTATTTTTCGCGAGCTGATGTCGGTTTGTCTGGCGCTTGAGCATCCGATGAAAATTGCCTTTCTGGGACCTGAGGGGACTTTTACTCAAGCGGCTGCTCTGAAGCACTTTGGCCACTCCGTGAGCAGTGTACCGATGGCATCCATTGATGAGGTGTTTCGTGAAGTGGAGTCTGGTGCGGCTAATTATGGTGTGGTGCCGGTTGAAAATTCCACTGAGGGTATGGTGAATTCCACACTTGATAGTTTTATGCGCTCGTCGCTGAAAATTTGTGGTGAGGTGGAATTACGTATTCATCAGAATTTGCTGGTTAAAGAGGCCGTGCCTGCCGACCAGATTACCCGTATTTATTCCCACGAACAGTCACTGGCCCAGTGCCGCCAATGGCTAAATGCCAACTTGCCGAAGGCCGAGCGCATCAGTGTTAGTAGTAATGCTGAGGCGGCGCGCATGGTGGCTGAAGGTGTTGGATCGGAAGGTGGTGTGGTTGCCGCAATCGCAGGGGATATGGCCGCTGAGCTTTATCAGTTGGTGCGTTTAACCGAAAAACTTGAAGATCAACCCGATAACACGACCCGATTTCTAATTATTGGTAATCAGGACGTGCCCGCCAGTGGCGCTGATAAAACTTCAATTATCGCCGCAACGCGCAATAAACCCGGCGCTTTGTATCATTTGCTGGAACCTTTTCAACGCGAGAACATCAGCCTGACTCGCGTGGAAACAAGACCTTCAGAAAGTGGCACCTGGACCTATGTGTTTTTTATGGACTTTGAAGGCCATTGCGACGATGAAAAAGTGCAAAAGGTACTTAAAGAAATCGCTGACGAAACTGTTGAGCTCAAGTTGCTGGGCTCCTACCCTAAAGCTGTGCTCTAAATTACACCCTCTATGAACAACTCAGTTTCTAACTTAAACCTACCGCTGGTTAAGCGCGCTGTTGTGATTGGCGTGGGCTTAATTGGCGGCTCGTTGTCTAAAGCGTTACGTGAAGCGGGTGCTATTGAAACCATCGTTGGCGTGGGGTTGACCGAGCATAGCTTAGTGCGTGCCGTACAGCTGGGCGTGATTGATGAGTACAGCCTTGACGCTGTATCAGCCGTTGCTGATGCAGATTTAGTGATTATCGCCACGCCGGTTTTAAGTACAGAAAAGGTGCTGGAACAAATAAAAGATGCTCTGCCTTCAAAGGCTGTTATCACCGATGTGGGCAGTGCCAAAGGTATTGTGGTGGAGGCTTGTCAGCATATTTTTGGTGGGGTTCCAGCGCGTTTTGTCTTAGGCCACCCTATTGCCGGGTCGGAAAAAAGCGGCGTTGACGCGGCAAAAATAGACTTGTATCGCAATCACAGTGTGATTTTAACCCCACTGCCGGATACCGATGCCGATGCGTTGGCCCTGGTGCACGCGCTTTGGGAAGTTACGGGCGCTAAGGTGCTGGAAATGGGGGTCGATCACCACGACCATGTGTTGGCGGCAACCAGCCATTTGCCTCATCTGTTGGCCTATTCGTTGGTGGATACATTGGCGAAACAAAATGAAAATCAGGAGATTTTCCGCTACGCCGCGGGCGGTTTTGCCGACTTTACCCGAATTGCCTCCAGTGACCCCACTATGTGGCACGATATCTTTTTAGCTAATAAAGGTGCGGTGTTAGAAAGCCTCGACAAATTCAGTGCTGATATTATCCAGTTACGCCATGCGCTGGAGCAATCAGACAGTAAAGCGATGCTGGGCGTGTTTACTCGTGCCAAGTCAGCGCGTGACCATTTTACTAAAATGCTGGCCCAAAGGGCCTATGTGGAACCCATGAATCAAAATGAACAAACCTTTGTGGCTGGTAGCAGTTCACAACAGGCCGGCCCGGTAACGGGTCGCATTCGTGTACCGGGCGATAAGTCTATTTCTCACCGTTCAATCATGCTTGGTGCGATTGCTGAAGGTGAAACGCAAATTGAAGGCTTTTTAGAGGGTGAGGATAGTCTGGCCACCTTGCAGGCTTTCCGTGACATGGGGGTGGTGATCGAAGGGCCGCACCATGGGCGAGTGAGTGTGTACGGTGTTGGCCTGAATGGTCTTTCGCAACCACCTGGGCCGCTGTACGTGGGTAACTCCGGTACCTCTATGCGCTTGCTGGCCGGTTTGCTGGCGGGGCAGAGTTTTGATGTTGAGCTTCGTGGTGATGAGTCCCTGACTGCTCGTCCGATGGGGCGTGTTGCTAATCCATTGGCGGAAATGGGTGCGGTAATAGAAACCAATGAAGGTAAGCCTCCGATGGTTATTCGTGGTGGCCAGTCATTGCAAGGCATTCACTATGAGATGCCGGTGGCGAGCGCACAGGTGAAGTCGAGCCTTATTTTGGCAGGTTTGTATGCTGATGGTGAAACTATTGTGATTGAGCCTGCTCCGACGCGAGACCATACGGAGCGTATGCTGAATGGCTTTGGTTACGAGGTTTCGGGACGTGATATTTCCAAAGGTGTGCGTGAGATTACTGTCAAAGGTGGTGGTAAGTTATCGGCCACTAAAATTGATGTGCCTGCCGATATTTCCTCGGCTGCCTTTTTTATGGTGGCAGCCAGCATAACCCCCGGTTCTGACCTGACGCTGGAGCATGTGGGTATTAACCCGACGCGTGTCGGTGTGGTGAACATTTTGACCCAGATGGGCGCTGATATTGAGCTCACCAATGATCGTATTGTCGGCGGTGAGCCGGTGGCAGATATACGTATTCGTTACGCACCTCTGAAAGGTATTAATATCCCCGAAGATCAAGTGGCGTTGGCGATTGATGAGTTTCCTGTGCTATTTGTAGCGGCGGCCTGTGCAGAAGGTACAACTGTACTGACTGGGGCTGAAGAACTACGCGTCAAAGAAAGTGATCGTATTCAGGCAATGGCGGATGGTTTGCAAACATTGGGGGTTAATGCGCAGGCGACGCCTGATGGCATGATCATCGAAGGCGGGAGCATGGGGTCTGGTACCATTGATAGTCTGGGGGATCACCGCATTGCTATGTCCTTTGCCGTCGCGTCACTGCAATCACAGGGTGAAATTGAAATTCTCAACTGCGCCAATGTGGCGACCTCTTTCCCTAATTTTGTTGAACTGGTGACCCAGGTGGGTATGTCGGTTCGTGTATTGGATTAGGCTGTGGGTAAACAAGTACCTGTTGTCACGCTTGATGGCCCGGGTGGTGCAGGCAAGGGCACCATCAGCTATCTGTTGGCTAGAGAGTTAGGTTGGCACCTTTTGGATAGCGGTGCTATGTACCGTGTCTTGGCGTTGGCTGCTCTTAACCATGGCCTGTCTCTCGAGGATGAAAAAAGCCTCGGTCAACTCGCCGAAGTGCTGGATGTTGAGTTTCGACCAGCAGCGGATTCACCCGTTTGCGAGGTGTTTCTTGAGGGACAGAATGTCAGCAATGATATCCGTACCGAAGCGGCGGGTAATAACGCCTCGATTGTGGCAGCTTTGCCTGCGGTTCGTGCTGGTTTGCTGGCACGGCAAAAGGCTTTTCAGAGTGAGCCAGGGTTGATTGCTGATGGGCGGGATATGGGAACGGTTGTTTTTCCTTTGGCCCCGGTAAAAATATTCCTCACGGCTAGTGCCGAAGAAAGAGCGAGTAGACGCTATAAGCAGTTGAAAGAAAAGGGTTTTGATGTTAGCCTTCGCGACCTTCTTTATGAGATCAAAGAACGGGATGACCGCGACGCCAATCGCTCTGTGTCTCCTTTGAAGCCTGCCGATGATGCCATTTTGTTAGATAGTACGGAATTGGCCATTGAAAAGGTTTTTGAGCAAGTGCTTGAGGCTATAGCTGATAAAGGCTTGCTTAAATAATTTAATGTAATTTGTTAACTGTCTGCGACCTGCATAAACCAGCCGGGCACGAGCAGACAACTTAAAACAGACCTACGCATAAGGCTGGATGTGTAGTGTTGTAGATGAGGGTTCGCCCGCATCTATGTAAATATTTATAGGTATTTGTAATGAGCGAAAGCTTTGAAGCGCTTTTTGAAGAAAGCTTAAAGACAGTTGAAATGCAGCCTGGTGCCATCGTATCCGGTATCGTTGTTGATATCGATAGCGATTGGATCACTGTTCACGCTGGTCTGAAGTCTGAGGGTGTTATTCCTCGTGCTCAGTTCCTGAATGAAAAGGGTGAGCTGGAACTGAACGTTGGTGATGAGGTGCGTGTTGCACTGGAAGCTATCGAAGATGGTTTCGGTGAGACTAAACTGTCTCGTGAAAAAGCCAAACGCGCCGAGTCTTGGGCTGAGCTGGAAACAGCTTTTGAAGCCGGTGAGACTGTTAAAGGTGTTATCAATGGTAAGGTTAAAGGTGGTTTCACCGTTGACCTGAATGAAGTTCGTGCATTCCTGCCTGGTTCTCTGGTGGATATTCGTCCAATCCGTGAGCCGATTCACCTAGAAGGTAAAGAGCTGGAATTCAAAGTTATTAAGCTGGACCAAAAGCGTAACAACGTTGTTGTTTCTCGCCGTGCGGTTATGGAGAAAGAAAACAGCGCTGATCGCGAAAAACTGCTGGCTACTCTGGAAGAAGGTCAGAGCGTTGAAGGTATCGTTAAGAACCTGACAGACTACGGTGCGTTCGTAGATCTGGGTGGTGTTGACGGCCTGCTGCACATTACAGATATGGCTTGGAAGCGTATTAAACACCCAAGCGAAATCGTTGCTATCGGTGACGAAATCCAGGTTAAAGTTCTTAAGTTCGATCGTGAGAAGAACCGTGTATCTCTGGGTCTTAAGCAACTGGGTGAAGATCCATGGGGCGCGATTAAAGATCGTTATCCAGAGAGCAGCAAAGTTAAGGCTCGCATCACTAACCTGACAGACTACGGTTGCTTCGCTGAGATCGAAGAGGGTATCGAAGGTCTGGTTCACGTTTCTGAAATGGACTGGACTAACAAAAATGTTCACCCATCGAAGATCGTTCAAGTGGGCGAAGAAGTTGATGTGATGATTCTGGACGTTGATGAAGAGCGTCGTCGTATTTCTCTGGGTATGAAGCAGTGTGTTGCTAATCCATGGGAAGAGTTCGCAGCAACTAACGCTAAGGGCACTAAGATCACTGGTACCATTAAGTCTATCACTGACTTTGGTATCTTCCTGGGTCTGGAAGGTGGCATCGATGGTCTGGTTCACCTGTCTGACATTTCTTGGAATGAAGCTGGCGAAGAAGCTGTTCGTGCATACAAGAAAGGCGATGAAATCGAAACCGTTATTCTGTCTATCGACCCTGAGCGTGAGCGTATTTCTCTGGGCGTTAAGCAGATGGAAAGCGATCCATTCTCCGAGTACGTGGCTGAGAACGATAAGGGCACAATCGTAACCGGTAAAGTGTCTGCTGTTGATGCGAAAGCCGCTACCATTGAGCTGGCCGAAGGCATTGAAGGTACTTTGAAAGTATCTGAAATCAGCCGTGACCGTGTTGAGAGCGCTTCTGACGTGCTGAACGTTGGTGATGACGTTGAATGTAAAATCACAAACGTTGATCGTAAGAGCCGTAACATCAATCTGTCTATTAAGGCGAAGGATGTTGACGAAGAAAAAGCTGCTATGCAGGAAGTTCGTCAGCGCGAAGTTGAAGCCGCAGGCCCAACGACGATTGGTGAGCTGATCAAAGCGCAAATGGAAAACAAGGACTAATCAATACGATTAATGCTTGTTGATTGGCGTGCCTTCTTTGGCTCTCAAAGGAGGCACGACAGTTGTGTTCTATACTCAAGGTTCATTGTGTTGTCTGGAATAGGCTATGACCAAATCGGAGTTAATTGAAAACATTGCGGCGCAGCAAACTCAACTTTCCATTAAGGATGTTGAGCTGTCAGTGAAAACGATCATTGATATGATGACGCAGAGTTTATCGTCCGGTGAGCGCATAGAAATTCGTGGCTTTGGTAGTTTTTCATTACACTACCGTGCCCCTCGCACTGGCCGAAACCCTAAAACGGGTGATCAGGTTCAGTTGACGGGTAAGTATGTGCCTCACTTTAAACCGGGTAAGGATTTACGTGAGCAGGTAGATGAAAGCCGCGAAAATGGCAATTAATTACCAGCTCATGAAAATTAAAACGGCAGCCTCTAAAGGCTGCCGTTTTTTTTTGTGTCTTCGTTTTAGGGTTCTAGGGTAAAATCTTTGCGTAGGTTTTATGTGTGGTTCTTAAGGGACTGCCCCGAGAACAGTATTTGTGATGACAAACAGGGTGCGCAATGAAGTGGCTTAAGCGGGTATGTATTCTTGTATTGCTGGCGGCAGCGTTTTTTTGGGGGATGTTATTTACCTCGGAAAATACTGCCCAAGTATCGTTAAACTTGGTGTTTTGGAAGTCTGATCCGGCCAGTGTTTCTTTATGGGTAATACTGGGTTTTGCCGTTGGCGGTTTGCTGGGGCTGGCTTTCAGTTTGATGCTGATTACCAAATTACGGGCAAGTCTTCTGCGAGCAGAGCGTCGTGCGCAGCTTTATGAAAAGGAAGTGATTAATTTAAGAACCGGTGTGGTTAAGGCAAATTGATTTCTTACAGCTGGGGTCAATTGAAAGTGGGCCGCTTGTACGGTTATGATCGGTTTTCGGTTTTCTCACTTTGAATGGATATCAGATGCAGGAAGTAGCGCTGTTGTTGGTTTTAATGTTGGCCGTTGCTTCCGGGTGGTTGCTGGGATGCCGGCAGCGCCGTTGCTCGAAAAAAGACTCTGGCAAGCGGTTGCCGGAGTCCTATTACCGCGGTTTGAATTACCTGCTTAATGAGCAGCCTGAACAGGCAATGGCTATGTTTTTGCAGGCACTGGATGATAATTCCGAAGCGGTTGATACCCACCTTGCGTTGGCCAAGCTTTTTCGAGCCCGTGGCGACTTTACTAAGGCCACCCAGATTCACCAAAATCTACTGGCGCGTCCCAATCTTGAAACGGCAGAGCAGCTGCTTGTGCGGTTTGAGCTTGCCAGTGACTATATGGCGGCGGGTTTATTTGATCGTGCGGAGCGGCTACTAAAAGAGCTGCTCATTGAGAGTAGTACTGATATTCGCAAGAAGAGCTTAACACTGCTGCTGGAGTTATATCAGCGGGAAAAAGACTGGCCTGAGGCGATTAAAACCGCTCGGGCTTTGCTGGATATGAAAGATTCCAGTATGGAATCGGTGATTGCTCAGTACCTTTGTGAACAGGCGGAGTCATTTAGCCAGTGTGGTGATGAGGCTGCAGCACGGTTAGCGTTGAGAAATGCTTTGGGCCATGATTCGGACTGTATTCGGGCTCATTTGTTATTGGCGAAAACAGACATCCAAGCTAAAAAGTATAAAGACGCAATAAAAAGCCTCAAGCTGGTGAAGAAAAAAGATGATGCCTATTTGGCTGAATCTTTGCCAATTCTGCAAACCTGTTACCAGCAACTAGGGCAGGAAAAACAGTTCTACGAATATTTGCTGGAGTGTCTTAATGATGGCAGTCTGATTTCATCGGGATTTAATGCCAGTCAGGCGATGCGTAAAGAGAGCACTAAACCCGAACAGTTGAGTCAGCGTATTCGAGATGAGGCACACCAAGCCCCATCCTTGCATGGGCTGCGTTACCTGATTGATTGCCAGATGTATGACGCAGAAGGTTCGAGTATTCATTATTTACAGAGTTTGCGAGAGTTTGTTGATCAATTGATCGCGGTGCATCCAGCTTATCGTTGCAAGCAATGTGGTTATCAGGGCAAACATCTGACCTGGTTGTGTCCCAGTTGTCAGCAATGGGGTACTATTCGCCCGTCACACACCATTGAGTAAGAGTTATTGTTCATGCAACACACTGATGATAAAAAAATAATTGTCGCGCTGGATTTTGATTGTTTGGATGCCGCACTGGAATTGGCAAAACAGCTCGATCCGAGCCAGTGTCGTCTCAAGGTTGGTAAGGAGTTATTTACCTGCTGTGGGCCACAGATTGTCGATGCGCTTCACCAACTTGGTTTTGAGGTGTTTCTGGATCTGAAATTTCATGATATACCCAACACGGTTGCCAAAGCGGTAAAGGCGGCGGCTGAAATGGGAGTGTGGATGGTCAATGTACACGCTTCTGGCGGGGTGGAGATGATGAAGGCAGCACGCCAAATTCTTGAGCCCTTTGGTGATAAGCGCCCACTGTTGATTGCCGTGACTGTATTAACCAGTATGAGTAGCGAAGAGCTGGCAGAGATCGGTTATCAAAATGCGGCCGCTCAACAGGTTCAGCATTTAGCTCAATTAAGCAAACAAGCGGGGTTAGATGGGGTTGTCTGTTCGGCACAGGAAGCGGCGGATCTAAAAGCCAAACTTGGGGATGAGTTTTTATTGGTTACACCAGGTATCCGTCCGCAAGACTCAGAAGCGGGTGATCAGAAGCGCATTATGACACCGGCCAGAGCACTTGAGGCCGGTAGCGATTACTTGGTTATTGGTCGGCCAATAACGAAAGCCGTTTCACCTCTTGAGGCGCTGGCAGCGATTTTTAAAGAGACAGCTTGAGCTACTATTTCTGGAACGCGTTAATACTTTTGTGTATTGATACGCACGATGTGAGTTGCTAGCATCGAATTTGTGTAGCAGGAAGCTGCACTTTATTTTAGATAACAAGGAGTTAGTTATGGTTTATTTGAAGGTATTACTGGTCTCGTTTTTGTTCGGCGGGCTTTGTGTTTCTTTGCCCGCGGCAGCGGAGTACCCTGCTGAAAGCAACAATGAGTTATCAAAACAGCAGGCTGTAACGACAGTTAATATTAACACTGCTGATGCTAAGGCATTGGCGGCAATGCTTAAAGGGGTTGGGGTAAAGCGTGCTCAGGCAATTGTTGATTACCGAGAAAGTAACGGCCCTTTTACAGATATAAATCAGTTGCAGGCGATTAAAGGTATCAGTACGGGTATTATTAAGAAAAATCTTGATAAGATTCGGCTTTAGGTCAGTTTATGGTGACAAAAAAGGCGCAATATTGCGCCTTTTTTGTTTATTGTTAGCGAAGTTTGTATTTTTGATTCTGGGTAAAAAATTAAACCTCTTGAACATGGAGTAATGTGCTTTGTTAGTGCCAGTAGTGTTAGCAGGTGGTGTAGGTAGCCGGTTGTGGCCTTTGTCCCGTGAGTTTTATCCTAAACAATTTATTCCGTTGGTCGATGATCAGCTTTCCATGCTGCAGTCAACGATGGCGCGGCTGCAGGGGATTGAGGGGCTGGCTGAACCAATACTGGTATGTAATGAGGCGCATCGATTTTTGGTGGCTGAGCAGCTTAGGCAAATGGGGGTTGATAATGGGCGCATTATTCTTGAACCTGAAGCTCGAAATACTGCTCCGGCTGTGACGCTTGCAGCTTATGAAGCGCTCTCGAAGGGTGAGGAAGCGGTGCTGTTAGTGTTGGCTGCTGATCATTTGATCCAAGAAGTGGATAAATTTCACGCCGCCGTTGAGGTGGGTAAGCGCTGTGCTGACATGGGGCAGTTAGTGACTTTTGGCGTGGTGCCCGATAAGGCCGAGACCGGTTATGGTTATATTCGTTGCAAGCAATCGAGCAGCGAGTTTCACGCCGTTGAAGAATTTGTTGAGAAGCCGGATAAGGCAACGGCGCAGAAATATCTTGATAGTGGTGACTATTATTGGAATAGCGGTATGTTTATGTTTCGTGCCAGTACACTGCTTGATGAGTTGCAGCAGTGGGCGCCGGATATTCAGCAGGCCTGTGAAGCTGCCTTTAAGACGATACATAGTGATTTGGACTTTTATCGGGTGTCTGCTGACGCCTTTTCAAAATGCCGAAGCGAGTCGATTGATTATGCTGTCATGGAGCAAACCAGTAATGCGGTGGTGGTGCCGCTGCAAAGTGACTGGAATGATGTGGGGGCCTGGTCAGCGATTTGGGATGTCAGTGAGAAAGATGAAGCTACTAATGTCGTTCAGGGTGATGTGCTGCTGGAGGGGGTGAGCCATAGCTATGTGCGGGCAGAGTCCCGACTGGTTACTGCGCTGGGTGTCACTGACCTGGTGGTTGTGGAAACCGCTGATGCGGTGTTGGTTGCCAATAAAAACCGTGTGCAGGAAATAAAAAAGCTGGTTGAAAAACTAAAGAGCCAGCAGCGTTCTGAACTACAAAACCATACACAGGTGTATCGGCCCTGGGGATCCTATGAAAGTATTGTTTCCCAGCCACGCTTTCAGGCCAAGCGAATTGTTGTTAATCCCGGTTCGAGCCTTTCTTTGCAGTTGCACCACCATCGTGCAGAGCATTGGATTGTTGTCAAAGGCTGTGGGCAAGTGACGCGGGGTGAAGAGGTTTTTCAGCTAAATGAAGATCAATCAACTTATATCCCGATCGGCACTAAACATCGGCTGGAAAACCCCGGTGTTATTCCGTTGGAGATTATCGAAGTGCAAACGGGTAGTTATTTGGGCGAAGATGATATTGTGCGGTTTGAGGATGTTTATGGACGGACTGAATAATTTTCAGGGTGAAAAAAATGCGTAACTTACAGCATACTAAAATTCTTAACTTGCCTCGCCAATACAAACGGTTGCTGATGTTAGCTGCGGACTTCATGATGGTGCCGCTTGCACTGTGGACAGCTTTTGCTTTGCGGCTTGGAACCCCAGCCGTTGAGGTGGTACCTTTTTTGGTGCTCTATGCTGCTGCTTTAGCCATTGCTATTCCGGTATTTATCAAACTCGGTCTTTACCGGGCGGTTGTGCGCTATATGGGGCCGCAGGCGATGCTGGCGGTGATTAAGGGGGTTAGTTTTGTCACAGTGGCGTTGATGATTATCACCCTTATGTTGCGCATACAGGGTGTGCCACGATCTGTTTTTGCCATCTTCTGGCTGTTGGCGATTTGTTATGTGGGAGGGAGTCGGTTTGTGGTGCGAGCCTATTTTGGCTGGTTGCTGGATACGGTTGCAGGCCGTAAGTTAGTTGCTATCTATGGCGCAGGCGCTGCCGGCATGCAATTGGCTTCGGCGCTGAATCACGATGCGGACTATGTGCCGGTTGCTTATATCGATGATAAAAAATCCCTGCAGGGGCATGTGATTAATGGCTTGACGGTATATTCACCAGAGCAGATAAAGTGGCTGATTGAAACAAAAAATGTATCAGAAATCTTGTTGGCTTTGCCCTCGGCTACGCTTTCTGCGCGGCGGAAAATTATCAGTCAATTAGAGCCTTTGCCTGTTCATGTGCGGACTTTGCCGTCGGTGCCTGATTTGGTTGCGGGAAAAGTCACTTTGGATGCGGTTAAAGAAGTTGATATTGATGATTTGCTGGGACGTGAATCGGTTGTACCGAATGAGCAGCTACTCTCTGCAAGTGTGAGCGACAAAGTGGTGGTTGTTACCGGTGCTGGAGGGTCAATTGGCTCTGAGCTATGTCGACAGATTATAACCTTAAAGCCTAAAGCATTATTGCTGTTTGAAATGAGTGAATATGGACTGTATGCCATTGAAAAGGAGCTACAGGACTCCGGCCTGGATGAAGGTGTTGCACTGGTGCCATTGCTGGGCTCTGTTCAAGACGAAACTTTGTTGTTTAAGGTTTTCAAAAATTATCATGTTGACGTTGTTTTTCATGCCGCTGCTTATAAGCATGTGCCTTTGGTTGAGCACAACATTATTGCTGGCGTGAAAAATAATGTGCTGGGTACTTTGGCGATGGCGCGAGCTGCTGCTAGAGCTAAGGTGCCATCGGTTACGCTTGTTTCAACGGATAAAGCGGTACGGCCTACGAATGTGATGGGTGCGACAAAGCGCCTTGCTGAGCTGGTATTGCAGGGGTTGACCTTCGAGTATCCGGCTACCCGTTTTTCGATGGTGCGTTTTGGTAATGTGCTGGGGTCGTCGGGTTCCGTTGTACCTGTTTTTAGAAAGCAGATTGCGGAGGGGGGGCCGGTTACTGTGACTCATCCTGACATTTACCGGTATTTTATGACCATTCCTGAGGCAGCTCTTTTGGTCGTGCAGGCTGGGGCGTTGGCGCAAGGCGGCGATGTATTTGTCTTGGATATGGGTGAGCCGGTTAATATTAGTGACCTGGCAACCAAAATGATCCATTTGATGGGGCTTGAGGTCAAAGAGAATGGTCAGGGAGAGGGCGATATTGAAATCCGCTACACAGGGTTGCGACCTGGTGAGAAGCTAAAGGAGGAGTTGCTCATCGAAGGAAACCTTGTCGGTAGTGATCATCCTAAAATTTTATGGGCCGAAGAGCAGGCTATGGAATGGCCGAAACTTGAGTCGTTGTTAGGCGAACTCGAAGAGGCTTGTAACAATTATCGCTATGAAACGATAAAAACGATTCTTTTGCACGGGCTTGTGGGTTACAAACCCGATCATGAGTTTGTTGATAACCTGTGGCAGTATGAACTTACTGCTTCAAAAAGCCAGCCAACAGAGGGTAAGCAGTACCATTAGTTGTATAGCAAAGAAAAATTTTTATCTGACTAAATGCTATAAGCGGATGTAAATAAAGCGTTTTTTTGAGGTGTGATTTAAAGGGTGTAAATAGATTTAAAAACCTTCATTTTATCTGTTGACCTTATACCAATTCGTTATTAATATACGCGCCTCATTCAGTTGATCCCCGATAGCTCAGTTGGTAGAGCAGCGGACTGTTAATCCGCCTGTCGCTGGTTCGAGTCCAGCTCGGGGAGCCATATTTTAAAAAGCCGATACTCTATGTGTCGGCTTTTTTATGCCTGATATATCGTCTTTGTTGCTAATCAATGCGCTTACTTCACATTATCCAAGCAGGTATAATCGAGACTTTCGATTCAAACTAGAAGCTCTCCTTTATGTCGACAGATTTTCAGGTTATTTCACCCTTCGAGCCTTCCGGTGATCAACCTGCGGCGATTGAACAGTTATCCAATGGTATAGAAGCGGGCTTGGCCTACCAGACTCTGTTAGGAGTAACGGGTTCAGGCAAGACGTTTACTGCAGCTAATGTGATTGCCAATACCGGCCGGCCAGCGTTGGTGTTGGCACCAAATAAAACGCTCGCTGCTCAGCTTTATGGTGAATTTAAGGAGTTCTTTCCGCGCAACTCCGTCGAATATTTTGTTTCCTATTACGATTATTATCAGCCTGAAGCCTATGTGCCGGCGTCGGATACCTTTATTGAAAAGGATGCTTCGGTAAACGAACACATTGAACAGATGCGACTCTCTGCAACGAAAGCTTTGCTGGAACGCCAGGATGCTATCGTGGTAGCGACGGTGTCGGCTATTTACGGCTTGGGTGATCCTGGCGCTTATCTGAATATGGTGATGCACCTGGATCGGGGTGACCGCATTGATCAGCGTAGTGTTTTACGCCGCTTAGCGGAGCTGCAATACAAGCGCAATGATGTGGAGTTGCATCGTGCGACTTATCGTGTGCGTGGTGATGTCATTGATATTTATCCGGCTGAATCTGATCGCGATGCGATTCGTATCGAGCTGTTTGATGATGAAATCGAATCCATCGCTGTTTTTGATCCGCTGACGGGCGAGGTTTTAAAACGGCTGCCGAGAATTACGATTTATCCGAAAACCCACTATGTAACCCCGCGTGAAACCCTGCTAGAGGCAACAGAAAAGATTAAGGAAGAGCTTAAAGAGCGACTGACGCAGTTGCGTGATAACAATAAATTGGTGGAAGCTCAGCGCCTGGAGCAGCGGACTAATTTTGATGTTGAGATGATTCTGGAGCTGGGTTATTGCAACGGTATTGAAAATTACTCGCGTTATTTGTCGGGCCGTCCTGACGGCGAAGCACCGCCGACCTTGTTTGATTACCTGCCGGATAATGCCTTGCTGTTTGTGGATGAATCCCACGTGACGATTCCTCAGCTGGGGGCTATGTATAAAGGCGATCGCTCGCGTAAAGAAACGCTGGTGGAGTATGGTTTTCGCTTGCCTTCCGCGTTAGATAATCGCCCGATGCGTTTTGAGGAATGGGAGCATGCCGCGCCGCAAACGGTATTTATTTCTGCGACTCCTGGGCCTTATGAGGATGAGCATGCCGGACAGGTGGTTGATCAGGTGGTGCGGCCAACCGGTTTGATTGATCCGGGAATCCAAATTCGCCCGGCGTCCACACAGGTGGATGATTTGCTGTCGGAGATTAACCGACGTGTTGCCAATAATGAGCGTGTCTTGGTGACTGTTTTGACAAAGCGGATGGCTGAGGATTTGACGGAATATTATGGCGAGCATGGCGTGCGAGTGCGTTATGTACATTCCGATATTGATACGGTGGAGCGTGTAGAAATTATTCGCGATTTGCGCATCGGTGAATTTGATGTACTGGTTGGCATTAACCTGTTGCGAGAGGGTATCGATATTCCCGAGGCGTCACTGGTGGCAATTTTGGATGCGGATAAGGAGGGGTTTCTGCGTTCCGAGCGTTCATTGATCCAGACTATTGGCAGGGCGGCGCGAAATGCTAATGGCACGGCCATTCTTTATGCCGATCGAGTTACCGGTTCGATGCAGCGTGCTATGGATGAGACTGAGCGCCGCAGAGAAAAGCAGCTGGCTTACAACAAAGAACATAATATTACACCGCGTAGTGTTACGAAGTCGGTTGAGGATATTCTCGAGGGGGCTGTGACGCCGGGTGCGCGCGGCAAGCAGAGTAAGAAAGTTGCTGAACCCCAGGCTGACTATCAGGTTGATCCGAAAACAATGACGCCTGTCCGGTTGGGCAAGCTACTCAATCAGCTGGAAGATAAAATGTACGAAGCGGCTAAAAATATGAAGTTTGAAGAGGCGGCGCAATATCGCGATCAAATCTCGGCAATTAACGCCAACATGCTTGGGTGATGGTTAGATATGGGCTACAGTTAGTCTGCTTTTTAGTCGCTTGGTGATGATGTTTAAAGGAGTAAGGGTTTAGTGAAAGTTCTGGTAACGGGCACGGCAGGATTTATTGGCTCTACGTTGGCCAAAAGGCTGCTTGAGCGTGGGGATGAGGTTATCGGTATTGATAACCTGAACGACTACTATGATGTAAACCTTAAGCAGTCACGCCTTAATCGTTTGCTGGATCAAGACGGTTTTACGGATATTCGGGCCAATATTGAAGATCAGGGTGTCATGGAGCAGGTGTTTAAAAAGCATCAGCCGCAACGTGTGGTGAATCTGGCTGCGCAGGCGGGGGTTCGTTACTCGCTAGTTAACCCGCATTCTTATATTAATTCCAATATCATGGGATTTATGAATATTCTGGAAGGGTGTCGTCACAATGGTGTTGAGCACCTTGTCTATGCTTCCAGTAGTTCTGTTTATGGTTCTAATACCAAAATGCCCTTTTCAGTGCAGGACAATGTCGACCACCCGTTGAGTCTTTATGCGGCTAGCAAAAAGGCTAACGAACTGATGGCGCACACCTATAGTCATTTGTATCAGTTGCCCACGGCGGGACTACGTTTCTTTACCGTGTATGGACCCTGGGGGCGACCGGATATGGCGCTCTTTATGTTTACCCAAAAAATTCTAGCGGGTGAACCCATTGATGTGTTCAATTACGGGCATCACAAGCGAGACTTTACTTACATCGATGATATCGTTGAGGGGGTTGTTCGTACGCTTGATAAGGTCGCAGAACCGGATCCGCAGTGGCATGGTGATGAGCCTGAACCTAGTACCAGCCAGGCGCCATATCGGCTTTATAATATTGGCAGTAACTCACCGGTTGATTTGCTGCGATATATTGAAATTCTTGAGGATTGCCTGGGTAAAAAAGCCGAGAAAAACCTGTTGCCGTTACAGCCGGGAGATGTGCCTGATACCTACGCTAATGTGGATGCGCTTGTGAAGGATGTTGATTATAAACCCGCCATGCCAATTGAGCAGGGGATTGCTAATTTTGTTGATTGGTATCGAGATTATTACAGGGTGTAGCGATCTGGTGTAAGAGCTGGTAGTGGTTGTTACTTTGGAGAGTTGCTCTGCGCAACAAAATTAATAAATTTTGACGGCTTATTTTGTTTGTTTTTTTGCTTGAGGGTGTTTGGGACAGGTGTTATCTTACGCACCTCAATTCTGCAGGCAAATTTGCAGGCGCGTAGCTCAGTTGGTTAGAGCACCACCTTGACATGGTGGGGGTCGGTGGTTCGAATCCACTCGCGCCTACCAGTTTTTAACTGGTAGACTTACGTCAAATTGCACCTAGCATGACAGGTGTTATGACCCCCCAAGTAGCCCTTACTATTCATTTTCCCGCTGACTCGTACTATTGTTTAATATAATTAAGTCGGTAAAAAATTAAGTCGTTCCAAATCCGTTATATCCAAATTTAAGGAGAAGCAGTGTGAAACCAGCCGTTCGAGTCACCGTAACAGGCGCCGCTGGCAATATTGCCTATTCATTGTTATTCAAGATCGCAGCTGGTGAAATGCTGGGTGACGATCAACCCATTATTCTTCAGCTAGTTGAAATTCCTCAGGCAATGGGCGCACTCCGAGGTGTTGCCATGGAGTTGGAGGATTGTGCTTTCCCGTTACTGCAACAGGTGAGCGTTCATGATAATCCTGAAGAAGGCTTTAAAGGTGTTCATTACGCGTTGCTAGTGGGAGCTCGTCCGCGTGGGCCTGGCATGGAGCGTAAAGATCTGCTGGAAGCGAATGCGGCGATTTTCTCTGGACAGGGTAAAGCATTAAATGATTCTGCCAATCCGGATGTGCGTGTGCTGGTGGTTGGTAACCCGGCCAATACCAATGCCCTTATTGCCAGTCGTAATGCGCCAGATTTAAGCCCAAGCCAGTTTACAGCGATGACTCGCCTTGACCACCAACGTGCCAAAGGTATTCTTGCGAATCGTTTGGGCGTTACGGTTAATGAGGTCAAAGGCGTAACCATTTGGGGCAACCACTCTGCCACTCAATTTCCAGATTTACATCATGCCAATGTGCATGGTGAGCCTGTGCTGTCATTGATTGATGGCGCTTGGTATAAAGATCAATATATTTCCCTGATTCAAAAGCGTGGGGCCGCTATTATTAACGCGCGAGGTGCGTCGAGTGCTGCTTCGGCCGCTCAGGCCGCTATTAACCATATGCGGAGCTGGGCTCTGGGTACTGATGATGACTGGGTCAGCATGGCAATCCCCAGTGACGGCAGTTATGGTGTGGCCACGGGCATTATTTATTCTTTTCCGGTGCGTTGTAACTATGGTCGCTATGAGATTGTGCAGGGCCTTGAGTTAAACGAATTCTCCCAGCAGCGCATGAAAGAAACTGAACAGGAGCTGCTGGCTGAAATGGCGGATGTTGATCATCTGTTACCGCCAGAGACGGCTGCGCGGATGACTGATCCTTTTGGTCGTGCTGGCTTGGTCAATGACATCGATGAAGAGTGTCTGCGCGCTGGCTCAATAGTCGTTAAGACCGATAGAATCTGTTAGACTGCCGGTCTTTTCGGTGCGGGCCTGTTGTAAGTGGCGCGCATCAAAAAATTTAACACCCACTTACGTTTTGCGAATGTGGGTGTTTTTTATTTTATAAATTAATAAAGCTCATGTGGCCTTTTGTAGGGGCCACCACTGAAAAGGATAAAATATGCCTGTAATTACCCTTCCTGATGGTTCCCAGCGTAGCTTCGAAAACCCTGTTTCTGTGTTTGAAGTTGCTTCCGATATTGGCCCGGGGCTCGCAAAAGCGACCGTAGGTGCAACCGTAAACGGTGAGCCTGCTGATGTTCATGATGTCATCTCCGATGATGCCGAGCTGGTGCTTTTTACGCCAAAAGATGATGCCGGACTTGAAATTATTCGCCACTCTTGCGCCCACTTGTTGGGGCACGCGATAAAGCAGTTATGGCCTGATACTAAAATGGCGATCGGCCCGGTGATTGAAAATGGGTTCTACTATGACGTTGACCTTGATCATCGCATCACCGATGAAGATATGGAGACGCTTGAGAAGCGCATGAAGGAACTGGTGAAAACCCAGTACGATGTTATTAAGAAAAAAGTGAGCTGGCATGATGCGCTAGACGTGTTTGCGGAGCGGGGCGAAAGCTACAAACTGCAAATTTTACAGCAGGATATCGATCAGTCAGATTCACCGGGGCTGTATTACCACCAAGAATATGTCGACATGTGCCGTGGCCCACACGTACCCAATATGCGTTTCTGCGAACATTTCAAGTTGATGCGTGTGTCGGGTGCTTACTGGCGGGGCGATTCTGATAACAAAATGTTACAGCGTATTTATGGGACGGCCTTTGCTGATAAAAAGCAACTTAAGAAATACCTGAATTTCCTGGAAGAAGCCAGCAAGCGTGATCATCGTAAATTAGCAAAGAAGCTGGATTTGTTTCATTTGCAGGAAGAGGCACCGGGCATGGTGTTCTGGCATGCAAAGGGCTGGTCAATCTATCAAACGGTTGAGCAGTACATGCGCAAAGTTCAGCATGACAATGGCTATCAGGAAATTAAAACGCCGCAGCTGGTGGACTTTAGCCTGTGGGAGCGTTCGGGGCATGCGGATAAGTTTGGTGATGAGATGTTTTCATCCCACTCGGAAAACAAAGACTACGCAGTGAAGCCCATGAACTGTCCTTGCCATGTGCAGGTGTTTAATCAGGGGTTACGTAGTTACCGCGATTTGCCTTTACGTTTGGCTGAGTTTGGTTGCTGTCATCGTAACGAACCGTCTGGAACACTGCAGGGTTTGATGCGGGTGCGTGGTTTTGTGCAGGATGATGCGCATATTTTCTGTGCAGAATCGCAAATCCAGGATGAGGTGGCGACCTTTATTGATTTACTGTACAGCGTTTACCAGGATTTTGGCTTTGATGATGTGTTGGTGAAGTTGTCAACTCGACCTGAAAAGCGTGTAGGTTCCGATGAGGTTTGGGATAAAGCAGAGGAAGCATTACAGCTGGCGTTAGATAACAAGGGCATTGCCTGGGAATTACAGCCAGGTGAAGGCGCCTTCTATGGGCCTAAGATTGAGTTTTCTTTACGTGATTGCCTGGGTCGTGTTTGGCAGTGTGGCACTATTCAGGTGGATTTCTCTATGCCGGGTCGTTTGGATGCGCAATATGTGGCTGAGGATGGTAGTCGCCAGGTGCCGGTGATGTTGCATCGCGCAATCCTGGGGTCATTTGAGCGTTTTATCGGTATTTTGATCGAACATTTTGCTGGCGCATTTCCTGCGTGGCTGGCGCCTGAGCAGGCGGCGATTGTCAATATTACTGACAGTCAGGCGGAATATTGCCGGAATGTTGAAAAAACCTTGAGAAATAAAGGATTTAGAGTGTTCTCGGACTTGAGAAACGAGAAGATCGGCTTTAAAATTCGCGAGCACTCGATTCAGAAAATCCCCTATGTGTTGGTTGTCGGGGATAAAGAGATGGAAGCTGGCCAGATTGCCGTTCGTACTCAGAAAGGCGAAGATCTGGGTTCCATGTCTATCGAGGCATTTTGTGAGCGTCTGACGACGGATGTAGAACGTCTCGGCCGCTCAGACTAAGAATTTTCAGGAGAACTCGTCAATATAATGAGTAAAGGCAAATCAAAGAAAGCCACCATCAATGGTGATATTCAGGCCAAAGAGGTAAGACTCGTTGGCGCCGCAGGTGAACAGGTCGGCATCGTAACCATTGAAGAGGCGCTGGCAGCAGCGGCGGCGGCAAAACTGGATTTGGTGGAAATTGCACCGGATGCCCAGCCACCTGTTTGTAAGGTGATGGATTACGGTAAAAAACTTTTTGACGAGAAGAAGCAACAGGCGGCTAACCGCAAGAAAGCGCGTCAGACGCAGGTTAAGGAAATTAAGTTTAGACCAGGGACGGAAGAAGGGGATTATCAGGTAAAACTACGCAACCTGATACGTTTCCTTACTCACGGGGACAAGACCAAGGTAACCTGCCGGTTCCGTGGTCGAGAAATGGCCCATCAGGAGATCGGTCTGGAACTGATGCTTCGAGTTGCGAAAGATCTCGAAGAATACGGGACAGTTGAACTTCAGCCGAAACCGGAAGGTCGGCAAATTACGATGGTGCTAGCCCCAGTTAAGAAAAAGTGATAACGGAATTTTGGGCCGTTAACGCTTTTAAATATAAATAGAATCGGTTTAACGCTGATTCATAAAATACGAATGCGGAGTATTTAAAATGCCAAAAATTAAATCTAACAGTGGAGCAGCCAAGCGCTTTAAGAAGACGGCGAATGGCTTCAAACACAAACAATCCTTCAGAAGTCACATTCTGACCAAGAAAAGCACCAAGCGTAAGCGCCAATTGCGTGGCATGCAGCAAATTCATGCTGCTGACAAAGCACTGGTTCAACGTATGTTGCCAAACCTGTAATTGACTGGATTTCTAGAGGATTAAATTATGCCACGCGTTAAAAGAGGCGTGACCGCTAACAAGCGTCACAAGAAAGTATTAAAACAAGCGAAAGGTTATTACGGTGCTCGTAGCCGTGTATACCGCGTTGCCAAACAGGCTGTTATCAAAGCCGGTCAATATGCATACCGTGACCGTCGTCAGCGTAAGCGTCAGTTCCGTGCTTTGTGGATTGCCCGTATTAATGCGGCAGCTCGCATCAATGGTATTTCCTACAGCCGTCTGATTGCTGGACTGAAAAAAGCGTCTATCGAGATTGACCGTAAGATGCTGGCTGACCTGGCTGTTCAAGAGCAGGCTGCATTTGCTGCCGTTGCTGAAAAAGCAAAAGAAGCTCTGGCCGCTTAATCACTGAAATTATTTTAGTGATTGATTGCTGAGTCGCGCTATCCGCGAGCCGGCAATCAACAGAAAGTCCCGATAGGGGGTGGAGCAGATTCTTCACCCCCTATTTTATTTCAGCTCGTTACATGTAGAGAGCTTTGTATTGTTGTTCGGCCAACTGCTTGGACAATCATGCAAAGTTTTTTAGAGGAAAACACAATGGAAAACCTGAGCGCCCTGGTGGAACAAGCTCAAGCTGCGGTTGAGCAGGCAACTGACGAACAGGTGCTTGAACAGCTGCGAGTCCAGTATCTCGGCAAAAAAGGCGAAATCACTCAGTTATTAAAAAGTCTGGGTAAATTGTCTGCTGAAGAGCGCCCGCAAGCGGGTGCTAAAATCAATGTTGCGAAACAACAGGTCAATGAGAGCATCACGGCCCGTAAAACGACGTTGAGTGATGCAGCGCTGAATGAAAAGCTGGCTAGCGAGACTATTGATGTAACCTTGCCAGGGCGAGGGCAGTGTTGTGGTAATCTTCATCCTGTGACGCACACGATGGAGCGAATCGAAGAGTTCTTTGCCAATATGGGGTATGACGTAGCCCAGGGGCCGGAAATCGAAGATGATTATCACAATTTCGAAGCATTAAACATTCCATCGCATCACCCGGCGCGAGCCATGCATGACACCTTCTATTTTGATGCGCACACATTGCTGCGTACTCATACATCGCCTGTTCAGGTGCGGGTGATGGAAGGTGAAGAGCCGCCCTTACGAGTCATCTGTCCTGGTCGTGTATACCGTTGTGACTCTGATTTGACCCATACGCCGATGTTTCATCAGGTTGAAGGGTTAGTGGTTGATAAAGATGTTAACTTTGCCCAGTTAAAAGGGACCGTTGAAGAGTTTCTGAAGGTATTCTTTGAGAAAGAGTTGGCGGTGCGTTTCCGTCCTTCTTATTTTCCGTTCACTGAGCCTTCGGCAGAGGTTGATATTGCCTGTGTGATGTGTAACGGCGAAGGCTGTCGGGTGTGCTCTCACACGGGATGGCTGGAAGTGATGGGCTGTGGCATGGTGCACCCGAATGTCTTTAAGTCTTCGGATATTGATTCTGAGAAATACAGCGGCTTTGCCTTTGGTATGGGGGTAGAGCGATTAGCGATGCTGCGTTATGGCGTTAACGATCTGCGCCTGTTCTTTGAGAACGACCTCAAGTTTTTATCGCAGTTTAATTAGCGCCCTTAGATTGGCATAAATGGTTATTTCCTTGGCTTGCTTAAGAGTAGGCCTGGCATAAATTGAAGAATTTGGATTGATAAATGAAAGTCAGTGAACAGTGGCTTAGAGAGTGGGTAAACCCGCAGATTGATTCCGACGAATTGGTTGAGCAATTAACCATGGCGGGTCTGGAAGTGGACGGCATTGAACCAGTTGCCGGTGATTTTCGCGGTGTTGTGGTGGCTGAAATTCAGCAGGCTGAACAGCACCCGGATGCGGACAAACTAAGAGTTTGTCAGGTGACTAATGGCTCCGAGGTTTTTCAGGTGGTGTGTGGTGCGCCAAATGCGCGTGCTGGTATTAAGGTGGCTTTGGCCGAAGTGGGCGCGGTCTTGCCGGGCAACTTCAAAATCAAAAAAGCCAAACTGAGAGGCGTTGAGTCCTACGGTATGCTATGTGGCGCGGACGAAATTGGCTTGGGTGAAAAATCCGACGGTATTATGGAGTTGCCTGCCGATGCGCCTGTTGGTGCTGATATCCGCTGTTACTTAAAGCTTGAAGACAATGTGATTGATATTGATCTAACGCCTAACCGTGGTGACTGTTTGAGTGTTGCAGGTCTGGCCCGTGAAGTGGGTGTGCTCAACAAAGCTGATGTTAACCCTGTAAAGATTAATGCCGTATCTGCAACACATGATGATATTCATGAGGTTGTTGTTGATGCTGATGGGGACTGTTCGCGTTATGTGGGGCGTGCGATTAATAATATTGACGCCACAGCGGCTACGCCACTGTGGATGGTCGAGCGCCTGCGTCGTTCTGGAATCCGTTCCATTGATGCGGTGGTGGATGTAACCAATTACGTGTTGCTTGAGCTGGGACAACCCATGCACGCTTTTGATAGAGATAAGCTGCAGGGTGCGATTCAGGTGCGCATGGCTAGCGAAGGTGAAAAGCTAACCCTGCTGGATGAGCAGGAAATTAAGCTGACGGCCGATACGCTGGTTATCGCTGATAACTCTGGCCCGCTGGCTATGGCCGGCGTGATGGGTGGTGCGGCTACAGGTGTGGGTAGCGAAACTAAAAACATCTTTTTGGAAAGTGCTTTCTTTAAGCCGACTACAATTGCCGGTAAAGCGCGTAGCTATGGATTGCACACTGATTCATCACACCGTTTTGAGCGGGGTGTGGATTTTGAACTGCAACGCCAGGCGGTTGAGCGTGCGACAGAGTTGCTGCTGGATATCAGTGGTGGCGAAGCCGGGCCGGTCGTTGAAGTGGTTTCTGAAGATAAATTGCCTAAATGGAATACGGTAAGCCTGCGCGAAGAGCGGGTTAAGAACTTGTTGGCACTCGATATTGGTGCCGATGAAATTGTAGATATTCTCAAGCGTCTTGGCTTGGGTGTAGAAGAAGTGGCGGCTGGTGAGTGGTCGGTTTCTGTGCCTTCCTATCGCTTTGATATTGCTATCGAAGCGGATTTGGTTGAGGAGCTGGCACGTATTTATGGCTATAACCGTTTGCCGGTTTGTGCCCCAACCGCTACATTGACCCCCAAGCCTGCAAATGAAGCAAAGGTATCCATTAAGAGCCTGCGTCGTGTTTTGTTAGCGCGCGGATATAACGAAGCAATCACTTACAGTTTTGTTGATCCTAAGATGCAGGCCTATTTTGATACCTCGGATCAGGGTATCGAGCTCGCTAATCCTATTTCGGCAGATATGTCGCTGATGCGTACATCACTGTGGCCAGGGCTTGCTCAGGCACTGCAGTACAACCAAAACCGTCAGCAGCAGCGTGTACGTTTGTTCGAAAGTGGCTTGACCTTTAAGCGTTCCAGTGCGGGCATCGAGCAGGTGGCCAAAATTGGTGGTGTGATTGCCGGTGGTCGTCATGAAGAGAGCTGGCTGGAAAAAACTGAGTCGGTTGATTTTTATGATGTAAAAGGTGATGTGGAAGCGCTTTTAGCCATGGGCGGAGCGGCGCAGGAATTTACCTTTGTGGCTAAATCTCATCATGCGCTGCATCCGGGGCAGTCGGCCGCTATTATGCGCAATGGTGAAGAGGTTGGATTTGTTGGTGCACTGCACCCTTCTATCGAAAAATCACTTGGCTTGAATGGACCTGTATATCTATTTGAGCTTTCTTTAGCGGGCATTGAGCAGGGTGTCATTGCTAGTTTCACAGAATTATCAAAATTCCCGGAAGTTCGACGAGACTTGTCTATACTTGTTTCAAGTTCGGTTGAGCTTTCTGCCATTGTTGATGACATGAAAGCGTCGGCTGGTGAGTGGTTAACAGATGTGCGTTTATTTGATTTGTATGACGGTAAAGGTATTGAGCCGGATCACAAAAGTTTAGCGTTAGGCTTGACCTGGCAGCACACATCGCGCACTCTTACCGATGAAGAAATATCAGAGTTTATTGGTAATGTTATCAATAGCTTAGAAAAACAATTTAGCGCAAAATTAAGGGGCTAGTTAATGGGAGCTCTTACCAAAGCAGCTATCGCAGAAAAACTGTTTGATGAGCTGGGTTTGAATAAGCGTGAAGCCAAAGAAATTGTAGAGATGTTTTTTGGTGAAGTGCGTCAAAGTTTGATTAATAATGACCAGGTAAAATTATCGGGATTTGGTAATTTTGGTCTGCGGGATAAAAAAGAACGACCTGGGCGTAATCCGAAAACGGGTGAAGATATCCCCATTAGCGCACGGCGCGTGGTGACCTTCCGCCCCGGACAAAAATTAAAAGCAAAAGTTGAAGATTATGCTGGAACCAAGCCATAACGATGAATTGCCCCCCATTCCGGGTAAACGCTACTTTACCATTGGTGAGGTGAGTGAGCTGTGCAATGTCAAACCACATGTGCTGAGGTACTGGGAGCAGGAGTTTTCTCAGCTTAGCCCGGTAAAACGCCGCGGAAACCGCCGTTATTATCAGCGTCAGGATGTGCTGATTATTCGCCAGATTCGTAGCCTGTTATATGATCAGGGCTTCACTATTGGCGGTGCGCGACAGCGCTTCGGTAGCGAAGATGTTAAGGATGATACCAGCCAATCTCAGCAGCTGATTCGTCAGATGGTGACCGAGCTTGAAGACGTGTTAAGCACATTAAAAGCTTAAAACTAGAAAATCATTCCGACGTAAAATTAGTTGTTTTCAAACCCATTCTGTTGTTTTCAAGGCGCCTTTCATAGGGTATGATCTGCGCCGTTTCTTGAGTTAGTCAATCAAGGCCATCGGGGCGTAGCGCAGTCTGGTAGCGCACCACACTGGGGGTGTGGTGGTCACAGGTTCAAATCCTGTCGTCCCGACCATTTTCTTTGTTTGAAACTATTTGTTAGTGCCACGATTAAAATTAACCTTCTTGCTATGAGGTTTTGGCGTTGAGCTGACAGGTTTTCTTATCCTCCTTTTGCTCGTGTTTTTTTAAAGTTGATTTGACTTCAAGTGCAGTAGACTAGGAGTGGTTTTTCGTTTTAAAAGTTTACAGCCTATTGTAGTATGTCCGACTATTTCCTCCTTTGTTTGTGTGCAGATAATCAATGGTGATTGCACCTGGTTGAGGAGGGCAATTTTGCTGATAAATCGGTGGATCTATGTACCCAGCTGTCAAAGAAAGGAAGATCAATATAGCAGTGGTTGGCTGCGGGCGTATTGCAAAAAATCACTTTGCTGCTATTGAAAAATATCCTGAAAATTTATGTCTCACCGCTGTTTGTGATAATGATATACATGCCCTTGAAATAGCGAAAAAAGAATATGAGGTTCCTGGGTATACTCACTTAGAAGACATGTTGAGCAACGAGTCAATAGATGTAGTGGCTCTTTGTTCGCCGAGTGGGCTTCATCCCGATCAAACGATACTTGCAGCAAGGCATGGTGTGCATGTTGTTAGTGAAAAGCCGATGGCTACTCGCTGGTCTGATGGTGTGCGAATGGTTAAAGCGTGCGATGAGAACAAGGTGCGTTTGTTAGTCGTTAAGCAAAACAGGCGTAATACTACTTTACAGCTACTTAAACGAGCTGTAGATGAGGACCGCTTCGGTAAAATTTATATGGTTCATCTAAACGTTTTTTGGACAAGACCACAGGAATATTACGATCAGGGTAAGTGGCGAGGCACATGGGAGCTTGATGGTGGCGCGTTTATGAATCAGGCTAGTCACTATGTTGATTTATTAGATTGGATAATAGGGCCTATTGCAGATGTTCAAGCTATGACGACAACACACCGCAATATTGAAGTTGAGGATACTGGTGTTCTTAATGTCCGTTGGCGAAATGGTGCCTTAGGCTCAATGGCCGTGACAATGTGTACCTATCCGAAAAACCTTGAGGGATCTATAACCATTTTAGGTGAGAAAGGTACTGTACGAATCGGCGGTATGGCGGTGAACGAAATTCAGGAGTGGGACTTTGCTGAAGCGAAAGATTACGATAATGATATCGCGGCAGCGAATTATGAAACCACGTCTGTTTATGGCTTTGGGCACCCTCTTTATTATAAAAATGTAATTGATGTTCTTCGTGGTGAAGCTGAGCCGGAAACAGATGGGCGAGAGGGGCTGAAATCACTTGAAGTATTAATTGCTGCTTACCTTTCTGCGAGAGACGGTAAAACAGTTTCCTTGCCATTGGAGTACTAATAGTGCCTTTTAAAGACGTAATGGTTCACGAGACGGCTATTGTAGACAATGGTGCCAAAATTGGCCCAAATAGTCGGATCTGGCATTGGGCTCATGTTTGCAGTGGCGCGCAAATTGGTGAGGGGGTGTCATTAGGGCAAAATGTTTTTGTGGGTAATAAAGTTAGCATTGGCGATTACTGTAAAATCCAGAATAATGTGTCTGTTTACGATAATGTGTATCTTGAAGAAGGCGTTTTTTGTGGGCCAAGTATGGTATTCACAAATGTTTATAATCCGCGCTCTTTGATTGAACGCAAGGACCAATATAAGGATACTTTGGTTAAAAAGGGCGCTACTTTGGGGGCTAACTGTACGATTGTTTGTGGAGTAACTATTGGAAAATACTCTTTTGTTGGAGCTGGTACCGTTGTAAATAAAGACGTTTTACCCTATGCCTTGGTAGTAGGAGTTCCTTCACGGCAAATAGGTTGGATGAGTGAATTTGGTGAACAGTTAAATTTACCGGTTGAAGGAGATGGTGAGGCTATTTGTCCGAATACAGGCGCACGCTATCTGCTGAATGATGGTGTCTTACATAAAGAGAGTGAATAGATAATGCAATTTGTTGATCTTGCTGCGCAGCAGGCGCTGATTAAAAAGGAAATAGATGCGGGTATTCAGCGAGTACTGGCACATGGGCAATACATTTTGGGGCCTGAAGTTCGCGAGCTTGAACAAAAACTATCTGAATTTGCGGGTGTAAAACACTGTATCGCTTGTGCAAATGGGACAGATGCTCTTCAAATTGCCCAAATGGCTTTTGGTATTGGTCCTGGTGATGAAGTTATTGTTCCTGGTTTTACCTTTATCGCCACTGCAGAAACGGTGGCTTTATTAGGCGCCAAACCAGTTTATGTGGATGTTGATCCTCGTACTTATAATATAGATCCATTAAAAATTGAAGCAGCTATCACTTCCCGTACCAAGGCGATTATGCCTGTATCATTGTACGGACAGTGTGCAGATTTTGATGCCATTAATGCGATTGCGGATAAGCATGGGTTACCAGTCATCGAAGATGCTGCACAAAGTTTTGGTGCGACTTATAAGGGAAAGCGCTCCTGTAATCTGAGCACTGTGGCGACGACTTCTTTCTTTCCCGCCAAGCCTCTAGGTTGTTACGGTGATGGTGGGGCTATTTTTACGAATGATGATGAATTGGCAAGTGTTATGCGCCAAATAGCTAACCATGGCCAGGATAGACGTTATCACCATGCTTTGGTGGGTGTTAATAGCAGGCTTGATACGATTCAAGCAGCTATTCTTCTCCCTAAACTCGAGATGTTTTCCAGAGAACTTGAATTACGGCAACAAGTGGCAGAACGTTACACATCATTGTTAAATGAGGCGGGTATTGATACGACGCCATATTTGGAATCTCACAACACTAGTGCTTGGGCACAATATACAATTCGCCTTAAAAACCGTGAAGTTGTTCAGGAAAAACTTAAGGAAGAAGGGATTCCTACGGCAGTGCATTATCCTATTCCATTGAATAAGCAAACGGCTCTGGCTGATGAGTCAGCGGACTTGCCGGTTGGCGATCAAATCGCCGATGTGGTTATGAGTTTGCCTATGCACCCTTACCTTAGTGGCTCGGAACAAGAACAAATAGCAGAAAATATAAAAGCAATCATAAAAAAGGTTTAAGAGATATGATAATTGTCCTGCTGCCTGCGTTTAACGAAGAAGCATCACTCCCCAAAATTTTTCCAAAGCTTGATGCTGTATTGGGAAGCTGCGAAGAAAAATATAAAGTGGTTGTGTGCAATGATGGTAGCAGTGATGACACTGGTGAAGCTCTCAGAGAGATGCTGGGAAGTTACCCGCTCGAGATTATCACTCACGAAATCAATCGTGGGCTTGGAGAAACATCTAGGGATTTGTTCGAACGTGCAGCTGAATTAGCGCAGCCAGGGGACGTAATTGTCAGGCTTGACTGTGATGATACTCACGAGCCAGAGTTTATCCCCAGTCTTATAGCAAAGATTCGTGAAGGAAATGATGTTGTTATCGCTTCTCGTTTTGCACCAGGTGGTGGTCAGTTGGGGGTTAGCCGTTACAGGGCATTCATCAGTCGTTGCGCGAACCTGTTTATGAAGTTTTTCTTTCCGATAAAGGGGCTTAAGGAATACTCAAGTGGTTTTAGAGCATATCGTGCTGAAAAAGTTATCGAAGCTATAAATTTCTATGGCAATGACTTCATACAGCTTAAAGGGTTGGGTTTTACTTGTACTTTGGAAAAATTGGTGAAATTTAAGCTGGTAGGTGCCAAGTTTGCGGAAGCACCTTTTCTTCTGCGTTATGACCAAAAAGCCAGTGACAGTAAAATGGTTAGCAGTGTTACAACTCTGGGATATCTGGTAATGACGTTACTCTATTACTGGCCATGGGGTGGCTGGCGTAGAGCAGTGAGTAAAAAGTACGGCGAGTGGCACCGTCAAACATTCGCCGACCTTAAATCTGAAGCGTAAATAGTCAAATGTGCGGTATTGCAGCGATTATCACGTCAGGAGGTGGTTTACAGGCGAAAAAATCAGTGTTGTCATCAATGCTGAACAAGCTTGTTCATCGTGGGCCGGATGGTGAAGGGATTTGTCATGTAGAAGGGAAGGCATTATTTGGCCACCGGCGCCTGGCTGTTATTGATGTTGAACATGGGGCTCAACCCATGCGTTCATCAGATAATCGTTACACACTGGTGTTTAATGGAGAAATATACAATTACATCGAGTTGAGACAGAGCTTGATTCAACAAGGACACAAGTTCAAGACATTTTCCGATACTGAAGTTCTTCTGGTATTGTTGATTGAGTATGGCTCTGAGGCTATTAACCGCCTCAATGGTATGTTTGCCTTTGTTTTTCATGATCGAAAAACGAACTCCTGGATTGCCGCTCGCGACCCTTTTGGCATCAAACCTCTTTACTTTGCTCGCCCAGATAACGAAATCGTTTTCAGCTCAGAAATCAAGGCATTACTGGCTCACCCTGACATTAATGCGGTGCGTGATAACGCTGCGCTCCAGCAGTACATGTCTTTCCAGTTTTGTCTTGATGAACACACATTGTTTAATGGGATAAAGAAAGTAAATCCAGGAACGTATCTAAAGGGGCGCGGCGCTCAGATTCTGGATAAAGTGACATATTGGGATACAAATTATCAAATAGATAATTACCACACCGAAGAATACTTTGTAGACAACTTACGATCCTTATTAGAAGACAGTATGAGGTTGCAAATCCGCTCTGACGTGCCGCTTGGCGGATACATTTCGGGGGGAATAGATTCCAGTTTGGTCTGCAGTTTGGCTTCGAACGACCTTGACTCAGCATTACCAATCTTTCACGGTCGATTTGCAGAGGGCGCTCAGTATGATGAGTCCTACTATGCAAAACTTATGGCTAAAGAGACTAACGCTGTCTATTACGAAACTGTCCCGACGGCGAAACAATTTGTAGACACTTTACCAGGTCTCATTTACTCCCTTGATGAGCCTCTTGCAGGTCCGGGGCTATTTCCTCAGTTTTGTGTTAGCCAATCTGCCTCAGAAAAAGTAAAAGTAATACTTGGCGGGCAAGGTGGCGATGAAATTTTCGGCGGGTATGCCCGCTATCTAGTGGGATACCTTGAACAAGCGATAAAAGGTGCGATTTTTGAAACTAAAGAAGAGGGCAGTCACCTCGTCACACTAGAATCGATTATTCCTCAGCTTCCCTTGCTTAAACAATATAAACCGCTACTTAAGAATTTTCTTAGTAAAGGGATGTTTGAGGATATGGATGAGCGGTATTTCCATCTGATCGACCGAAGCCAGAGCCTTGAGTCATTGGTAAGCCCGGATTTGATAGATAGTTTTGACAGGGAAGAGTTATTTAGTAGTTTCCAGAAAATATTTAATCATCCTGATACCAAATCATATATCAATAAAATGACCCATTTTGATCTGAAAACGCTTTTGCCTGCATTACTTCAGGTTGAGGACAGAGTGAGCATGGCAGTTTCTCTGGAGTCGAGAGTTCCGCTTCTTGATACTCGTATTGTTGACTTGGTCACTTCAATGCCACCACCGCTTAAATTCCAGGGTGGAAAAACTAAGCATATTCTAAAAAAAGCAGTTCGGACCCTTTTGCCGGATAAGATTCTACATCGAAAAGACAAAATGGGATTTCCTGTCCCTCTGAACGAGTGGATGCAAGGAGGGGTTGTTAGAGATTTTGTTGGGGATACACTGCTTTCTCAAAGTAGCCTCGAGCGGGGTATATACAAACCTGAGGTGTTGAAATCTATGCTGGAAAGCCATGGGGTAGGTGGCCGCCAGTTATGGGGCGCGCTGTCTCTTGAACTATGGCATCAGGCATACATTGATTAATGGATAGTTGGCAATAGAAGAAGCTGTATGAAAATGTTCTCGCAAAGAGGGGATATTAGTCGTATTTATGTGAGGTTATGTACGAGCTTCACGGATGAGTTGCTAAATAATTGAAAGCACTTTAATGAGCTTAACCAAAAAACCTGAACAAAAAGATCATTTGCTTAAAGCATTATCTAGGTATTGGCCTAAAAACCGAGAGTTAGTTGAGCAACTTCCAGTTCATCCTATTGATATTCGTTCAACCAATAATTATGTGAGCTTGGTGAGCATCTGTTTGCCTGATTGGGCTACAGAGTGCGGAGTTGACGGTTATATATTGGTGCCTGAAGAATCGGCCAAAGATGGTGTGGATTGGCGAAAAGTTGATTGGTGGTTGGCAGCATTTTTGATGCTTGAGTGCTGGCATGAGCGTTGCTGGGAAAAACAGCATGGCCCAATTCATTCTTTCAGTTTTAGGCTGCAAGGCTGGGATCCCCGACTTTGGGAGCGTGCTTGGGTCAATCGGATTGCTTTATTTCTCCGAAGCTGGGCAGCACAGGTCGCGGGCAAGAATAGTGAGTTCTTGTTCGGAGCTTTGCCTAAAGCAAATATTGTCGTGACACATGATGTTGATGCGATAAAAAAAACATTCCCTATACGCCTGAAACAGGGGGGCTTCAATCTATATAATGCTTTTAGGCTTATCTTAAGAGGGGATACCCATTCAGCGTTTGATAAATTCAAAGCTTTTCTGAAGTTTACTCTAGGCAATGAGGATTGGTGGACCTTGGAGTGGCTGCTTGAGTTGGAAAAAAGAGAAGGAATAAAGGCCCATTTCAATTTTTATGCGGACCACCGCCCTAAGACGTTAAAACGTTGGTTGATGGATCCATGGTATTCTCTTGACTCAAAGAAGATGCAGAGCTTTTTCGAGGCCATTAAACAGGCGAATGCGACAATAGGCCTTCATCCTACATACGATGCTTGGGAGTCTTCTCAGTTGTTGATGGCGCAGAAGCACCATCTTGAAAATAAGGCCAAATGTGAAGTAAAAAGTTGTCGCCAGCACTGGCTTCGTTTTGCCTGGGATAAAACATGGTCTGCTCAGTCTGATGCCGGACTGAAGCAGGATACAACACTGATGTTTAATGATAGACCTGGGTTCCGTGCCTCGGCCGCTCTGTCCTGGAAACCTTGGAATTCGTCCCAACTTCATACAATTAATGAGATGCCAACGGTCCTAATGGATTCCCAATTTTATGATTACCAGACACTTAACTCTTCTGAGCGCAAGGCGAGCTTGGAATGCTGGGTTGATGAAGTAAAGGCTGTAAGAGGTGAAGCAGCGGTGCTATGGCATCCACATACTTTAACAAATGATTATAGCTGGCAAGAAGGGTTTGGTGCGTTGTTGCGGGCGATTAAGAGGAAATAATCAAAATGAAATTAATTGCAAGAAAGCTCATGCCATACTCAGCTGGAAAAAAATTATGGGGTGACCGTAAACAATGGGGATTACAGGTTCGTGAAAATGATCCCTGCTGGACAGAATGGTTAAAAGTTTACAGTAGTTTCTATGACCAAAATCAACGCGAAGGTATAGGAACAAAAGTAAATGATGCAGGCTATAAAGTGATGGAGCAGGTCGATCTGACCGGCAAGAAAGTATTGGAAATTGGGGCCGGTGATATCCGTCATACTACTTACTGGAAAAGCCAGCCCTCTGAGTACTTATTGGCTGACGTTTCCACAGATATGATGGAAAAAGCAGTATCATGCCTTCAAAAAAGAAAAGTACCTTATCGATCTTTTATTTTAAATAGAGCCGAAAAACTGCCCTTGGAAGACAATTCAGTGGATATTGTTGTTTCATTCTATTCACTTGAGCACCTTTACCCACTTTCCCCCTACCTTGATGAGATGAAAAGAGTCGTCAAACCGGGGGGGGTTATAGTTGGGGCAATACCTGCAGAAGGTGGTATTGCTTGGGGGGTGGGGAGAGCGCTCACTTCAAGACGGTGGTTCAAAAAGCATACATCAATTGACCCAGATAAAATTATTTGTTGGGAACACCCAAACTTTGCCGATGAAATTCTGGCAACAATGGACAGGTTCTTTGTACGACAGCAGCTTAATTATTGGCCGTCTCAGGTTCCTTTGATTGATCCCAACCTGGTTATCAAGTTTATCTACAAAAAAATAGAAAAATGACTGCTAATGCTTATTCTCAGCAAATAGAGCAGGTACTCCCTCAGGTATTGGCACTTTTCGATGTCGATAGCACAAGTATGAGTTATGGTCAGGGAGACCGATACTACTGGGCGTGGGGTCTGATTGACTTCCCTAATGGCACATTTCAGGGAGCTGCTCATGGATTGGCCAGGTTATGGATTAATGGTTTGTGGCCATACTCAACCTCCCAAAGCTTATTTTTACAGCGAATAGATGCGATCTTTTCTGCGACGTCAAAAATGACACGTAAAGATGGCAGCCTAGAAGAGGCATTTCCTAATGAAGGTTCTTTCTGCGTAACGGCGCTCGTGGCTTATGATTTGCTATGTACACTGGATTTGCTACACGACATCAACGAAGAGGAAGTCTCTTTTCGCTGGCAGTCTGTAATAAGACCTTTAATCGACTACCTGAAAGAAAATAATGAGACCCATGCTCTGATTTCAAACCATTTGGCAACGGCTGTAGCAGCACTGAGTCGTTGGCATGACCTTACTGGTGATGAGCGCGCGCAGGTGAGAGCAAAATCCATTCTTAACGATATTCTGAAAAATCAATCGAATGAAGGTTGGTTTGAAGAGTACGGTGGGGCAGACCCTGGTTATCAGTCACTGTGTACTTATTATTTGGCTGACGTACACAAACGCCACCCCGAATGGGGGCTGCTAAACCCTTTGACGAAGTCGATACAATTTCTTTGGCTATTTGCCCATCCAGATGGTTCTTTTGGAGGTCCTTACGGTAGTCGATGTACCCGTTTTTACTACCCTGCAGGTTTTGAAGCCCTCGCAGATGAAATACCCGAGGCAGGGGCCTTGGCTACTTTTATGCGAAACAGTATTGATCGGAAGTGTGTCGTGACTCTTGTAACAATGGATCCTCCTAACCTTGCCCCAATGTTTAATGCATATTGTTGGGCGGCTACTCTGACTAATAAAGCTAGATCGGCTTTAACGCTTCCCGTAATGGAAAGTCAAAGTTGGCGTAAAGTTTTTAGGCATGGAGGATTGTTAGTTGATAGGGGGGAGAACCACTACACGATTGTTTCCACCGCTAAAGGAGGTGTCATTGTCCATTATGTTGATCAAAAGCTACAACTCATAAACAGTGGTGTAGTCATAAAAAGCCCTGCCAATAAATTGGGTAGTTCGCACTACGCGGGAAATCATGAAATTAAGTATGATTCTGATAACAGACTCTTGGTGAAAACTGAAATTGCGGCAATGCCAAAAGCTTCTCCTACTACCTTCCAGTTTTTGGTTATCAGGTTTCTCAGCTTCACGCTATTTCGTTTTACCGGAATAAGAGAGTGGTTTAAGCAGAAACTGGTTAAGCTTTTGATAACAAAAAACAAAATTTGGCCTGTCATCAATGAGCGCACTATTTCTCTTGGTGAAAATCTTAAATTCGATGATGAAACAGATATGCCAGAAGGGTATTCAAAAGTTAAAAATGCTCATAACTTTGTCCCCATTCATATGGCAAGCCAGGGGTATTGGCAGATACAGGATGAAGAGAAAATTTTATGATTCCCCGTTTTAAACCGTGGCTTAACAATAGGGAGTTATTAGCCTTATTCAGGCCTAATGCTGGAGCAGTGAGGAACTTTGAAGAGCAGTTTTCTAGAGAGCTCGGAGCAGTTGATGCTGTTGCTTTCCCATATGGTCGAAGTGCTCAATGGGCATTCCTTCAAGCTGTTGGAATAAAGGGTGCGGAGGTCGTTATGCCTGCATATACTTGCTCGGTTGTTGCCCATGCAATTACGTTGAGCGGTAATACGCCACGATTTGTTGATATAAACCTTAATGATTACAACATGGATTTGGACCAGCTTGCTGGAGTTATCAACGACAAAACGAGAGCTGTTGTTGCTACGCATTTGTTCGGATACCCCCTAGATATCGATCGCGTTGAGTCAATCATTGCTGAGGCTGAGTCTCGCTTTGGCCACAAAATTTGGCTGATACAGGATTGTGCCCACTCATTTGGGGCCACCTGGAAAGGTCGGCCTGTGGGTAGCTCCGGCGATGTTGGACTCTATGCGCTGAATGTTAGCAAAATGATGACATCGATCTTCGGGGGGATGTTAACTTTCCAGGACCATGAGTTGGCCCAAAAAGTCAGGGCGTGGCGGGACCAACATTTTACTAAACCTGGGAAGCTTAAACCTATCTGGCGGAGATTATACCTAATAGCCGTCTACATGGCATTTAATGAGCGTATCTATGGCCTGACATGGTGGCTGCAACAGAAAACACCGTTTTTGAACAAGTTGACGAAGTCTTATCATTTGGATGGTAAGATTCATTTTCCACCTGATTATGCGGACTTGATGTTGGATGTAGAGGCAATGGTTGGTATAGAGCAATTAAAGAAATACCGCCAGATTATAGCTCGCCGCCGGGAAACTGCAGATTGGTACCATGAAAACCTTCCGCGAAAAAAGGATTGGATTTTTCCACCTCTGGAAGTGGGTGCGACTTACTCACATTATGTAATCAGAGTGCCTGACCGTTATAAAGAGATTGATGAGCTTGCCACGGAGGGAGTGCATCTTGGTGAGTTAATTCAGTACAGCGTGCCTGAGTTGGGCTCCTACCACCAGCCAACTGAGAGTAAGTGTAAGTTCTCGGGTATAGCAAGCCACACAACAATCAATATTCCTATTCATGCAGGATTAACCAAAACTGACAAACAAAAAATAAGAGATGTTATTTCCAAAACCTATTGAAAGTAATGTTGAGCTATTAGTTGTGGGGGCAAACTTTGCTTCCCAACTGGCTGAAATACATGCGTCAGCTCTGGGAGATGATGTGCTTCCAGCGATGGGCCAACAGTTCTTGGAGCACTATTACGAGCATGTTTCAAAACTATCACATCAACTGATTATTGGTTGTTTCGAGAAACAGCAGCTTTGTGGTTTCTGTCAAGTTTCGTATTCTCCACTATCTATTCTTAAACTGATGATAGCCTCTCCTTTTACCATACTTCAGATCATCAAGCTAATGTGTTCGAAACCTAGGTTGTTCTGGAGAGGGGTTCGACAAGCCAGTCAGAGACCTGTAGGTGTTGCAAAGCTGCAAATTCCAGAGGTTGCATTCATTGCATTTAAAGAAGAATGGCAGGGTTGCGGTTTAGGAAAGCAAATGATCGAGCATGTGTCAAAGCACAGTCATCAATTGGGTGTTGCTGAACTGTTTACCAAAACTTCTAATCAAGTTGCTAAGCATCTTTATATCAAATACTTTAATGCCAAAATTCTTGCCAGTGAAAAAATTGATGGGAATACATACTGGTATTTGAGTTGGAAAACTGACAGTAGATTGAGTTGATGAGGAGACTTAAACAATTAGGGAAAGACTCTTTAGTGTATGGCTTGGGTAGTATATTAGCCAAAAGCCTAGGTTTTTTTCTCCTCCCCATTTACACAAGAATTTTTAGTCCGGCTGAATATGGCACAATCGAAATGTTGGTTGTCATAAGCAGCTTCCTCTCATCTATTTTGGTGATGGGGATGGACTCTGCTCAGTCTTTTTATTTTTTTAAGGAGAAAACTGCAGGAAAACAGCAACAGAAAGCTTTAGTGACGGCAATATTGCAGTGGAGAGTTACTTGGGGCTTGGGAATAGTATTAATCGCTACATTGTGTTCGCCGTTACTCAATAATTGGCTTTTTGATGGCCTGTTAGGTTGGCAGTTCTTCGCGTTAGCCTTTGCTGGCGCCCTGTTTTCTACAGTCATGAGCCAAAGCGCCGAGGTTTTCAGATTAACCTATAAGCCTTGGCCATTTGTCATTATCACGACAACCAGTACAGTATTATCTGCTAGCTTTATCTTAATGATAGTGATTTTTTTCCAGCAAGGGATTATTGGCTACTTTTATGGCATTGTGCTTGGCTCATTGTGTTCGGCTGTGCTTGGCTGGTATTGGGCGAGAGAATACCTGTGTTTTAAAAAGCTTTATATCGACATGTGGCCGAAGCTTCTTCGATTTGGGTTACCACTCGTCCCTGCAGGTATGGGGATGTATGTTATGAACACAACTGATCGATGGTTTATTCAGCATTATCATGGCGTAGACGCACTAGGGCTCTATGCAGTCGCAGCAAAATTTGCTCTCCTGTTGGCGTTGGTGATTGAGACATTTCGCAAAGCCTGGTGGCCGATCGCAATGGATGCCATGCACAGCGATGATGGACCAGAAACATTTAGAATGATTGCCAATCTTTTTATTGGTTTAGGGGTTTCTGGCATTATTTTTCTCACATTGTTGTCGCCCACATTAATAGATTGGTTCACAGACGCTAGATACCATTCTGCCTGGAATATTATTGGCATCCTTGCTTGGCAATCACTTTTTTATGGTTTGTTTCTGGTGATTTCAGCAGGAATATGGAAGGTGGAAAAAACACATCTTATGATTTATCTGATGTTAATAGCAGCTGCTATTAACATCAGCCTGAATTATATGTTGGTACCCGAATGGGGAAACATTGGTGCTGCGTTATCAACTTCAATTTCCTTTTTATGTTGGGTAATCATTG
>Ga0209578_10000383_pt1 | contig 60247 bp, 56 predicted proteins | sample tdAd472_FD_187127 | JGI IMG/M metagenome (GOLD analysis project Ga0209578, IMG submission 187127) | Marine sediment microbial communities from the Atlantic coast under amendment with organic carbon and nitrate - tdAd47.2 (SPAdes)... | ecosystem: Environmental > Aquatic > Marine > Coastal >...
ACGGCGATCGTCAGGCCATTGGCGATCGCGCCCAACAGGAAGAACGTCCCCAGAAGCACGAAGAACGACAACTCCAGCATTGGCGCAAAACCCAGCGCGAGCATGATCGCAGGCGGCGCGACCCGGCTGGCGGCGACGGCCAGCAACAGGCTGTGCTTGCCTTTGAAGTCGCCCCACCAGCCCCAGAGAAAATTGGAGAGCAGCGCCCCGACCGTTTGCGCGCCGAGCAACAGGGGCACGTGCTCCAGCGACAAGCCGGCGCCTTCGGCCGCGACCACGTAGAAGGGCGCCGCCATCAACACCGCGCCGCCGCACCACTGCGCGAACACGAACCGCCGAAAGGCCATGTCGCGCCGAAACACGGCCATGCCGTCCCGGAAATACTCGGCGATCGAGTTCGCCGCCTTCCGGGTTGGCGCCGCGGCCGGTTCGCCCATGGCGACGAACGCCGTTGAAGATACGAGCATGAGCCCCGCCGCCAGGGCGAAGATCGCGGCGTAGGAAACGGGAAACGCCAACGCCTCGACGAAACCGTCAGCCAGGGCGACGACGCCGAGCGCCAGAACGCCGCCCCCAAAGAAACGCGTGGCCAGCAAACGACTGCGGCGCTTCGACGGGACAGCGCGCGCGACGATGTCGTTATACGGCACGGCCACGATGCCGCTGACAAAGGCATAGACCGTCCAAAGTCCCAAGATCGCCAAGCCGAGCGCGACGCTTGGCCAAGTCGCCCCGACGTACAGAGTTATGGCGATCCCCGCGATCGCGGCGGCGCGCCCAAAGGCTCCAACCACATAGTAACGCATGCTGGAGCCGCCGCGCGCCGCCAGGAAGCCGATAAAAAACTGCGGGAACAGCCAGCCGAAGCGCAGGATCGCAGGCACGGCCCCGACAGCGAGGGCATTGCCGGTCAACTGATAGACCAGCGCCGACATGATCGTTGCGCTGTCGACGGCGGATGAGCCTGCCTGAAAGGCCACCCCGGCCGTGGCGACGTGCGCGAACCGCCTGCGCTCGCTCATTGGCCGCTCCAGTCTGCGGGATCGACGAAAAGGCCGAAATAGATCGACCAGGCTCCGAGCACGACGAAAAGCGCGCCGGTCAGCCAGCGGCGCGCCCGCAGCCAATCGGCAGAGCGTTCGACGAAGCGGCCGAACGCGGGCAGGAGCGTCATGGCGACCAGAGGCGCCGACAGACCGAGGGCGAAGATCGCCATCATCGTGAAGCCCGCGATCGCGGAGCCGCCGGAGACGGTGAGCCCGAGCAGACCGAACAGGATCGGCGCGGCGCAGGCGGGGATGTTCAGGCCGAAGGCAGCGCCCAGGAGCCACGCGCTCCGTGCGTTCTTCCATGCCGGGGATGGAAGGACGATACCGCGTTTGAGCCTACCGGATCGGTTAAGGAGAAAGGCCGCGCCGACCATACAGTAAAGCAGGCCGAAAACCAGCCAGAAGCCGGTTTGGAAGCCGATCAGCAATTGTCCCAGCAGCCCGACCAAAGCGCCGAACATGCCCATGACTGACGTACGGGCGGCGATAAACGCCACGAGCGCGGCGGCTCTCGCCCTTCGGGATCGCTCTGCCTGGTGCGCGAGGAAAATGAGATGCGCGCCGATCGCGCACGGCTCGACAAAGCCGATCAGTCCGAACCCGAGCGGCAGGAGGACGAGCGATATGAAGCCTATTTCCATGGAGACCTTTCGGGCGGCGCTCCAAACTTACATATTAGCGGGAGCAGACGGCCTTCCGTATCGGCCGATGATCTTTTCAGTCAGGCACCAAAGACCGCCGCCGCCCAGCCCGATCGAAAGCCCTAACCACTTCCACCCTTCGGCTCCCAACCAAACGATTTCGTAACCGTGCATCACGACGACGATGGACATGACGATAAAGAACGGCCCGGTGAAGAAACAATGGACCCTCCCGCAGCGGAGCGCGTTCAAGATGCAAAGACATCCCATCCACAATAGCGCAGCTGTCCAGATCAGCGTCTTGGCTGGATGTAGCGTGAATATTGCCGCCAGCATCGCCACGATTGGCAATCCCCAGTACAGCATGAATGTCAACGGCTTCGCGGCCCAATCCCTATTTGACTGTTTTGCCGAGCCTGCCTCCATTGATCAACCTGCACAGCAGGACAACATGCTCACGTCCTTATCAAAGGTTTGGGCTGCGAGCTTCAATCCTTCGACGGTCGTCAAGTAGGGGAAAATCGTTGCCCCCAGGTCCTCATAGGTCATGCCGGCTTTGATCGCGAGAGCCGCCGTTTGGATGCTGTCAGCCCCCTCTGGCGCGAGGATATGCGCGCCAATCAATTTCTTTGAGCCGGCGTCCGCTACGAGCTTGATCAAACCTCTGGTATCTCGCGCCGCCAAGGCTCGCGGAACATTGTCGAGTGTTAGCACCGTCGATTTTATATCCATGCCGGCCTCACGTGCGCTGGCCTCCGTCAAGCCGACGGTCGCGACGTTCGGGTCAGTAAAGACAACGGCCGGCATGCCGGTCGCATCGTACTTCAGACTGTCGCCATTAAGAGCGTTCCTGGCAGCGATCTTTGCCCCATAGGCCGCCATGTAAACAAACTGGTCGCGGCCAGTGACGTCGCCAGCTGCGTAAACGCCGTCCCGCGTCGTACGCATCGCGCAATCGATCTTGATCGCACCTCGGCTGTCTGTATCGATCCCGGCGGCCGCCAGATCCAGCCCCGCCGTGTTTGGCGCTCGTCCAGCGGCGACAAGCAGCGCCTCCGCTTCCAGCGAAATGCTTTCGCCGTCGCGGTCGAGCCAAAGTCGAACGCCCGAAGCTGTTGATTCGACCCGTTTGTAGGTAATACCGCTGATCGACTGAACGCCTTCATCCGCAAGATAGCCCGTTAAGGCGGCAGAGATTTCTGGCTCCCCCTCGGCGAGCAGACCGCGGCGACTGATCATCGTGACTTTCGCACCCGCGCGCGCAAACACTTGCGAGAGCTCCGCTCCGATATAGCCCGCGCCGATCACGAGCAGCGATGTGGGCGGTGTCTTCAGTTCCAGCGCTGTGGTGCTGTCGAGGACGGGAGTCTTATCGAGGCCCGGGATTTCTGGCATCGCGGCGTGCGTGCCGGTCGCGATCACGATTTTTCGGGCCTGAATGAGCTCATTGTTGACCAGTAGTCCGCTATCGGCGGTAAACCGCGCCGCTCCTTCTTGGTAGGACACCTGATTGTACGACGGCAAAAGGTCTGCGTACTTCGCCTTCCGCAACTCGTCCACGAGGGCCTGTTTTTGCGCCACCATGGCCTCCCAATTGGTCAGTCTGGCGGTCGCCCCGACGCCGTCGAAACGCTTGGCCGCATGCGCCTGGCGAAGCGGTTCAACGGCACGGATCATGGCTTTTGACGGAATACACCCAAAATTCACGCATGTGCCGCCGATTGTGCCGGAGCCGATCAGCGCAACGCTTGCCCCGTCTTCCGCCGCGGTGATGGCGGCAGAGAAGCCGGCCGAGCCTGCCCCGACCACGGCGAGATCGTAGGTGGACGAATTACTTGGCGCGCAGCAATCAGACATGCGTTCGCTCCCGAGACTTGTTGTGGGCGCGCCGCCACAATGCGTACGCCGTCAATGCGATGAAGAAAGCCAGCGCCGGAAACAGGACCAGATCAAGGTATCCGACCAAGCTTGAGAGGACGACAACGCCGAGCAATACGACCAAGATCGACGTAAAGCAGCAAAGCGCCGTGATTACCGCCCCAATCCCGCTCACTTGCAGTAAGCGCTTGTCATTCATGTTGATTCCCCTAAAAAATGAGAGAATATAGGGCGTGTTTTCTAACCACGTTTCTCTGACAGTGTTGACGGATATCCGTAATTGGTGGTCGCCTCGATGAGCGCCGGCACGTTTGTCTTGGCGTCGTCGAACGTGACGACGGCGGTTCGATCATCAAGCGACGTGACGGCCTCGATCACGCCTTCCACGCCTTCAAGGCTCTTGCGGACGGTAATCGGGCACATCGGGCAGTCCATTCCCGGCACCGAGAGGGTCACAGTGACGTTCTCGGCCGACGCCTGACCAGGCGCAGAGAAGAGGCCGAGCGTGAGCATGCCTGCGGCGATGGCGGTCTTGAGGGAATTCGACATTCTCATGTCCTTTCTCGCTGAATTAGTAGAAAAACGGGGCGGCATAGGGGAAAGCGATCCCGATCACTGCGATTGCCGTGCCGGCCCAAAGTAGCTTGCGTGCGACGCGATTGGATGTGGGGGTTCCACATGTGCCATCCGCATTGCAGGCGACAGCTTTTGGCTTTCGATAGGCGAAGTAGAACCCGATCGCGAGAAGCGCGAGCGTCACGGGGATCGTGATCGACTTGTACGCCCCAAAGCCGACCAGAACGCCCATCCACGAGCCGCCGACGCCAATCATCACGAAGACGAGCGGCAGGACACAGCAGGCTGAAACAGCAAGACCGCCTAGGATGGCCCCTGTGCCGAGCAGCACAGACGGCGCCTGATGATCCGTCAGGCCGGTCTCTCCATCGGTTTCACTGACGTCGAGCGCGGAGTCTGTCGTGACCATATTCAAATGTCCTTCCACTTTGGCGGCCCATGGATGCCGGCTTGCGTGGCCCTGAGTTGGCGCTAACCTAGGGTCTGTAGCAAGTACAGGATCAAGGGAAAAATTCGCCATGCCCATCACGGCTTCGTGTGAACCGCTTACGCGTGGCGCACTTTCCAAGCGTTCCGGCTGCAACATCGAAACGATCCGCTATTACGAGAAGATCGGATTGCTACCTTCGCCCAAACGGTCGGAAGGCGGTCATCGTCGCTACGACGATATGGATCAGCGCCGGCTGCGCTTCATTCTGCGCGGCCGTGAACTTGGCTTTAGCATCGACGAAATTCGTAGCCTGATGTCGATGGCGAACACCGACAATCGAACGTGCGGCGAAATCCATGCGCTCACGCTGGCACATCTAGAAAGCATCCGCGCGAAGCTTCAGGATCTGGCCCGCCTCGAAGAGACGCTCAGCGGCATCGCCGAACAGTGTTCATCCGATGACGTACCTGATTGCCCGGTCATCGACGCGCTATGGGCCGACGAACCGATTCCGGCTGAATGAGCGTCGACCTGCTCTTCCTCAACATCTGTCTATTAGTGACGGACTTTTTATCTAAGAACCCAGGGCCCTCGGGAGTGCAGGTATCGATTAATCTACCATAGATCGAATCATATTTTCAAATTCATGCATAGAACTGCGCATCTCAGGGAGAAAATTATGCCGTATGTAGATAGCAGCTACTCCCGATATTGCTCCCGAAGAATGATCCAATAGTGCTTCGACCACATGGATCGGCGTCCCAATCCGGGCGTGGACGGTGGCAAACGTCCGCCTCAGGTCATGCAAGGTCCAATCTGTGACGCCTGTATGCCTATCGCAGCGAGCCTTAGCTTTGCTCCATCCATTGAACTGGAAGGGCGCCTTCCCCAGCAGCGCGCCTGTAAACGGACCAAACGGTATTGTGTGGGGCCGCCCGCCCTTCATTACTTCCGCCGGGAACGTGATTGTATCGTCCTTGATCCAGGTTCCCTGAATGCTGCTGATTTGACCTCTGCGCTGCCCGGTCAGGAGGCAAAGTTTGAGAATGTGCGAAAAGGGCGGGTGATCGTAAGCGAACAGTGCTCTGATCTCGTCGTCAGACATCACCCGATCTCGCTTCCCGTATTTGGCGGTCGCGTGAAGAAACGGATTTTTGTCAACCAACTCGCGACGCACGCACCAATTCATAAAAACCTTCCAGGCGGTCACCGTGTGCGGGTGCGTCAGGTCGATGTCTGTCGGCTTGATATTCGAAAGCGCCTTATCCTTGATCAGCGATAGATAATAGCGATAGCTACGAACAGTGTTTGGTCGATTCTTCCGCTCGCACTCCTTCAGATAGGTCGTACGCGCGGCTGAAAGCCGCTCGGGAATTTTCCGTTCTGGAGTGTCCAACAAAAGCCGTTTGGCGGCTTTGCGAGCTTCTGCAAGCGTAACGTCGGGATACCGCCCCAACGTTTCGGTCCGACGATCCTTCCCATACATGACGAAGAATGATTTCGCCTTCTTGCCCACAATGAGGCCAAAGCCGGGAAGCGTCTCATCACGGACCTTAACCTGGCCATCTTGAGAAAGCGGGATCTGCCGAATGGCCACGTCCGTCAGTTTTATCCTCATTTTATCCTCCCAAATCCAAGGCGCTGGGATGATATACAGGGAGGAAGCATGAGGCGCAAACGTTCTGTAACACATTATTAAATAACAGAAAATGATACATCATGAGTAGCCATGAGAATATAGTGCGGCTAACTCTTAATCAGCGGGTCCAAGGTTCGAGTCCTTGTGCGCCCACCAAGGATTTCAAAGGTTTATAGGCGGCGCGATGGAGTCTTAGGCTCCATTTTGGCTCGGCGGCCGAATCCCCGCCTTGGCGCGAGCGTCGCGAGAACGCGTGCGCTGTCGAACCGAAGTTTGGCAAGCGACGTATCCTGCGCGTCGAAGATGCGCCAGCGGGGCATGTGCTCGGCTAATGGTCCTGGCCCGATGAGAACGGCGGCGATGACTGCGGTCGAGCCATCTGCGACGGCCAGATCGCGGCGCTTATCCGCGCCGGCGGGCCGTCTCGGCTTCTACTGCTTTTGCCGCGGTCAGCGGCGCCCCGTCGCGCCATGCCTTTGTGCTCTTGCACCGCGGGCAGATGCGTTCGCCGGGTCCGTCGCTGGGGAACTTGGTCGCGCACCGTAAGCACATTCGCGTGCGAGGCGATGGCTGAGCAGGCTCAGGCGCTGCGATGCTTCCAGGGTTTGGAGATAACGGGCGGGGTTTGTCGATCATTCACGGATGCTCCCGCCGCCTGTCCGAATAGAGGCGGCGCAGGCGCGCTACAGGGCCGACGTTACCGGTTGGGAGGGCGCCAGGGTAGTTCAGGACTAACAGCCGAGGGGCGGGATGCACGCTCTAGCCCGCTCCTATTCTTTCCTGTTTCCCGCGCGTTCGGCTTGTGCGATCGCGTCCGCGAGATTGCTGTAGCGATAGGCGCCGACGTGGAATGTGTCGACGGGGACGCGGCGAATGCCAAGTCGTTTCATCTCGGCTTCTTGCGCCGGCGTGAGAGCGTTGACGTCGGTCGGGGCGATCGTATCGGCCATGGGTTTGGTTCCTTAGTTTTGCGGACTTGCGGGGTTTGGCGGATCGTCGCGTTCGGAAAGGCATTGCAGGTCCGTGAGCGTTTCGTCGATGAGGCGCTTCCGACGCGGTTCGCCAGCCTCCGGCGTGGTCGCGTAGAGTTGGATCAGGTAGATCGCTTTGGCGGCCGCCGCCGGCCATGTTTCGGCGGGCGCCGCCAGAAGGAGCGCTTCGAGTTCTTCCTGGCGACGTTGCAGGGCCCGCTGATCCGCTTGGAACTGCCGCAGTTGCTCGCGCCGGATCACGGTCGCTTTCTGGGCCGCCATGCCGCGCCTGTCGTCAAGGGCGATGGGCGCATGCGACGTCTCGGGAGGCGGCGGGTCTGGGCGGCCGCTCTTGGTCATCGTCGGTCGACTCGATCGGTCGGACTCGCGGCAACCGCTGAGATTGGCGAGGCGACGACTTCCGGGGCGACTCCTTTCAGGAACTTGAACAGGTCGCTGTCGGTCGAGAGCACGAGGGTGGTGTTCTCGGCGATCATCGATTTGTAGGCCTGCATCGTCCGCGTGAATTCGTAGAACGCGGGCGCCGCCGCGCTCTGGCTGTAGGCTCGGGCATAGATTTCCGTGGCCTTGGCGTCGGCGAGGCCGCGGATCTCTTCGACGGCGCGATAGGCTTCCGACTGGATCTTGTTCAGGTCCCGGACCCGGTTGCCACGAATACGAGCCGCCTCGCCATTGCCTTCGGAGAGGAAGCGCTCGGCGATCTGGCGACGCTCACTGATCATGCGGTCATAGATCTTCGGGCGGACGCTTTCGTTGTAGTTGATCCGCTTGAAGCGGATGTCGAGGAGTTCGATCCCGAACACGCGCACCTTCTCGGCCGCGGCCCTGAAGATCTCGTCTTCGACAAGTTTGCGGCCTTTCTCGATCGGAACGAGCTGTCCCATGTTGAGGTCGCGCTCCGCGTCGTTGAGGACGGCGTCGCGCAGCGGCGTGCGGTCCTTCGTCGTGCGGATGATCTCGATCAGTTCGTGCTTGGCGACGGCGTTGCGCGTCTCGCTGCCGAGGATATCGTCCAGTCGGGACTGAGCGCTCCGCTCGTCGCGGAGCCGCAGGAAATACTGAAGCGGATCGACGATGCGCCAACGGGCGAACAGGTCGACCGCGATATAGAGTTTGTCCTTGGTCGGCATGTCGGACGGGCTTCCGTCCCACTCCAGGATGCGCTTGTCGATCGGATTGACGTTCTGGACGAACGGAACCTTCGCTTTCAGTCCCGCCGTCGTCACTGGCTCGCCGACCGGCTTGCCGAACTGCGTGATAATGACTTGCTCGACTTCGGAAACCGTATACAGGGCGTTCGCCGCCAGAAAAGCGCTGACGCCGAGGACTGCGACCGCTGCGATCTTCAAGGCGCGCCTCATGGCTTGTCGTCCTCCTTGCGGTTCAGATTGAGCAGCGGGAGAATGCCCTGCGTCCGTTCATCGACGATGATCTTGTCGCGAATTCTTGGCATGACGTCCTGCAGCGTTTCGATATAGATCCGCCTTCGCGTAACATCCGGCGCCTTGGCGAACTCCGCCAGCAGCGCGCTAAAGCGCGCGGCGTCGCCTTCCGCTTCGTTGATGCGTTTCAGGCGATATCCGTCCGCCTCGCGGATGCGCTGGTCTTTCTCGCCCTCGGCGAGCGGGATGACCTTGTTGTAGTCGCGGCGCGCTTCGTTGATCAGTTTTTCCTTCTCCTGCTGGGCCTGATTGACCTCGTTGAAGGACTCCTGCACCGGCTGCGGCGGATTGATGTTCTTCAGCTGCACCTGGTCGATGCTCACGCCCATGGCGTATTTCGTGGCGAGCGCCTGCATCTTGGTCAGCGCATCCGCCTCGATCTCCTGACGGCCGATGGTGATGACTTCGTCAACCGTGCGGTCGCCGACGACTTCGCGCATCACCGACTCGGAGACATATCTCAGGGTCTCGCTGGGTTCGCGTACCTCGAACAGGAATTTTACCGGATCGGAGATGCGGTACTGCACGACCCATTCGACCAGCGCCGCGTTCAGGTCGCCGGTCACCATCCGTGTTTCCCGCGCGACGTCGGCGCCGCGTGGGCTTTGATAGGGATCGCCGGCGCCGGGCGTCGTGAAGCCGAACTCCTGCTTCAATTGGCGCTTTACCGGCACGATCGTCGCCGTATCGACCCCGAGCGGCAGCTTGAAATGCAGGCCTGGCTCAACGTTCTTGATGTAGCGGCCGAAGCGTTGCACCACGGCGACTGAATCGCTCGGCACTGTGAAATAGGCGGACCAGGCGCCCAGGCCGACCAACGCAATTGCGAAAAGGATAAGGACCATGCGCGGCCCTCCACTTGGCGGGAGGCCTCCCAGGCCGCGCCGAACCTGCTCGATAAAGGCGTCGAGGCCCGACCCGGTTCTCCGCTGGGCGCCCCACGGTCCGCTGCGATTATCCTCATCATTCCAAGGCGGCATGATATTCCTTTGTAGTCGGCGCCTCGCCGTGCGGGGCAGAGCCAATGTGCGTGCGTCGGGTCAGATCAGTTCAGGCTTCCGGGGGCATCCCATCCGTTGTTGTTCATGCCGTCGTCGTCGGCCCGATAGAGCGCGCTCAGATCGGCGGCGGCGTCTCCGGCGCCGACGTGCTGGGCGCGCGCCTCCCTTTCCCGCGCTGCGCGACCGATGTTGATCGCGGTGTCGAGGTCGTCTCCGGAAACGCTCAGGGTGCGACTGGTTCCCGGTCTTCCAAGACTGCTGTGCAAGTGAATGAAGGTCTTCGTGCGCTGGAATGCGCGAAATGAAAGTCCCTCCAACAACTCCTCATCGGTTTCGACGAGATAGACGCCTGGTTCCAGGGATTGGCTGCAGCCTCGCAGGCTGAATGGCTCCGTCAACATGACCGTCTTCTTCGTCGTGCGGCTTTTCATCTGCGGCGCTCCTGGTTTAGGCCCTGGGCGTCAAACCACGCCGAGGGTGGGGCGCTCCCTCGGCGTTGCTATGCCTACGTTTCCAACTTCCGTCGCAGAACGACATCAGCTCAGAACAGGCGGCATCTTGTAGGCGGAGCATCCAATCGCGATGACCGGCGCAAAGGCGAGTCGCGACATTTATTGGAAGCACTGCAAAATAATATAGTTTATTTCTCAAAATATGTCAAATTAAAACCGCCTTTTTGAGATTATTTTATTGGCTGATAAAATTACCGATCGCCAAGTTATTTTAGACAAGCCATCGTATTTCTACTAGCTATCCAAACACAAAGATTGATAGTTTCTTTTAAAAACTCTCTGTACCAGATATGTATCGTGAAAAATACAATACTGCAAATGAAAAATAGAATGTTTTGTGGGTCATTAAAAAATAAGTATTTATAAATAAAGAAACTGCTTTACTATATGGATATATAATATTCTCTTGGAAGGCTGTTTTTTGGGGGAATATTTATGTAATATCGCCAAGCTAATCAATTGTTTCCGCCACACCCCACATCGTCGTGGCCGAGACAGCGATAGAAACAAGGGCCGCGATGAGCGCGACAGCCAGGCAGACCCCATCCTTCTCCAGATGGGCAAGCGCCAGGATCATTGCGGCCAGCGCGGGAAGCAGTTGGCCGAAGGGAACCTTCAGGATCATCGTCAGACCAAGCAAGAGGATCGCCAGTCCGGCAACTCGCTTGGTCGACTGGAAGGGGGGCGGCCGGCGTAGGCGTATCAGACGCTCGGCCCGTTTTAGCTTTGGCGCGACAAACCGGATCGCTCGAGCGAGTTTGTCCCAGGGAATTTCCCGCCGGGCCACGACGCTCGGAAACGCAGCGGACTCACGCCCGAGCATCGTCTGGATCGCCGGCTAGGCGGTCAGAACGCTCGAGACCGTTGCGGCGCCGGGCGCGAAGGCAAGATGCGCGAGCAGGAATAGAGTGAGACCGAACGAGCGTTCGCCCAGGCGCTCCATCAACCAGGCCACAGTGACGCGCTCCCCGGCGGCGTGCTCCAGGAACCTTGTCAGGCGGACCGAAGTCGCGACACATTCGGGAGTGCTCGGAGTTCGGCCAATCCGCCTTTCCGCTCGTCGATACAGCCCCGCCAAAATTGGCAAAGTCTTTCCGTGATGCGGCTGCTGAGTAGACATCATGCAATACGGACAATTCGCCTGCGAAGCTTGCGCCGGTTGAGCCGAGTAAGCTTCGAATTGCGCCTTGTTCCGATGCATATCTACGGCTCGGCGTTCAGGTTCCCGGGAGCCGCAAGATGAAGCCGGGGCCGACGGATACTCGCGCCCGGATCGAACGCGAGGCCGCGAACATCTACGAGGAGATCGCGAACGTTCTCGTGCATACCGTTGGCGCGGTGCTGGCGGGCGCGGCGTTGGCGCTGTTCGTGGTGCTGGCGTCGTTCACCGATAGCGCGCGTGTGGTGGCCGCGTGCGTAATCTACGGCGCCAGCGTTTTCTTGTCCCTGTTCTTTGCGGCGCTCTATCATGGGATCTGGCATGCGCCGACCAAGGCTGTCTTCATGCTGCTGGACCACGTGTCGATCTTCGCGTTGATTGCCGGGGCGTACACGCCGATCGCCCTCCTGGCGCTGCCCCAACCAATCGGCGAGCATTTGTTCTGGACGATCTGGGCGTTGGCGGGTCTGGGCGCTGGCCTGCGTCTCTGGCTGGGCCGGCTGCACGGCGTACTGATCCCGGTTTTTCTCGCGATGGGCTGGTTATCGAGGCGCGTCGAGTGCACGCCAAGCAGCGACCACGTCAAGTCGCCTTTCGTTGGATCGTTCGGCGCGCGCATCACGACGGGGGCTCCACTGATTCCACGGTGCGTGCGGGCGTCGGTCATGAAGTATCCCTTTCCGTCGAAGCGCAGCCCGAACGAGGAGGCCACGATCGCGCGGCGCGCGACCGGCATGTGGCGCAAGCGGTCTTGGAGACCGCGGAAAACCGACGATCAGAATGTTGGAGCCGATCTCGCCCGCGTCGGCGTCGACGACCTGGTGGGCAGGCTCGAACGCCCGGAATGCTATGGACGTCGGCAGCGCGTCCTGCTCGATTTCAATCGCAGCGACGTCGATCGGTCCGCCACGGTCGCGTGCGTCCCGCCACAGGCGCATGCCCTGCCGGTAAAGCGCGATCGAGAAGTCGATGCGGCGGGCGATATCGCCGCCGTCGATGTGAAGCTCGATCTCAATTCGGTCGGGCCGATGCTCGCTCTTCTCGTCGAGGAATACATGCCGGCTTGTCCCAAGGAAAAGGCGCGGACCCGGCGGTGGAAGAAACCGCTGGCGTTCGTCAACGGCGCGGCGCGCCCAGGTATGTCCGTATCGGCGTCGCCGTCATTAAGAGCGGTTCAAGTATCGGTTCTGCGCGGCCAATCCAGTCAGCGTCAGTTATTCATGGGGCTGACAGCGCGCGGCAGGCTGCGGCGCCGGCTTGAGGGCCTCTCGCAGTCGGGGCAGAGGCGATCGTCTGACAAGGCGCCGGTAAGCTGCGCCTGGCAGCCCCGGCAGCGTTCAGTCTTGTCGGGCGATCGTTGGGGCTGCGGAACGTTCGGGCCGCGGGCCATCTTGTCGTTCACGTCTCGTGCTCCTTGTTGGAAGCGTCCTCAGTTTCCTCGGGCGCCGCCTTGTGCTGTTTGATTTCGGCCATCAGGGGTTTCTTCGCCTGCTTTTCAAGCTCGCGCGTCCGGCGCTCAAACCGGTAATTTGGGCTTGCGCATGGCGGCCGTTCCCTTCGAGGCTGTTTCTTGCAACCGAAAAGGCGGGGGCGCTCGGTCGAAACGAAAGAAGGCCCGTATCGCTACGGGCCCCCAAACTGGTTCTGTCGAAGCGCCAAACGTCAGTTGGCCAGCGACAGGTTCTCCGCCGAGGTCTTGCCGTTCTGACCCTGCTGCAGCTCGTAGCGCAGCTTCTGGCCTTCGGCGAGGCTGCCGATGCCGGCGCGCTCGACCGCGGAGATATGCACGAAGGCGTCCTTCGAGCCGTCATCCGGCTCGATAAACCCAAAACCCTTCGCAGTGTTGAACCACTTCACGGTTCCAGTCGTCATAGAGTTTTCCATTCAGTATTCTAAACCTCGCGGCGCTCGCCGCGTTGGTTTTGTTGTATCGCTATCATTGTAATGAAAACGATAACGGCAAAATTTCGCTGCGCTTACCGCTAACGATTACATTCTACTCGCGATATACAAGATAGAGACTTGTCATCGAGTTTGCAAGAAAAATCGAAAATCTATCGAAGTGATATATAATCCTAGTTGAAATGCAAAGTCGTACGCGTTGATCAAGCTGTATAATTTGTAGAAAAATCTATACTGCTGCTGACGTGCATATAATTGGCTTCATTCTTCACTGTTTTTTAAATTTCTATTCGCCGACAATCAGACTTCAGCCTTCACGGCCAGAAGATTCATGCGGGTTTCAATGGCCAGTGTGCGCCTTCGTCATAGGCAACCCGTCGCGCCAGGCTTTCGATTGCTTGCAGCGACCGCAGATTCGTTTGCCAATCCAGGTGCTGGCAAACTCCTGCGCACACCTTAGACATCGCCGCTTGCGCGGCGCCCCAATTTCAATGTGGGCGGCGTTTTCACGTCGCTTTGGCGCCGCGCCCGACGAGCCGCTCATTCCAGAATGCATGTCTCGCCCTGTTTCCGATAGGGCCGGTCACACTCCCAGGCGTCGCCTGCGTAGGAGATATGCGCGTTGGCGGGAACGAAGACCTTCAGGCACGCGCCGCCTTGCGCGCGGTAGCCGCGCACGCATTTCCATCCTAATCCATACTCGCCATCCGTCAGATAGGCATTGTCGGGCGTATCGATCGGCTCGCAGCGCCCGCCACTGGCGCGGAAGCCACGGTCGCATTTCCAACCGCGGGACGACGACAAGGGGCTATTATCCAGATAGCCGTGCTCAGGCACCTGTATCCGAACGCAGGCCTCATCGCTCCGCCGAAAGCCGCGGCTGCACACCCAGCGGCTGCCGGTCGGGGCGAGATAGGCATTTGCCGGAATGGGGATTGGCAAGCAGGCGCCGCTATCTTCGACGTGCCCGAACTTGCATTCCCAGCCATTTCCATAAGATTTCATGGTCGGATATGCGTTTTCCGGCACTTCAATTTTGACGCATTCGCCGTTCGCCTGACGATAGCCAAGATCGCATTTCCACCCCTTCCCATAGGCTTTGGCTTGCGCGTTGGCCGGCGCCTCAGAAGCTGCTTGGGCGTACGTGAGCCCTCCAGGCCCGCCGGCCAGCACAACGGCGGTGACGAGGCACGACGCCCGAATAAGGGCGAAAAGTCGAACTCGCATGTCAGGCTCCCGAAGGGTTTCGCGTGTGTCCGCGGCTATAGACCTGCCAGGAGCTGATTGCCGCACGCCGCGGCAATGCTTCTGTCGGGAGACTCTTTGCCAGGCATCGTGGCCCAACCGGTGCTCATGACGATCTCGGTCCGTCGATAACTTGCAGCCCCCTCGATTTGAGCCATCTTCGCAGCACGATCAGGATCCGCCGCAGAATTCGCGACGCAAACCGGCGTCAAGGCCGCCGTCACTTCCGCCTGCGCTTGCTGGGATGCGAGCATGCCCGCCTTGGGTCCCGTCATCCAGCCGCCCCACGAAAATCCGACGACCGCGAGCGCGACGCCGCCAGCGCACGCGCCTAACAAGGCGGGTTTCAGCCAAACTGGCAAATTCATTTCAATATTTTCCCTGGATTTCAAAATGCACTGTTGCATTTGAAGATAAATGTATGTGATGTAGAAAAATATGTAAAGTAAAATGTTAATCAATCTGTCTAAAAATCACATTAAAAATTTATATTGGTCGATCCAATGCATGCGCGGAGTGAAAAATACGGCGAAAATTTTTTTTGCAAATAGATTTTTCAAACTGGCACCGATAATATTTAATACATGCGCCGTCATATATAATTCGATAGCAGATATAATTGAGCGATTTTTGTTGCATGTTCAAAAATAAAAATGCATGATGTGCAATCGCAATAGGGAAGAAAACCAATGTCGTTTAAGAATTTCTCTGATGCCCAGAAGCCAAATAAGCCGGCGGCCGCAAGCGACGCTACAAAATCAACCTACGCGTCAGACAAAGAGCCCGCGCCCACGACAAAGCCTGTGGCCAAGTCAAAGTAGCGACCGGCGCAGTTGGCGGGCATGACCTCCCGGACAGCTGTAACGACAATTGCGTTTGCCCGACCGTTTCGATTGGATGGGTGCGAAGGCGCGTATGCCCCTGGGGCCTATGCCGTCGAAACGGACGAGGAGATGCTGGACGGTCTATCGTTTGTCGCATACCGAAGGGTGCGGACCGCGCTTCATCTTCATCGAACGGAGCGGCGCCCTGGCGAGGGTCGAATCCTCATCGTTCCGGGCGCTGCGCTGGATAAGGCGATACGGCTCGATCAAGAAGGCAGCCAGAACGGGCCTTCTGATTAACGGGTTCGAGTTTCGCCGGCGCGCAGTATCGCCGGCTGCTCTGCGCGTCTTGGCGACAGGGTAACCGCGGGCGCTCGAGGTCAATCCGTGACGTCTTCCGTGATAACTTCGAACGCCTTAAGTTCATTCGGCCCGAACGTGTGCACCAACGGCACGTCGGAGGCGTCGCGGCCTTGGGCAATCAACACGCGGCCGACGCGTCGCTGATTGTTGCGCGGATCGAATGTCCGCCAACGGCCGTCGAGGAACACCTCCATCCAGGCGGCATGGTCGCCGGGGCCGAACGGCGGCTCTTGGCCGATGTCGCTGAGGTAGCCAGTGCAATAGCGGGCCGGGATGTTCATGCATCGGCAGAAGGCGATCGCGAGATGCGCGAAATCCCTGCACACGCCTCGGCCCGTCCGGTAGGTCTCGACCGCGGACCGGGTCGCATCGGCATGCTCATAGCCGAACGCGACATGGCGGTGCACGAAATCGCAGATCGTCTGAACCCGCGCCCAGCCGAGCGGCGCGTGCTCGAACAGGCGCCACGCTTCCTCTGAAAGCCTGTCCGTTTCGCAATAGCGGCTTCCCAGCAGGAACGTCAGCGTTTCCGGCGGCAAGTCCTCGACGGCGTGCTGCCAGGCGAACGAATCGACGGGGTCGAGTTCGCCGGTGTCCCGGACGATCCCGCTCGTGGTCAGCGCGAAGCGCCCGGCCGGCGCCATAAGACGGTTGCACCAGTTGCCGAAGCCGTCGCGATAGCTGGCGATCGGGACCTGCGGCGACGTCACGAGATGGTCCGGCGATTCCAAATCGCCGAATCTTGAATAGTGCACATTCAATACCGCGATCATCGGGGTCGGCTGCGGCAATTCGTAGACGAGGGATGAGCCAATCCTAAGTCGCAAATCAATGGTTCCTTTCAAGATCGGTTTCGGCCGAGCGGCAAACGTCGCCGCGCCCTATCTCTACCGAGCCGCGCCGATGCATTGGCCCGCCTCGCGCCGCAAGGGCCAGTCGCATTCCCACCCATCGCCCCTGACGTTGAGGTGAGCGCCCGCCGGCGGATCGACGGCCACGCAGGCTTCGCCAATGGCCGCGAACCCACGTTCGCATTTCCAGCCGGAGCTATACTGCGACTGGATGAGGTATGCGTTCGCTGGCGGATTGACCGCGTGACAGGCGCCGTCGACGGCCCGAAATCCGCGTTCGCATGTCCACCCCGCGCCGTAGTTGCCCGGCGACAGATACGCGTGTTGCGGAACGACGATTGGGACGCATGCGTCCCGGCGCGAACGATATCCGCGCTCGCATTCCCAACCCGGATCGTCGGAATGCTCGGCCAGAAAGCTGTTGGCGGGCAACACGATCAGAACGCACACCCCCTCCGCCCGCCTGAAGCCACGGTCGCACTTCCAGCGGTCGCCGGCGGCGTCGAGATAACCGTTTTCCGGAACGACGACCGGATCACACCGCGCGCGATCGACCTCCCGGAAGCCGTGCAGGCAGCGCCAGTCGTTGCCGAATGATCGTTCAACCGGGTAGGCGTTCGCGGGCGCGGCGCCCTGCGCGAGCGTATCTGAACCGACGCCGGCCGAGAAAGCGAGCAAGGTCAGGGTCAGGAACGCCCCGGACAAGGACCTAAGCCGGCGCAAGCGCATGCGCCGAGGTCCCTTCGACAGTATGCGCTCGCCTGTCCGTGGAGGCTGGAACATGGTCGGCAGTCGACAGCGCCAGAGCGCCGGGCGGCCGAGAACTCAGATCGATGTAGTCTTTCGCACCGCCCGGCATGCCCCAGATCGCAAAGGCGACAAGGCCCGCGAAGGCGGCGCATATCAAGAGTCGGAGAAAAGTGATCCGAGGCGCTGTACCTGGAGGCGCGCCATTCGCGATTGGCTCGGCCTGGCGCCGCCGGCCATTGGGCATAAGGGTTAGCAAGTCCGTCGCAAGCTCGCGTGCGTCGAACTTGGTCCAACTGCCGTCTTCCGGCAAAGTTTCGATAAGATCGGTCAAGCTCCGGACCGCCGCCTCGCGCGATTGCTCGTAGATCCGGACAGCCTCGGTCTGGGGGTCAAGGTCCAAGCGAGCCAGCGCCGACTGAACCGTGACCGCCAGCCCGTTGCGATCGTCGCCGATCTCCGCCAGCAGAAATGGCTCCAGTTCGGGATATGCCGGACCAAAGCCGGGACGCAGGGGCATCATCTTCTCCTTATCGAAACCGGCGACTCGTGGAATCAGCGATCGGAGTCGCGCACGGGCCCGACCGCCGCTTCGACCGTGATCATCAGGCCCCCGACCGACGCGGCCCCTTCCAGGGCCATGCGCACAACCTTCGCCGGATCGATGATGCCGGCGCGCATCATGTCGACATACTCGCCGCTCTGCGCGTCGAAGCCATAGGTCGGATCGGCCTTCGCCAGGAGCTTGCCGACGATAATAGAGCCATCTTCGCCGGCATTGGCGAATATCTGCCGGGCCGGCGCCTGGAGCGCGCGCCGGATGATGTCGACGCCGACGCGCTGGTCGTCGTTCTCAGGGTTCAATCCCCGAACGCCGTCGCCGAGATAGAGCAGCGTTACGCCGCCGCCGGGGACGACGCCTTCCTCCGCGGCCGCGCGCGTCGCATGAATGGCGTCATCGACGCGGTCTTTGCGCTCCTTGGCTTCCACTTCCGTGGCGCCGCCGACGCGAATGACGGCGACCCCGCCGGAGAGCTTCGCCAGCCGCTCCTGCAGCTTTTCCTTGTCGTAGTCGGACGTCGTCGTCTCGATCTGGGTCTTGATCTGCTTGCATCGGGCCGCAATCGCGGCCTTGTCGCCGGCGCCGTCGACGATGGTCGTGCTGTCCTTGTCGATGCGCGCCCGCTTGGCGCGCCCCAGCATGTCGAGCGTGACGTTCTCGAATTTGACGCCGAGATCTTCGCTCAGGACCTGGCCGCCCGTCAGGATGGCGAGGTCGTCCAGCATGGCTCGCCGCCGCTCGCCGAACCCGGGCGCCTTCACGGCCGCGACCTTGAGCGCGCCGTTCAATTTGTTGACCACAAGCGTCGCGAGCGCCTCGCCCTCGACGTCTTCGGCGACGATCAGCAGAGCTTTGCCGCTTTCGAGGACGGCCTCCAATAGCGGCAGGATCGTCTGCGCGCTCGGCAGCTTCTTCTCGTGCAGCAGAATGTAGGGGTCGTCCAGTTCGGCGCGCATTTTCTGGGCGTCAGTGACGAAGTAGGCCGAGAGATAGCCGCGATCGAACTGCATGCCTTCGACGAGGTCCAGTTCGGTCTCCAGCGACCGCGCGTCCTCGACCGTGATCGCGCCGGCGCTGCCAACGGCCGCCATGGCCTTGGCGATCATATCGCCGATCGCCGCGTCGTTGTTCGCGGATATCGTCGCGATCTGCGCGATTTCGGCGTTGGTGGACACTGGTTTCGACGCGGCTTCTATGCCGTCGACGACCGCCCGCGTCGCCAGGTCGATGCCGCGTTTCAGGTCCATCGGGTTCATGCCGGCCGCAACGGCTTTGACGCCTTCCTTCATGATCGCGCGAGCGAGCACGGTGGCGGTCGTCGTGCCGTCGCCTGCCTGGTCGCTCGTCCGGGTCGCGACCTGTTTCACGAGCTGAGCGCCCATGTTCTCGAACGGATCGCTGAGTTCGATTTCCTTGGCGACGGCAACGCCGTCCTTGGTGACGCGCGGCGCCCCATAGGGCTTGTCGAGCATAATGCTTCTGCCCTTCGGCCCGAGCGTCGCCTTGACGGCGTCCGCCAGAATCTCGACGCCGCGCAACATGGCGTCGCGTGCGTCCCCATTGAACTTCACGTCTTTGGCGCTCACGGATGTGGCTCCCAATCAGCGCGCCAATCTTTTGCGTGGCGGCGCGGTTGGCCACGTCGAGAGATTTCGAAGCAGTTGATCGACCACATTTCCGAACGTGCGGCCCTGAGAATTCGCAGGCGCCCCGCAACTCCGCGAGACCGGATCCTTCGAACGGCGACGCTGGATCGGCTTACAGGGAGGGTTGCGACTTCGATACGCGGCTTATATCGCGACAAATTAATCGGCAGCCCTAGTACATTACTATATGCGTCATTGTATTGGAAACTGCAATAAATTTTTCAATGAGGCAGCGTTATTTTCATTCTTTCCCCGCCGCGTTGTTTTTTTGATCGAATGGCCATGATTTTTCAAAGGATGCATTTTGCCGTTTCGATATTACTTATTCACTTGCGTATCAAAATATCATATTAAGATAATATTTGATATAGCAGATTTTTTTATGCTTATTCAGGTCATATATTTGTTGATTGCGATTTATTATTCGACTTTGTGCGTGTTGATCGGCTTGGAATAAGGCCCTCGGCAGCGGGGTGACCGGCATCCAATCGGAACCCTTTTGGCGTTGGGGCTCAGAGTGCTTCCGATTTAATCGGGGGCCGTGTTTGGGATGCTGATTGTGGAGACGATCGCCAAGATCAGGCGTGCGTATTTCGTGCAAGGCAAGGCGATCAGCCACGAGCTGAAGGCGTCGCGGAATGTGGTGCGCAAGGCGATCCGGTTGGGCGAGACGGCGTTCACCTATGAGCGACGTGTGCAGCCGCGGCCGAAGATCGGCCCATGGCAGGAGGAGCTGGACCAGCTCTTGGCGACGAACGCGAAGCGCCCGAGCCGGGAGCAGCGACAGCAGGCGCAAAGCATAGGGCGCGGTAGCCCGCTACATCCGCGACGAGTGTCGCGGCGGCGCGCTGAAGCGCTCGCCTGCCAACGGTAGGTTTACGCGTCAACAACCCGTAGGGCAGGAATGACCTCACTCGCGAAACGCGCCTGCGCTTGTTCGGCCTCTTCGCCGAAGTGATCGGCGCGCGGGCCGATGATGAACATGCGGTCGAGACCAAGACGATGCAATGTCGCGAGTTTCGCAACGCACTCCTCGGCCGGGCCGATGATCGCGAACCGCTTGATGAAATCTAGCGGCAGCGCCTGCGCGTGGGCAGCGTCGCCGCGGCCATGCCGCGCCTTGTCATAGTCGCCGAGCCGGTTGAAGACGGCGTCGTCGCCTGCTTTGACTTTCTCGCGGGATGCGCCAGGCATGCTCGCGAAGTGCGCGAAAATGCCGACGCCGGCCCGCACGAGTTCCGCAGCCCGTTCCACGTCATCGTGCACGCAAACATTCAGATAGGCTCCCAGCGACGGCATTTTCCCATCCTCGCCGACGGCTTGGCGCGCCTGTTCGACGCCCCACGCAAGGCGTTCGGGATCGGCGCCCAATGAGAAGCTGACACGATCCGCCAGCCGCGCGCCGATGCCGATCACCTTCGGCCCCGTGGCGCCGACGTCGACAGGCGCCTTGGGCGTTTCGCCGCGCGACAGCCAATGCAGCCGGCTCGAATAGCCGTCGGCGTCGAGCGCATCGCCACGCAGATAGGTCTGGACGTCCGCGACATAGCGTTCGAATATGGCGGGTGAAGCCGGCTTGTGTCCGATGTTGAAAAGCGAGGAATCGCCGCGTCCTATCCCCAGCATGGCGCGACCGCCGGACGCCTCCTGGATGCTGGCGATCGCGCCTGCCGTCACCGCGGCGTGCCGGGTCAACGGATTTGTAACACCGGGCCCGATCTGCAGCTTGGACGTGGCCCGGACAGCCAGCGTCATTGCCACATAGGTGTCGGCCGAGAGGTTCTGCGAGTCGGTCAGAGTCAGGCCATCGTAGCCCAGCGTTTCAAGGTGCGCCGCTTGCGCTTCGATGGTCGCGAGTTCCGGTCGACCGAAGTGCCAGAACTCAAGCGGCGGGCGGTTCATCTGGCGCATCCTTTTCATCGGTCACAGCGCGGCGGTCGCCGAGAGGCTAAAGCCTTGGATACGTGAACTGCAATTGAGATTCCAGGCCGGAAGCGCGGCTCGATGAATGGAAGACCGCCGCATTACCCCCCGCCAGCGACGACGCCCGACTCCAACAAGCTGGCGATGGCGTCGCCGTCAAAATTGAACTCCTCCAAGATCTCTCTCGTATGCTCGCCAAGCGTTGGCGGATGGCGTGCATAGACGCATGGCGTATGGGAGAACTTTATGGGGAATCCTGGCAGTGACAGCCGGCCTGCCGCCGGGTGGTCGATCTTCTGGATCATCTCCCGATGCCGCACCTGTGGGTGCGCCATAACGCGGTCCAGCGTATTCACCGGCGCCAGCGGCACATCGTGCAACTCCATGCGAGCGACCCAATCGTCCGAGTTCCGTTCCTCGAAACGCGCCTGCAAAATCGGCACGAGTACGTCGCGGTTCTCGAGGCGCAGCGGATTGGTCTTGAAGCGCGGATCCTCGGTCAGATGCTCCAGGTCCATGGCGGTCATCGCCCGTGACCACAGTCGGTCGTTGAAGGCGGCGAGGGTCACCCAGCCGTCGCGGGTGCGAAAGCCTTGGTAGGGCACGATGCTGGGGTGGTCGGCGCCGAGCCGTTCCGGGACCTTTCCGGTCGCTCCATAGGCCGTCCAGAGATAGGAGAGCAGCGCTATCTGGCCTTCCAAGAGCGAGGTGTCGACCAATTGGCCCTTGCCAAGCCGCGGTCGCACATGCACCGCCGCCAGAACGCCCATCGCTGCAAAATATCCGGCTGTCAGGTCCGCAACGCTGGTGCCGACTTTGGCCGGCCCGCCGCCGCGCTCGCCGGTAACGCTCATCAAGCCGGCGAACGCCTGCATGTAGACATCCGTCGCCGGCTTCTCCGCAAACGGGCCTGTGCGGCCAAAACCGGTGATCTGGCAATAGACCAGCATCGGGTTGATCGCCGCCAGCCTGTCGTAGCCCAAGCCCAGCCGATCCATCACGCCGTGCCGATAGTTCTCCAGCACAACGTCGGCGCTGCGGACCATTTTGCAGAAGACGCCGCGGCCGGCTTCTGTCTTCAGGTCCAGTACGATGCTCCGCTTGTTCCGGTTGCTGCTGGCGAAATACGTGCTCTCGCCGTTACTGAGCGGCGGCCATTCACGGCTGTCGTCGCCCAGGCCCGGCGGCTCTATCTTGATGACGTCGGCGCCGAGGTCGCCCAGGATCATCGCACAGATCGGTCCGGCGAGCGCGCGGCTGAGGTCCAGCACCTTGACGCCGTCAAGCGGTTGCATGCTTCGTCCTTCCTTCTCTGGCGGCTTTCAGGTTTCTCAGCACGCCCTCGGCGTCGATCTGCGTGCGCAGGATGCGCAGCTCTTCCGCCGTAGGGAGATCGGTCTCCGGAACGATGTCGGGCACGATGATGCGGGCGCCGGTGTTGTCCAGCACCTCCTCCACCGTATGCCCCGGATGGACGGATCGCAGGCGCATGCGTTTCGTTACCGGACAGAAGTCCATGATCGCGAGTGGGCTGACGGCGAGCGTCGGGCCGCCGCCAGGCAGCCCCAGCGCCTCCCGATCGCCCGGCCCGGTCCCGTATCCCAACGCCGTGACGTGGTCGACCTTTTCGACGAAAGACTGACGGGTGTGCTGCTGCAGATATATGAATGACCGGCGGGCGATGGAGGTGGCGTAGGCCAAGCCAGCCGCGCCGGGTCCACGCAGTTTGGGGCGCTGGGCGTCGCCGATCGCGGTCAGGTTCAGGTTGCCGAAGGCGTCTACCTGGAGGCCGCCGCTGAAGAACCAGTCCCGTGGCGTCCTGAACACCGACATGAAATCGATAACCGCCTCGCAGCCGGCGTAGATATTTCGATAATCCATGGTCGAGTGGCGCAACTTCGCGGGCGGCTTGCCGTTCATGTTCGCGACGAAGCCGACGGCGCTCGTGATGATGGTCAGGTTGGGCGCGTGCGTCAGCTGCGCCAAGCGGGCCGCCGCCAGCGGCGCTTCGCTGCGGGAGCCGCCGGGCGAGCCGATCTCCCCGTCGCGGAGTTCCCGGCTGAGCGCGACGACGACCAGTTCGGCCCACGAAAGCGGCGGATCGATGTCAGTCATGGATGGCCATCCTCGCCGCGCAAAGAGCTGACGGCTTTACGAAGGCGTCGAGGTAGCTGGCCTGCGTCGGGGCGCCTCCGACGTGGGCTGAAAGATAGGCTCGCAAGCCTTCGGCGTCTCGGGCGGCCGCCAGGTAATCGAGCATCGCCTCCTCGTCATATTGATAGCTGCCGTGGCTCGAACAGGGATGGGCCCCATAGGGCGCGTGCACCACCGCATGCACCAGCATGCCTGGCACGCCCGTCTTGAACGGGTCGGCGTTGAACGACTGGTTGGAGACGATCTCGTCGACGCTGGCGACCACCTTGCCGCCGCCTTGAACCGTAGCTTCCGCCAGGAAGGGGTCGGCGAACGGATAACCCGCATAGCGGAGATTGCCGTACCGGTCGCCTTCGGCCGCATGGAGGATGGTCAGGTTCGGCCGCAGCGCCGCAACCGCCATGACCGGCGCGCCGGTGAACGGATCGTCGATTACCTTGAGGTCGGAGTTGAGCTTGGGCAGATCCGTGCCGACGCCGGCCCGCGCCAGCCCTGATGGCAGGCTCTTTGCCGTCGCCTCCAAGGCCGTGATCAGCAAGGTCTCGTCGCATTCCCAGGCGCGCACTGCGCCCTCGGCGGCGGCATCGCGGAAGCAAGGCGCCAGGCCGAGGTACTCGAACCCGAGATAGGGGACGCGCACCTCCGCAACGCAGCCAGCGCCGATCAGGATATCGACATCTATCGAGGCCTGGGGGGTGGAGACGACGACGAGGTCGCGGACGCCCCGACGGATAATCTCCCGGACCAAGTACATCGGCTTGTTGTGAAAGAGGGAGCCGCCAATCAGCAGCGTGTCTCCATCTTTCAACTCCGCAAGCGCCTCCTCCGCGGAGGCGATGCAATTCCTTCGCTCATTCATGCGCCGTCGCCATCGCCCCCTATTCCATCATGTGTTCTATATACAGAACGTCGTTCTGCAGGAAGAATGACAGGCAAAGCGAAATCCAGCCGATTGTCAACGAAGGGGCGCGACGATTGAACGAGACGAGCGAGCCGACCCGCTACGCCGCGCCCGCGGTGGATCGGGCAATCCGCATTCTTCGCTTTCTGAAAGACCGGAACAGCGCGGGCGTTTCGGAGATCGCCAAGGCGTTGGACATCACGCGCAGCAACTGCTTCGCCATCCTGAAGACCATGCAGCGCCAGGACTTCGTGACGTTTGACGACAGCGCCAAACGGTATGGGCTGGGGCCGGCGCTCCTCGAATTTACGCAGCAGGCGAGCGCCGAAGGCGTAATGCGAGATGCGGTCCGTCCACATCTCCGCGCCTTTGTCCGGGACACGGGAATGAGCATCTTCCTGATTGAGCGCATCAGCTATACGCGCCTCCTCGTCGTCGAGCGGGAGGAGACTGAGGACGACGTGCGCGTCAGCTTGGCGATCGGCACCCGCATCCCGATAACGCACAGCGCCTCCGGGCGGGCCGCGCTCGCCTTTCTGCCCGAGCGCGAGATCGCCGACCTGATCCACGCCGCGCCGGTCGAGCGGATGACGCCGCACACGATAGTCGACGCCGCCGCGATCGTCGCCGCACTCGACGTTGTCCGAAACAGCGGCTACGCCGTTGGCTTTGGCGAGAACATGCTTGGCGTGAATTCAGTCGCGGCGCCGGTATTCGACCGGACCGGCGCGCTGAAATATGTGGTCAGCACGCTCGGCCCCGCCCCTGTACTCGAGAACGATCGGCTTGAAATCCTAGGCCAAGCCCTTGCAGATACCGGCGCTTTCATCACGGCCGCCATCGGTGGCGCCCGGCCAGTCGCCTGATCCGCCAGATCAGGGCCAATCACCGTTAGAAATTTCCGCCATTGCATGGCCTGCTTCGTCGCAATACAGGTCGCGCCATGCGAGCTATCGCGATCGGCGGGAAGAACTGGCTGTTCGCCGGCTCCGAACGCGGCGGACGATCAGCGGCCACGGCATATACGCTCATCGAGACCGCCAAGCTCAATGGCGTCGATCCCCAGGCCTGGCTGACCAATGTCCTCGACCACATCGCCGGCCACAAGATCAACCGGATCGACAAGTTGCTCCCATGGCATTACACTCAGGCCTGAGCGTAATCGGCGGCGCGCAGTCGGGTCAGAGCGGCGTCACCGGACGCTTTCGTCAGAAGCAACCTGTTGGCAGATCAAGCCAATCCGAACCAAGCTTTCCTGGCTGGGATGGCCCCACATGGGAAATCCCGGATCAAGCCCGAGCGAGGCGCTGCTTTTTGGCGACTATCAATGGTAATAGCAACGATAATACACTAGAGGGCACCAGTTTCGCCGACACGATATTCGGAAATGGCGGCGACGACATTCTGAATGGTAACGGAGGCGACGACACGCTGTTGGCGGGGTTTGACGACGGTACTGGCGACGAATTCATCGGCGGCGACGGCGTCGATACCTACGTCATCGCCGGCACGGCCGTTAGCGCGTTCGCGGTCAACCTGGACCTCGGCGCCGGGTCGGACGATTTCGGCAACACGTTCACCGGCATAGAGAACGTCACGGGCGGCACAGGCGACGACGTCCTCACCGGCGACGGGTCAATTCTCGACGGCACGGTCGGCGCAAACCTGCTTCAGGGCGGCGAGGGCAACGACACGCTGGATGGCGGCAGAGGCAAGGACACGCTCGACGGCGGCGACGGCGACGACACGCTGTTGGCGGGGTTTGACGACGGTACTGGCGACGAATTCATCGGCGGCGACGGCGTCGATACCTACGTCATCGCCGGCACGCTCGTTAGCGCGTTCGCGGTCAACCTGGACCTCGGCGCCGGGTCGGACAATTTCGGCAACACGTTCGCCGGCATAGAGAACGTCACGGGCGGCACAGGCGACGACGTGCTCACTGGCGACGGCGAGGATAACGTGCTGCGGAGCGGCGAGGGTGACGACACGCTGAACGGCGGCGATGGCACGGATACGCTCGACGGCGGTCTCGGGGCGGACACAATGGACGGCGGTCAGGGAGACGATCATTTCATGGTCGACGACGCTGGCGACGTCTTGATGGATGACGGCGGCATCGACACCGTACTCGCTTCCATCAGTTTTGACCTGGACGGAGGTTTCGAGAACCTTTCGTTCACGGAGGACGCTGGCGACGTTGATGGCAACGGCAACAGCCTCGCCAATTCCATCACAGGATCGGATGGCGCAAATAGGATCAAAGCGTCAGGCGGCGACGATTTAGTTTTCGGCGGTCTCGGCGACGATATCTTGAACGGTCAGTCTGGCGACGATGAACTGCATGGCGGCGACGGGCTCGATTTTCTGACCGGCAAGATCGGCGACGACATGCTGTTCGGCGGCGCGGAGAACGATCAACTCCGGGGCGAAGAGGGCGACGACCACATGGAAGGCGGCGGCGCCAGGGACAGATTGATCGGAAAGGCCGGTCGAGACGTTCTGCTGGGTCAGGAAGCCAACGACAAACTCTTCGGGAACAGCGGCGACGACGAGATAACCGGCGGCGTCGGCAAGGATGTGATGACAGGCGGTGAAGGCTTTGATGTCTTCATCCTGGCGCTGGGCGACCAGGTCGACACGATTAAGGACTTCGAGGTCGGTATCGATACCCTCGACATCTCGGCCTTTGGTTTTGGCGACTTCGCCGAAGTGGCCGCCCTCATTCGCGACAAGAACGGACGGGCGCAGATCAATCTCGACGGTAGCGATGACGTCGTGCGCTTGAACGGCGTTCTAACCGCCGACCTAAGTGAGTCGGACTTCATCTTGAATTAGGCCATCTTGCCGATTTGGCCTGATACGGACCCTAGAGCGCCGTGCGCCGCATATGGCGCAGCCCGGCGTTCTATATTATTGATTGCGGGCGAATTTATCCGATTAATCTGATTCAGATTTATCGGATTCTGCCCTAGCGTCCCTGCCAGTTCGGCACGCGCCGTTCGCTCATGGCCTTCACGCCTTCCTTGAAGTCTTCCGTGGCGCGCAGCCGGTCCTGGATGACGAGCTCGCGGTCGGTCGCCGCCTTCACGCGATCCGCCAGGTCGCCGCGCATGGTTCTGCGCGTGTCGACGATGCCGAGCGGGGAGCATTCGGCGATTTCCGTCGCGAGCGCCACCGCCGCGTCGCGCAGTTCCTCCATGGGAACGAGAACGTCGACGAGGCCCCATTGATGCGCCTCCTCCGCCTTGATGCGGCGCGAGGTCAGGAACATCAGCTCCGCCCGATGTTTGCCGATGACCTCTGGCAATGTGACGGTTAGGCCGAAACCTGGGTGGAAGCCGAGCCGGGTGAAATTGGCCACGAACCGCGCTTCGGGGCAGGCCACTCGAAAATCGGGCGTCAGGGCCAGCCCGAGACCGCCGCCGACTGCGGCGCCCTGAATGGCCCCGACGACCGGTTTCGGCGTCCGAAACAGCCGCGTCGCCTCCCGATAGAAGCGGCCGCTGTCGCTGGTGGCGGCATCGCCGTCCGAGGCTTGGGCGAAGTTTCCGCCGGCGCAGAAGTTCTTGCCCTCCGAACAAAGCACGATGGCGCGACACGCATCGTCTTCCCCGAGGTCCTCGAAGGCGGAGGCGATCGACGCGACCATGTCGAAGCTGATGAAGTTGTGCGGCGGTCGCCGGATCTCCACGACCGCGACGAGATTGTTCAACCTGACATGCAGGTCGCCATAGTCTCCATATACGCTCATGTCAGGAGCCCCTAGCCGTCGTTGGGCAGGATCGCGATCGTCTAGCTCGGCGCCGGGCCCGCCGCATAGTCCGCGTCGCTCACATGCTCCATCCACGTCACGCGCGATCCGTCGAGCGCTTCCTGGATGGCGATATGTGACATCGCCGTCGTCGATGTCGCGCCATGCCAGTGCTTCTCCTCCGGCGGGAACCAGACGACGTCGCCCGGCCGGATCAGCTCGACCGGCCCGCCGTCGCGCTGCACCCAACCGCAGCCGGCCGTCACGATCAGCGTCTGGCCAAGGGGGTGGGTGTGCCATGCCGTGCGCGCTCCAGGCTCGAACGTGACATGGGCGCAGGACGCGCGCGGGGGTTGCGGCGGTTCGTTCAGCGGGTCCAGGCGAACGGTTCCGGTGAAATAGTCGGATGGTCCTTTGCCGGATGGCCTCGATCCTGCGCGTTTGATTTCCATTGGTTTCCCCCAAATCGATGCGGTTGCTTTCGCCCTATTGCGGCATACCGCGCGGATGTCGGCAAGTTGCGTCCCGCTCCGTCCATGGCATCGCGCATACGCCGTGAAAAGCCTGCGGCCTGTCCGGAATGGCGGGCGGCTGCCGGCCAAGCGGAAAGGGAAATCCACCGCGTTTCCACGCGAACGCCCGGCCGCTTCCAGAATCGCCGGCTTTGCATGGCCCCGCATTCTACGGGAGCATGCTGTGACGCGGGCGTCGCCCCGCCTGGAATTGGGAGGCGAAGGCTTGAAGGGAAACGTCCGCTTCGGCGACGCGGCCATGCGCCGGGTTCTGTCGCGCCTGCATCCCTTCGGCGCCTACAAACTCAGGGTCGGGCGGAGTGCGCCGCCATGACGCTGGAGGACGCTCGGTGACGCGCCCCGCCTGGGGCGGCGTCATGCAGCCGGACCCGCCGATCGTCGGCGCGCATTTTCGTTTCCGGCGGCTTTTTTCTGAGGCGCTCTATCTGCCGCCGGAGCATGCGGCCGATGTATGGTCTCCTCCTATTTCCCTGTCGATCGCGTCGGTTTCCCCTATGGTGCCGTTAGGATCATGTTCAAGCGCATCGCCGCCGGCTGCTCGGCCGACGAACAGCGCATGATCTATTCGGAAACCGCAAAACCGATTGATCGCCTCGATTGACTCGCCAAGCAGAGAGACCGCCATGTCTTTCCTGAAATCGCTGCCGGATCGCGCTGGCCCGCCCAACGTCTTCGAAGCCTATCCCGAGATTTACGGGCCCTGGTCCGATATGAGCCAGGCGATGATGAACGGGCCGTCGCCGCTGACGGAGGCGGAGCGGGAGCTGATCCTGGCCTATGCGGCCGGCGTCGCCGGGTGCGACTTCGTCTACGTCGCCCATTCGGAAGTCGCCTACGCCTGGGGCGTGGAAGAGGGGCTTCTCGACGCGCTGCTGAACGATCCTGAGGAGGCTCCGGTCGAGCCCAAGCTGCGTCCGCTTCTCGCGTTCGTGCGCAAGCGGATGGCGACGCCGGGCGCGATGAAGCAAGCCGACGCAGACGCCGTCTTCGAGGCGGGCTGGGACGAACATGCGCTGCAGGACGCGATCGCGATCACGGCCCGAGCCGCCTTCATGCAGCGCCTCGTCGAAGGCCATGGCTTTACGCCGATGCCGCGCCACGTCGCGGCCAAGCACGCCAAGCGTCGCGTCGAACTCGGCTACGTGAACCTCTATCCGAAGTTCGCCAAACCGACAGAGGGTTAGAGGCGACCGTCTGCCTGGGGAAACGACCAGAAAACCAGTGGGGAGTCGAACCATGGATCCGTATTTTCAGCTTGGCCCATATGCCCGTTCCATCACGACGCGTTCGGACGAAGCGCGGACATGGTTCAATCGCGGCCTGAACTGGTGCTACGCGTTCCATCACCTGGAGGCGATCCGCTGTTTCCAGAAGGCGATCGAGATCGAGCCCGACTGCGCCATGGGCTATTGGGGCGTCGCCTATGCGACCGGCCCTTACTACAACATCCCCTGGGATAAGATGTCTCCGACCGGCCGGCCGGTCGCGATCGCGACGTCCTTCGAGAACGCGCGGAAAGCGTGCGAGATCGCGGCGACAGGCGCTGCGAGCCCGGTTGAGCAGGCGCTCTGCGGCGCGCTCGCCCGGCGCTTCCAGGCCAGCGGGGCGGACGACCTCGAAATCCTCGGCCGGTGGGACGACGACTACGCCGACGCCATGCGGGCGGTCTATCGGGACTTTCCCGAGGACTATGATGTCTGCGCCCTGACCGCCGAAGCGCTGATGGTGCGCACGCCCTGGAAGCTTTGGGACCTTCAGAACCGCGCGCCCGCCGAGGGAACGGACACCCTGGAAGCCATCGAGATCATCGAAACCGCGCTCGCGCGCATCGAACGCAACAAGGATGCGGACCACCCGGGACTGCTGCACTTCTACATTCACATCATGGAGATGTCGCCGGAGCCCGAGCGCGCGCTCGCCGCCTCGGACAAGCTGCGCCCGCTGGTCCCGGGCTCGGGCCACCTGATCCACATGCCGTCGCATATCTATGTCTTGTGCGGGGAGTACGAGAAGACGATCGCCTCCAATGTCGAGGCGGCGGCGTCGGATGAAAAGTATCTCGAATATGACGGCGCGCTCGGCATCTACTACGTCTATCTCCTTCACAACATTCACTTCCAGGTCTACGGCGCATTCTTTTCCGGCCAGTACGAACCCGCGATCCGCGCCGCGAACCAGATGCAGGCGGTCGTGCGCCCGGAATACCTGCAATCGGACCATGCCTTCCTGGTGAATTACCTGGAGGCCTTCTACGGCATGAAGGCGCATGTCCTCATCCGGTTCGGGATGTGGCGGGAGATCCTGGACGAGCCGATGTCCGAGGACCCAAAGCTGTTCTGCGTGACCCACGCGGTCTGGCGATACGCGAAAGGAATCGCCCACGCGGTTCTCGGCAATATCGATGAAGCGTTGGAGCAGCAGCGCCTGTTGAGGGAGGCTGTCGCCGCCTTGCCGGCCGACCGGATCGTGTTCCAGAACGATACGCGCGACATTCTATCGGTGGCGGGTCCGATGCTCGCCGGGGAGTTGGAATATCGGCGCGGGAACTATGACGTGGCGTTCGCCAACCTGCGCAAAGCGGTCGAGCTTTACGACACGCTCAACTACGCCGAACCGTGGTCCTGGATGATGCCGCCGCGACACGCCCTCGGCGCGCTGCTGCTCGAACAGGGGCATGTCGACGAGGCCGCCGCCGTCTACCGCGCTGACCTCGGCCTCGACGACACGCTCGTCCGCCCCTCGCAGCATCCGAACAACATCTGGAGCCTGGTCGGCTACGCGGAGTGCTGCGAAAAGCTGGGCGACCAGGATGGGCTCGCGGCGATCCGTCCGGCGCTCGAACGGGTGCGCAAGATCGCCGACCCGGTCATCACGGTTTCATGCTTCTGTCGCGTCGGCCATGATTGCTGCGCCTGACATGGGCGCGGCGCCGCCCGCGTCAGGGACCGCCAGCGCTGCTGCTGGCCATTGTCGGACAGCCGCGAGATTGGCACATTGCCGGCAGCGAAATTCAAAAACGCAAGGAAACGTCCCGCATGGCTAGCGCCCCCAGAAACCAAATCCCCGGCGTCTACAACCGACAGGTCGGCGATAAGACGGTGACGGTCGTCTCAGACGGCTATCTGATGGGGGGCCTGGATGTGCTCCACAACATCTCGGAAGAAGATGCGCAAAAGATGATCGTCGACGCCTTCGGGCCGGCCAAGGGCCGCAAGACGTCCGTCAACACCTTCCTGATCTATTCCGGGGACAAGCTCGCCTTGGTCGATACCGGCTGCGGCACCTATATGGCCGACACCGGCGGCTGGCTGCTGCGCAATCTGGACGCGGCGGGCGTCGAACCGGCGGACATCGACGTCGTTCTGTTGACGCACATGCACCCCGATCATTCGGCCGGGCTTAGCGACCGCAACAGCTGGCGGCCCTTCTTCCCGAATGCGGAGCTGGTGTTCCACGAGAACGAGCTGAAGCACTGGGAAGACGATGCGGCGATGGCCAAGGGCACCGATCGGGAGAAGGCGCTTTTCTTCCAGGCGACGCGCGAGCAGGTGGCGCCCTACAAGGACCGGATGCGGATGTTCAAGGACGGCGACGAAGTGTTCCCCGGCGTCGTCGCGATGGCCGCCCACGGCCACACGCCCGGCCACAGCATGTACAACGTCCAGGCCGGCGACGAGCAGCTGCTGATCTGGGGCGATATCATGCATGTGCCGGATATCCAGGCGCCGATGCCGCATGTGACGATGGCGATGGACACCGACCCGGCCCAGGCTGGCGCGACCCGCAAGCGCGTCTGCGATATGGCCGCCAGCGATCGACTGCTGGTCGCGGGCATGCACCTGCATTTCCCCGCCTGCAGCCATGTCGTGCGCGAGGGCGACGGCTTCCGCGTGATCCCGGAACGCTGGCAGCTTTAGATACGCAGCCGCTGGCGGAGCCGGCCGGCTCCGCCAAGCGGCGGCGCAAGGCCGGCTTGCGCCTGAGCCTTTGCGAAGGGCCATCCACGTGTTCCATGCGTTCTCCGCCATATGCGCTTCGAACGTCGCCGTCTTCACGCCCTGGCGGCGGCGGGCTTGTCGGCTTCGCCGACGACGGTCACACTTCGCCGGCTGCGACGCCGCTTTGTCGTAAGCCGGGACTGCATTTCGTTTTTCGGCCATTTGGCTGGCCCGCCGGCGCCGGTTCGCCAATTCCCGAAACGGTTGGATGGGTCGCTTGAAGGGAAGGGCATCAGCCGATGGACATAAAACCGCTCGACGCGCCGTTTGGCTGCGAAATCACCGGCCTCGACATAAACGCCGGCGTTTCTCCCGAAACCTTTAAACCGATACGGGCGGCCTTCGAGGCCTATTCCGTCGTCGTCATCCGGGGGGAGCCGCTGAGCGACGAAAGTCAGATCGCGTTCTCCGAGCAGTTCGGGCCCTGCGAAAAGACGCTCGCCGCGAACCCCGCGGCCGGGACCGTTTTCGCACGGCAATCCAATCTGGATATCCGGACCGGCGCGCCAATTCCGTTGGACGACCGGCGGATGTTCTACCAGAAAGCCAATATGCTCTGGCATGCGGACTCAGCCTTCAAGCCGCGCGCGTCGCTCTGTTCGATCCTCTCAGCGCGTCTGGTGCCGAGCAAGGGCGGCGACACCGAAGTCGCCTCCACGCGCCTTGCATACGCCGCCCTCGACGACGCGACGAAGCGGGAGATCGAAGACCTCTACGCTTTCTATTCCCTCGTTTGGTCGCGCGGCCGCATCGGCTACGAGTTCACCGCCGAGGAGCGGGCGACCATGAAAAGGGTGCGCCACAAGCTGGTGCGCGCAAACCCCGCGAACGGCGCCAAGTCGATGTTGATCGGCGCCCACGCCGACCATATCGACGGCTGGGACGTGGAGAAGGGGCGGGCGCTTCTGGACGATCTGCTCGAACACGCGACCCGGCCCGAGTTCCGCTATGTCCACCAATGGCGGGACGGCGACGTTCTCATCTGGGACAACCGCGCCTGCGTCCACCGCGCCACCCCATATGACGCCGGCCAGGAGCGCCGCCTCATGCAACGCACCACCATCGCCGACGTCAGCGAGGAGGCCTTGGACCCTGCTCCGGTGGCCGCTTAGTCAGCGACAGTCCGGCCGGGAGATGGTCTTGGCGAACCATAGCGCCCAGGCCTCCTGCTCCGGTCCCTCGACGGCGTCCGGTCGGTAGGCGGCCCTGACCCATTCGACGGCGTGAAGCGGTTCGACGCCCGCGAGGATCGCCATGCAGGCGAGCGTCGTGCCCGTGCGGCCTTTGCCGCCGAGACACCCGACCTCCAGCCGCTCGCCGGCCTTCGCCCGCAGGAAGGCCGCCTGGATGGCGCGCGCCGCCGCATGCGGCTCTTTCGGAAGGCCGAAGTCGGGCCAGTCGATCAGCACGGCATCCCAGGTCGGCCGCCACGCATCGTCCAGGTAGAGGCCGAAATCCCGGTTCGGGTTGGCCTCGAGCCTGTCCGCAAGCGCGGCCGCAATGACGACTGTGCCGTCGGGAAACGCAACAAACGCCATCACGGCGTCCCTGCGAACGCGAGCCCGCCGTGCGGATCTCGGCGGGGAAGGTCCAGGCGAACCAGCGGATCGACGGTCTGGAGCTCCGGCGCGGCGACTTGCGGGTTCTTAAAAGAGAAACGCAGCCCGTGGCGTAAAACCCAAGCGTTAAGCGTTGTCATTTAAACAACCTTTGGGCACATTGTTGGCAGCCGTAGATATGGATTTGGAGGGGCAGGGGAACATGCGTAGAGCCGTCATCGCCATAGCCGTGGTCCTGTTCGTGGCGTCATGCACTGCAAAGTATCCGGTAGTCGGGTCGTTCGACGACTACAATGAAGTGTTCCTGGGAGAGGTGAACGCCGACCTGATGTCCGGCACTTCGGTCATCAAGGTGAAGGGCAAGAACACCGGCATCCAGTGCTCTGGCGGATCGCGGGTCACCTACATCCCCGCGAGCAACTATATCGCGGGCGCGTTCATGGTGCCGTATTGCGCCGGTCAGCGGGGGATTGCGCGTCTGCGCTGCGACGACGGCCGGCAAATCGACGCCGACTGGACGGCGGACAGCTGCACGTCGGGCTATGGCGCCGGCGAGGACCAGCATGGCGCCCGCTTCCAGTTCGCTTTCGGCATGTCCGAGGACGCGGCCCGGAATCGTTTCGAGAGCGAATCCCTGGTCGCCAGCAAGAAGCCCGAGTTCCCGGTCTACCGCCCCAAAGAGACGCGGAAGGAGATTGGCTTCAGCACCGGCACTGGCTTCCTGGTCAGCGGCGCCGGCCATATCGTCACGAACTTCCATGTGATCGAAGACGCCGAGAGCGTGACGGTCCGGCGCGACGGCAAGGACATTCCGGCGACCGTGCTCGACGTCGACGAGGAGAACGACGTAGCGCTTCTGAAGACGGAGGTTTCCGGCGCGCCGTTGAAGGTTGCGAACGCGGCGACATCGGTCGCCGAGGACGTGATGACGCTCGGTTTCCCGCTGGTCGCAATTCAGGGGCAGGCGATGAAGGCCTCGTTCGGGCGGGTCAATGCGCTCTCCGGCATCCAGGACGATCCTCGGTTTCTCCAGATCGACGTGCCGATCCAGCCCGGCAATTCCGGCGGGCCGCTTATGAACCGGAACGGCGAGATCATCGGCATCGTCACCGCGACCCTGGACCAACTGGTGACGCTGAAGGAAACGGGCGCCTTGCCGCAGAATGTGAACTATGCGGTCAAGGCGAGCTTCCTCAGGCCCCTGCTGGAAGATGTGCCGACCGACGACGGCCCGCGCGCCCCTTCCGACTTCAAGACCTTGGCCGCGAAATACCAGGGATCAGTCTTCCTCGTCGTCGCCAAGTAGGTCGCCGCGCCGTCAAGTCGCGCATGGGGTCAGCCCGCCGAGGAGGGGCGCTTCACCAGTTTCCAGATGCTGGGCGTTTCGCCGATATGCACGTGGATCAGCGACGGCCCGTCGGCGGCGAGGCAGCGGTCGAGCGCCTGGCGGAAGCTTTCCGGGCTGTCCGCCGTTTCGCCGATCATGCCGTAGGAGCGCGCCATGGCGGCGAAATCCGGGTTGGAGAGGTCGACCGCGATATGGCGGCCGCCGAACTGGTTCGCCTGGATCGTTTTCACATTGCCATAGGCCTTGTTGTCGAAAACGACGCAGACCACGGGGATATTGTGATGCACGGCGGTCGCCAGTTCCTGCACCGTGAACATGAAGCCGCCGTCCCCGGCGATGGCGACGACCTTCTTGTCCGGATGGGCGACGCTGGCGCCGAGCGCGGCGGGCATGGCGTAGCCGAGCGTGGCCTGATAGCCCGGCGCCAGCAGCGTGCGCGGGTTGTGGAAGGCGAAGCCGCCATAGCGCACGAAGGTCGCCATCTGCGTTACATCGACGGCGAGGATCGCATCCTTCGGCATGGCCGCGCGCAGGGCCGCCGCATAGGCGGCCTGGGGCATAAGCCCGGCCAGATCCTGGGCGACGGCGTCCCGGGCGGCGGCGCAGCCCGCCAGGAAATCCGCGCGCGGCGCGGCGGCGGGCAGGGCTTCCAGCAACGCGCCGAGGCCGGCCTTGGCGCTGGCGAGAAGGGAGACGGCCGGTTTGCCCGGCCTGGTCATCTGCCGCGCGTCGGCGTCAATGCGCACCATCTTCAGATCGGCCGCGCCGCCCCAAGAGAGCGACGGCGCCAGCGCGCGCGTGCCCACCGCCAGCACGACATCCAGCTTCGGCCAGACCTGCTGGCCGGTCAGCATGTTCAGCGCCAGCGGGTGGTCGCTGTCGATAGCGCCGCAGCCATTGTTGGTCATGATGACCGGCGCCTGCCAGCGCTCCGCGAGCGCGACCAATTCCGCCGATGCGTCCATGCCGCCGCCGCCGACCAGGATCGCCGGACGCTCGGCCTTCGCCATGATCGCCGCGGCCTGTTCGAGCGCGTCCTCGTCCAACGGGTGCTCGAAGGGCGCGCCGACCGGCGTCGGGCCGACGGCGGCGCGGGCTAAATACTGATCCGGCGCCATTTCGAAGATCGCCGGCCGATTGCGCGGCCCATGCATATAGGCGAAGGCGTCCGCCAGGATCGCGCCGGCTTCGCCCGGATGCTCGGCCCGCCGCGTCCAGCCGACGACGCCGGCGGACATCGCCAGCTGGTCGCGCAGCTCGTGGGCGATGCCGAGGCCGCCCCCGATCTGATGGCTGGGAATCTGGCCGGTGACGCCGAGCACCGGGGCGTTGCAGGCTTCCGCCGTCGACACCGCCGCCATGGCGTTCAAGAGCCCGGGCCCCGGCACGACGGCGAAGACGCCGGCGCGCCCGGTCGATTGGGCGTAACCTTGCGCCATGAAGGCCGAACCTTGTTCATGCCGCGTGTGGACAACCTTCAGGCGGTTCTGCTGGTTGAAAAACGCATCGAACAGCGGGTCGAGCTGGATGCCCGGAATGCCGAAGACCGTATCCACCCCATGGGCGATCAGGGACTCGGTCACCGCTTCCCCGCCTGAAATCTGTTTCGTTCCAACCATCTCGCTCGTTCCTCTCGCCAACGCGGTTTTCTGCCCGAAGCGTACAACAACGGCGACGCGTTGAAACCCGCGCCGGTTTGCGGCTGCGGCCCCCATCCGGCGGGCCGCAGGAACGGGCGCCGCCCTTGGCGAAGACGCCCGTCTGGCCGCTCGATGGGGACTCGGCCCGGCATTCCGTCCCGGCCGATTAGCGCGCTATCCTCTCTCGGCATATGTCACAGGAGGCCAGACCATGGACGCCGTCGCGCCGACCCGTACGCTCCCCGTTTACGAAGCCCTCGCCCAGGATCTGAAGGCCATGGGCGTCGACACCGTCTTCGGCCTGATGAGCGACGACACCGCCCATCTGGGCGTCTCCATCGACAGCGCGGGCATCAAGTTCCTCGGCGCGCGGCATGAAAACATCGCGATCGCCATGGCGGACAGCTATGCGGCCGCGTCGGGCCGGCTCGCGGTCGGTCTGGTGGGGCGGGGGCCGGCGCTCGCCAACGGCCTGCATGGCGCCACCTTCGCCAGCCGAACGGGCAATCCGCTGCTGCTGATCTATGGCGAAGCGCCGTCCAAGGGCGCGCGGAACGGCCTTGGACCCGACTATAAGGGCTTCGATCAGGCTGGGGTTCTGAAGGCAGCCGGCATCCGCGTCTTCACGCCGACCGGCCCTGAGGACGCCCGCCGCACCATGGCGGACGCCGCCGCCGCCGCCCGCGCGGGCGCGACCGTGGCGCTGCTGCTGCCGGTTGATATCCAGCTTGCCGAGATCGCGACGGACGGCGACCTGCCCGCCGCCGTCGACGCCGCGCCCGTTCCGCGTCCGGAGCCGCAGGCGGCGCGCTCGCAGGCGATCGCCGCCGCCGCGGCGCTGATTTCCGCCGCCAGCCGGCCGATGATCCTGGCGGGCTACGGCGCCCACAAGGCCGGCGCGCGCGAGGCCCTGATCCAGCTTGCGGAGAAGACCGGGGCGCTGCTCGCCACCACCGCCAAGGGCAAGGACATGTTCCGGGGCCATCGCCTCAACCTTGGCGTCATCGGCTCGTTCTCGCACTCGCTCGCGCGGCGGATGGCGAGCGAGGCGGATTGCGTCCTCGCCGTCGGCGCGGGCCTAAATGTGCTGACCATGAGCTTCGGCGAATCCCTGCCGGCGGCGCCGTTGATCCAGGTCGACGCGGTCCGCGCCCATATCGGCCGCTGGATGACGGCGGACGTCGCCGTGGTCGGCGACGCCAAGCTTGCGACCGAACAGCTTCTCGACGCCGTCGCGCCGAAGCCGGAAGCCGAAAAGCTGTTTCACGGGCCCGACGTTCTGGCGGCGCTGGACGCCTTCGATATCGCCCAGGACTTCGAGCCCGCCGACACCGCGCGCACCGTCGACCCCCGGAGCCTCGCCGTCCGCCTGAGCGCGATGCTGCCCGACCGGCGGAACATGACCTATGACGCCGGCAACTTCCTCGGCGTCGTGCCCTTCTTCGAAACGCCTGGCCCGGCCCATTTCAAGATGACCAACGATTTCGCCTCCATCGGCCTGGGCTTCGGCGCCGCGCTCGGCTTCGCCAGGGCACGGCCGGACGAAACGACCGTCCTGGTGATCGGCGACGGCGGCTTCCTCATGACCATGGGCGAACTGGAGACCGTGGTGCGGGAAGACCTCCCCATGGTCATCGTGCTGATGAACGACTGCGCCTATGGCGCGGAGCTGCATTTCCTCCGTCTCCGCCAACTGCCCGTGCAGAAGTCGATTTTCCCGGACGTGGATTTCGCGCCCATCGCGGCCGCCCTCGGCTACGAGGCGCACACCATCCGCACGCTCGACGAGCTGGAGGCGTTGCGCCCGATCCTCGCGAACCCCGAAGGCCCGATCTTCCTCGATTGCAAGATCAACGCCGACGTCGCCGCCCCGTTCATGAGCGAAATCGCGGCGGCCGACGCCAAGCGATAGGGAAGGGCCGAACGCGCGATCCGGCCCGCCTTTATTCGCCCGCCTTTATTCGCCGATGACTTCGCGCAGGATGAGGCGGCGGTTGGCGGTGTGGGGGCGAATGTCGGTCGGCCAGCGGCCGCGTTCGCCGGCCTCCGCCCACTCGGGCGTCAGCAGCACGTCGGGGCTCTCGATTTCGTAGATGACGCTGTAGCGGGGCTCGCCGGCGGGGTCGATCGTCCGCCGCTCGCCGCCGAGCATCATCTCGAGCGGCAGCAGGCGGGAGCGGGTGGCGCCCAGGACGCCGGGCACGGCGCTGATATAGGGCACGTGCTCCGTATCGTAGACCTCGTTGAAGAGCGCCTCCATCGCGGCCGGCACGTCCATGCTCACGGTCAGGAAATAGCGGGTTTTCAGGGCCATCGTCCCGGCTCCTACATCATGGTTTGCGGCAGGAAGAGCGAAATCTGCGGGAACAGGATCAGCGCCAGCAGCACCACGAGCTCCAGGGCGACGAAGGGCAGGATGCCGAAATACATGTCGCCGATGGAGACCCGCCCCTCGGACGCCGACACGACGGCGAACAGGTTCAGGCCGACGGGCGGCGTGATCACGGCGATCTCGATCAGTTTCGTTAGCACGATGCCGAACCAGATCGGGTCGAGCCCGTAACCGACGACGACCGGGAAGATGAACGGCACCGTCATCACCAGCATGGAGAGCGGGTCGATGAACATGCCGAGCACCAGGTACATCAGCACCATCAGCACCAGGAACCCGGTCGACGAGAGGCCGCTATTGATGACCACGTCCGTCAGGTCGGTCACGAAGCCTGAAATCACCAGAAAGCGGGAGAAAAGCAGGCCGGCGATGATCAGGATGAAGAGGACGGAGGTGAGCTCCGCCGTCTGCTTGACCGAGTCCCACACGTCTCCCGTCGTGATGCGTCGGCGCATGACGGAGATCATCAGCGCGCCGACGGCGCCGAGCGCGCCCGCGGCCGTCGGCGGCGTGATCCCGGTATAGATGCCGCCGAGCACGATGAAGACCAGGGCGAGCATCGGCCAGAGGCCCTGCAGGCCCATCAGCTTCTCTTTCAAGGTCGCCCGGCTGACGGTCGGCGGCGCCCAGTCCGGCCGCAGACGGACCATGAAGGGAATGACGGCGATGTAGCAGGCGGCCGTGAGGATGCCCGGCAGGATGCCGGCGATGAACAGCGCGCCGATGCTCTGCTCCGTCAGGATGCCGTAGATGACGAAGGTCAGCGACGGCGGGATCAGGGCGGCGAAGGTGCCGGCGGCGGCGATGCAGCCGGCGCTCACGCCCTTGTGGTAGCCGAGCCGCATCATCTCCGGCAGAGCGATGCGGGTGAACATCGCCGCGTTGACGACGGTCGAGCCGGAGATGGCGGCGAAGCCGGCGGATGCGACGGTCGTCGCCATGAACAGGCCGCCGCGCACGCTCTCCAGCCACCGGTTCACGGCGCTGTAAAGCTCGGAAATGATGCCGGAAGCCGACGCGATCGTGCCCATCAGCACGAACATCGGGATGACGGCAAACGCGTATTCGCTGGCGGTCGCGTAGGGCAGGCTCTGGAAGGTGATCAGCGTGTAGGTTTCGCCGGTGGTGAGGTACATGCCCGCGGCGCCGACAAGGCCGATGCTGAAGGCGATCGGCACGCCGAGGCCGGCGATCGCGAGCAGGACGGCGATGGCGAAGATGCCAGTGTAGAGGGCTTCGGTCATGGCTCGGCGCTCCCGCCTGAGGCCGGCCGCTCGTCTACGTCGTCGTCGACGCCGAGACAGAGGCGGACGAACTGGCGCAGGGATTCGAGCATGGCGATGACCGAGCCGGCGAACAGCAGGATCTTGCCGGGCCAGATCTGGAAGGAAATCTCGCCCATGGAGCGCTCGTCGATGCCGAGGCTCTGCTCCGCCGCCAGATAGGCCCGCCAGGCGAGCAGGCCGAAGAACACGATCGCGGCGATGAGCGCCAGCGCCAAGGAGGCCTTCGCCGCCCAGCCGCGAAAACTGGCGGAGAGGATGTCGACGGTGATGTGGGCGCGGCGGCGCTGGGCCTGGGCCAGGCCCATGAAGACGATGATGACGAGGCCGGCTTCGGAAAACTCGACCGCGCTCGGCACGGGCTTATGCAGCAGGTTCGTGCCGAAGATGTCCGCGGCGCCGATCAGGGCGAGGATGCCGATGAAGGCGGCCGCGACCGCGAGCGCGACCACGCATAGTCGCTGAATCGCCAGATCGGCCAGAAGCGCAAGCTGCCGCATGTGCCCTCCAGATACGGAAAGGCCCCGGGCGCCGCCTGTTCAAGCGCGACGCCCGGGGCGTTCAGGGGTGAGCCGACGACGCGCCGCTACTCGGACTTGTGGGCGTCGTAATAGTCCATGATCTGCTTGGCGTAGGCGCGCGCCTCGTCGCCAAGCCCTTGGCCATCCATGGTTTCGATCCAGAGATCGACCATGTTCGGCACCGTGGCGTTCAGCTTGTCCTGGTCCTCGAACTTGATGAGCTGGGCGCCTTGGGAGAGCATCGTCTCCAGGGCTTCCGCCTCGATCTGCTCGGTCTGGTCGGCGGCGAACTTGGTCGCTTCGAGGCCGACTTCGACGAGGAGCTTCTGCGCGTCGGCGGAGAGCGACTCGAACTTGGTCAGGTTCATCGCCAGGAAGTAGGCGTTAATGCCGCCGAACTTCACGTCGATAATGTAGGGCGCCACTTCGTGCAGCTTGTAGGCGATGAAGTTGGCGTTCGTCAGGTAGGAGCAGTCCATCGAGCCGCGCTTCAGCGCTTCGTAGTTTTCCGTCGGCAGCACGTTGACCGGCGTCACCTCGATGGCGGCGAACATCTTGGGCATGTAGTTGCCGAAGGTGCGCACCTTAAGCTGCTTCAGGTCCTCCATGGTGCGGACCGGCTTGGTGCAGATCAGCTTGTAGTTCGGCAGATAGCGATAGACGAGCGGCTTGAAGTTGTTCTTGCGGAACTCGTCGATCTGGGACTGGTTGGTCTTCTCCGCCTCGATCGCCGCGTACATCGCCTGGGCCGGGTCGAAGAAGGTCATCGGCAGGCTGTTGGTCATCGCGGCGAAGGGCAGCGCCGAGGTGAAGTAGCCCTGCACCAGCGAGCCCATGTCGATGGCGCCGGACGAGACCAGGTCCAGGATCTCGTTCGATTTGCCGAGCGCGCCGGAATAGAAGTACTGCACCTTCATATTGCCGCCCGACCGTTCCTTCAGGCGTTCGCCGAAGAACTCCGCCGGCTGCTCCATATAGAGCGCCTTGGGGAAGCCGGTCGCGTGCTTGAAGGTGACTTTCGGGTAGTCCTGGGCGACGGCGGCCGTTGCGGCGCCGATGCCGAAGGCGGCGGCCAGGGCCGCCGCGCACAGATGTTTCCCGCCAAATTTCAACATTCTGGTTTCCCTCCTGATAGAGCGGTTCGGCGGCGTGACGGGGTTCTTTGCGCCCTGTCTGTGTTGGTTCCGGCCGAATGGTCCGGTCGCCGCATCCCGTAACGCTACGCCACTCGGGCCGGTTGGAGAAGCCGAGTTTTCCGTAAGCCGGGAGGCGTCACGGCGCGGCGGCGCTTCCGGGTTCATGCCTTCCCCGCGCGCGGGTGCTATGTCTCTCGCCGAAGATCGGCTGGAATTGGTTTCCGGCGGGCAGGCATCTGGGGGAGGCGCGTCGCATGGGGCGGGCGGTAAGAATTCACAAGAACGGCGGGCCGGAAGCGCTGTCGCTGGACGCGGTCGAGCCCGGCGCGCCGAGCCCCGGCCAGGCGCTTGTGCGGAACGGCGCCGCCGGCGTCAACTTCATCGACATCCATCAGCGGGAGGGCCGCTACCCGCTGCCGGCGCTGCCGGTCACGCTCGGCATGGAGGGCGCCGGCCGGGTGGAGGCGATCGGCGATGGCGTGACGGCCGTCCAGCCGGGAGACCGCGTTTCCTATGTCATGGGCGGGCACGGCGCCGTGCCGGGCGCCTATGCCGATTTCACCCTGGTCGACGCCGACGCGCTGATACACGTGCCGGACGAGATCGACGACGCGACGGCGGCGGCGATGACCCTGAAGGGCCTGACCGCCCACTATCTCGCGAAGTCCTCCTACCCGATCCGCGCGGGCCAGACGATCCTGGTGCACGCGGCGGCGGGCGGCGTCGGCCTGCTGTTGACGCAGATGGCGAAGCTCGCCGGCGCGCGGGTGATCGGCACCGTCGGCTCGGAAGCCAAGGCGGAACTCGCGCGGGAGCATGGCTGCGACCATGTCGTGCTCTACGGCCGGGAGGACGTTGCGGCCAGGGTCCGCGCGCTGACCGGCGGCGAGGGCGTGCCCGTCGTCTATGACGCGGTCGGCAAGGACACCTTCGAAGCCTCCCTCTCGAGCCTCGCGATCCGGGGAACGCTCGTCTGCTACGGCACGGCCTCGGGACCGATCCCGCCCTTCAATCTGTTCGAGCTGAACCCCAGGGGCTCCCTCTACGTCACCAGCGCCGGGCTCGCCTGGTACACCCGCTCCCGCGCGGAACTGCTGGAGCGGGCGAGCGACCTCGTCGGCATGGTCGCGACCGGCGCGGTCAAGGCCCCGATCCGCCAGGCCTGGCCCCTGGAAGACGCCGCCGCCGCCCACCAGGCCCTGGAAAACCGCCAGACCCAGGGCATGACGGTGCTGACGCTGTAGCGGGTGGTGCTAGACGTGACGATAGGCTGAAGTCCTCGATTGCGGAGTGACCCACATCACGTTTGCGCCAAGTATTGCGCCGTGGAGGCCTGAGGCGCTTCCTCTACCGGGAACACTTGATTAACGTATTTCCGGACTGGAGGGTGGCGCGTGTTGAGAAGCTTCGACCCATCTCTTTTGGAGGCCGCACGCGGTTATGGCGATAGTCGCGCGGACATAAATGCGCTGTTTAGTATTTTCCGAACTGCGCCGAAATTAGATGGTCCGATCTCTTTAGAGTTCGACGCCGATGGATATCAAGCGTATGTGTTTGATGTTTCGGATTTGGATCAAACGGTTTATTTATTGTCGGATTTTATTGTAAATGAATATAAGGTGCATGATTTAGACCAAGATATAATATATACATCTAGATCATTTGATGCTGAAGTCTCAATTGAGGCATCTGTTTATTATGTTAAAGATATAAATATTAAACCAACATTCGAAGGAAAAAATTCCGGCAGCGGCGAGTATTTAGATGATATATTTGTCGGTCGTGGTTTTTATGATGCTGCGGTTGGAAGCTATTCTGATACATCGCGTTATCCTTCTTCAGTGAATGTTCGCGCTAGCGATATTGAGGGTGAAGAAATACACCAGTATTACAATTATAAAACAGGCGATTACGATATTGTGGGGGAATATACATCTGAAAAATACCTGGTCATACAAGGGACAGCAGATATGTCCCTGCATGAGAATGGTTGGCTGTACGATATTTATTATGGAAAGGATTTTGAGGGTTCCGGCCGAGTGCTTATTACCGACACATTGGAGAATAGTATAGAGGCGCGGGCCGATGAATGGGGTTCAGACTGGCTCGATAAGATTGTCTGGGGGTCAGAAGAGGATGACGGCGATCAGGACGATGATCCCGGATCGTCCGGCGGGGACGATGAGCCGCCGAAGGAAGCGCTGTTTTCGGATCGAAACAATACTGTCGATTTCAATACGCGCGGTGAGGGCGCTTATATTGCCGGAACGCAATTTGATGCGTTGGAGGGGCACGATACCGTAACGCTTCCGAGTACCGTTTCTCACGGATTCACGGTTAGCGGGTCGTCCTTGTTTGAAGGCGGCAGCGGCAATGACAGGATCAGCGGCGCTGGCGGAGAAATTTCCTACACGATCTCGGGCGGCGACCATAATGACGTCCTATATGGCGGCGACCAGGCAGACATTTTATTTGGCGGAGCTGGCGCAACAGACAAACTGTTCGGAAACGGCGGCGACGATGTGCTCGTTGGCGGTCTTGCCGCCGATGGGATTGGCCAGGCTGCATTGGATTTGCGGCAGGGCCACATTCCCGCAATCGTAGACGATGGCGAGCGGGATATCCTCAATGGCGGCGACGGATCAGATGTGATCTATGCCGGCAAGGACGATCTCATAGAATTTGAGGGGATCGCGCCCGACCATCTGGTCACGGTTGCGCGCGACCTGAATTCCATGACCGTGCAACGGATTCATGGCGACCATCCGTCTGCTGATGTCGATACGATCATTGGCCTTGGCGACAAGTCATTCGAGTTAAAATTTCCGAACCCAGCGCCCGCTTACATGAACGCGGGCAAGAACAAATACGTTAACTACGCGACGATCGAACTGCACACCAAAAACGGTCAGATCATCGAGCAGTTCACGGACGCGGTGGCCGCGGAATTGAAGAAGCTGGATGCAAACGCGACGCTTCGCGCGAACATCCAAAAGCTGATCAACGAGAGCGAACAGGGGATTGACGCGACGAACGTCGATGTCGTCGTCGAGGCGATAAAGGTGATCGCCAGCATCGTTCCCTGGGTGAAATCGGGCGGAAAGATTGTCGATAAGAGCAAGACCGCGACCGAGCTGTCATCGAAGATCAAGGATTCGACCGGGGTTAGCCGCGAATGGCTGGAGAAGCATGAAGACCTGGGCAAGCTGTATGCCGAAGGACAGCAGCTTTCAGGAAGCGAGGACGACCCGTTCTTCGAGCTCCAATTGGGGCTTTTCTGGGCCAACATATTGGCTTTCGGCGCCCTGGTGACAGGCGCGATCACCACTGGCGTCGCGACTATTGTCGGTGTGGTGACGGCGGGGATCGGCGCCGGCGCAACCTATCGGACCCTTGAGCTGGCGATCAAAGAGCAGCGCGCCATTTTGGATGTCTGGTTGGAGGACCTGAAAGACGCCGAACTTAAGCGGGACGAAATCCAGGAGAACGTCGAGGCCCTGATGACGCAGTTCCTGGACGATGTCGGAAAAGCGGCTGGCTTGCCCTGTATTCGCCTGGAAGGGGAAAGCCACGAGAACTGCGGGGCTACGCTGATCGAAAAAACCAAGTCGGCGCTGAAGGCTAGCGGCGGCGACTATGCTCATGTGGGCGGCAAAGCCTACGCGTTCGGCGGCGGCGAGGCGGAGACCTGGGACCTTAGCGAGGAAAGTTTCGCCATCGCCCAATTGCGCGCGGGCGATGGGGCGGACAAGGTCGTCGCTGGCAATGCTGATGATGCCGTTTACGGTGAGGCGGGGGACGACTGGCTCGAGGGCGGCGATGGTTGGGATCGGTTGGACGGCGGCGATGGCGACGACGTGCTGATCGACCGGGCCGGCGGCGCCGAGTTCTATGGCGGCGCAGGCAAGGACCGCATCATCGCAGGCGCCATGGACGATGTGGTCGACGGCGGCGCCGATCGGGATGTCATCAAGACCTCCGGCGGCGCGGACGAGGTTTTCGGGGGCGAGGGCGACGATGTGGTGCTAGCCGGCCTCGGCGATGATGATGTCGACGGCGGCGAAGGAAACGACGTCATTAAAACCGCGCACGGCGCCGATCGCATTTGGGGCGGTGACGGCGACGACATCGTGCTCTCTGGCGTTGACGACGACGAGATCCATGGCGGCGACGGAAATGACGTCATCAAGCCTTCCTATGGCGAAGACCTGATCGAGGGCGATGCGGGCGACGACGTCGTGATCGGCTTCCGGGGCGACGAAACGCTGATCGGCGGCGACGGGAACGACAAGCTGCTCGGCAATCTCGGCGACGATGTCATCAACGGTGGGCCGGGCGACGACCGCATGCAGGGCGGTCCCGGCAGGGACCGCTTCGTGATCGATCTGGCCGAGTTCGGGAACGACAAGATCGTGCTGGATTTCCGGCCGCGGTCGGACGTGATCGACTTCTCCGGTTCCGGCCTCTCCGCCGAGGACATGACGGTCAAGCAGGCGGGCGCGAACGTGAAGATCACCTTTGACGGCGTCTCCAGTTCGCTTCTGGTGAACGCCCAGCGGTTTGGCGGCCTCGACGTCGCCAACTTCGACGACGGGGTGTTCATCTTCTAGCGCCCTGGCTTGACCGATGCCTTTCGAGGTTCGGCCCGCCGCCCTAGGCGGCGCGGACCTTGTCGAGGAAGGCGGCGAGTTCGGAGCGCAGGTTGGCGGACTGTTCGTTCAGTTCCTGGGCGGCGGAGAGCACCTGGCTGGCGTTGGCGCCGGTGGCGTCGGCGCCTTCGCGCACCGAATCCATGGTCTCGTCCACATGCTGGGCGCCGGTGGCGGCTTCCTGCACGTTGGCGCTGATCTCCGCCGTCGCCGCGCTCTGTTCGTCGGCGGCGGTGGAGACGGCCTGGGCGATGTCGTGGATGCCGCTGATCGCGCCGGAAATGGCGTCGATCACCTGGACGGCGCTCGCCGTCTCTTCCTGCATCCGCTTGACCTGATCGCCGATCTCGCCGGTGGCGTTGGCGGTCTGGTTGGCGAGGCTTTTCACTTCGGCGGCGACGACGGCGAAACCCTTGCCGGCTTCCCCGGCGCGCGCGGCCTCGATGGTGGCGTTGAGCGCCAGGAGGTTGGTCTGCTCGGCGATGTCGTTGATCAGCCCGATCACGTCGCCGATGCGCTGGGACGCCTCGTTCAGGCGCTGGCAGCTCTCTTGAGCGCCTTCCGCTTCGACCACCGCCTCCTTGGACATGGAGGACGTATCGGCGGACTGGCGGGAGATTTCGCGCACGGACGCATCCAGCTCCTCGGTCGCGGAAGCGACGGCCTGCACGTTCGACGCGGCCTGGCGCGAGGTTTCGGCGACAAGCTGGGTCTGGCGCGAGGTGTCGGAGGCGGAGTCGCGCATCGAGGCGGCCGCCGTCTGCATTTCGTCGGCGGAGCGGGCCAGCGCCTCGACGACGCCGATGACGCTCTGTTCGAAGCTGTCCGCCATCTGGAGTATCTCCTGGCGATGGCGCGCGGCGGTCTCCATGTCCTTCGCTTCCTGTTCCTGGCGCATCCGCTTCATTTCGGCGGCGTTTGTCTGCGCCGTATCGAGGGACCGGGCCAGAATGCCGATTTCGTCCTTCCGTTCGACGCCTGGAATGTCGACGCCCTCCGCGCCTTTCGCGACCTCCTCCGTCGCGCCGATCAGCCGGCCGAGCGGTTTGGCGATCGAGCGCACCACCAGCACGGCCGCCAGCAGGGCGACGGCCAGCACGGCCAGGACGCCGCCGCTCAGGCGGGAGAACGCGCTCCAGGCCGACTCGGCCTTGTCGGCCGCCAGTCGGCGCAGGTTGGCGGCGAGCGTTCCTTCGGCCTGCTTCATCATGTCGATGCGCTCGGAGGCGAGGGCGAACCACTCGGCGCCGGAGACGCCGCCGCCGTCGCCCCCGCCGGAGAGCGCGAAGGCGCGCAGGTCTTCGATCTTCTGCAATACCGGCCCCTGCACGGATTGCGTATAGGCGGCGATGTCCGCTTCGCTGGCGCTGGCCTTGAAGCTGGCGAGATGGATCTCCTGGCTGGCGATCAGCGCGGACATGCGCGGGATCAGCGCCGCCGGAAAGGCGAAGCTGTTCTCCAGGAAGCCGGCGGCGCCCGTGGCGCGCTCCAGCCCGGCGGCGTCCTTCATCTTCTGCATGCTGAAATAGGCGCCGATTTCCTTGGCGACCTCGGCGTCTTCGTTGGCGTAGGCAAGGCCGGAGATCACGCCGAGCAGTTCGCCGATGAGGTCGTTATACCGCTCCAGCGCGGCCGGCGCGTCGATCGCCAGTCCGTCGACCTCCCGGCGCAGCGCGGGAAGGGCCGCAATCCCGCTCAGGGCGCTTTCGATCGTCCGTCGAAGCTCGGCCTCGTCGCCGACATAGTGGAAGTTCTGGAGCGCCGTCGCCAGCTTGGACGTCTCGGCGTCGGCGACGCGGCGCTGGTCGGGCAGGATATCCGCGAAGGACTTTCCGCTGGATTGCACGAAGCCGACGGCGGCGCCGCGCTCCTTCTGGAGTTCGTGCAGCGCGCCGCTGACCTGGGGCGCCAGGTCCGCCAGCTCCGCCACATGATCCGCCCTTACCGCGGTGTCGCGCGCGACCGTAATCTCGACCGCCGCCAGGCCGATCAAGCCGACGACCGGGACCGATACGGCCGCGATCACCCGTGGGCCGAGGGAGAGATTTCCAAGCCAGCGATGCATTCCGGTATTCCCATTGTTCTTGCAGGGGCAGATGGACCGGCTGAGCCGCCGTGTCGTTCGGGCCGACTGTCCGCTAAAAACATTCACAATTTCTTGCCGAGGCCCCTATTGTTGCGAAACCGGCAATTCAGACAGGGGCAGCGCCAGCCATGAAGCTAAAACTCCACCATATCAACATCGTGTCCCATGACGTGCCGGGCCTCGACGCCTTCTACCGGGACGTGCTGGACCTGAAGTCGGAGCCGGGCATGGGCGACAGGCGCCGCCTCGACCAGGGCTATCCCGGCGCCGTCTCCTTCATGACCGACGGCAATATCCAGATGCACCTCGCCGAAAAGGACCTGGACATCGGCTTCCGCACCGGCCAGGCGGTCAATCCCGTCGAGAAAGGCCACATCGCCTTCCGCACGGACGACATGGACGCCTTCACCGCCCGCCTGAAGGCCATGGGCATCCCCTATTCGGACTATGGCGACTGGGCCATGGAAGGCTGGCGCCAAATCTTCTTCTATGACCCCGCCGGCACCGTCGTCGAAGTTCACCAGGTGGACGGCGAGGAGGTTTGAGGGGAGGGGCCGACATGCGCGGGGGTGGAGCGACTAGACTGTTTTTGTCCCCCGCCTTCGACGGTTCGACATCATCGAGAAAGGGCAATAACGTCTAGGCGACCGCCCAGTTCGGGGACGAGAAATGAGCGCTAACACTGAGTGGCAACTTTCGGGGAATGCGGCCGAACTGTACGAAGAGTACCTTGTGCCGACTATCTTCATTCCTTGGGCGCAGCGCCTCCTGGCGCAGAAGACCCCACAACAGGGCGAGAACGTGTTGGATGTGGCTTGTGGAACAGGGATCGTCGCCAGAATGGCGAAGGCCCGGGTTGGGGAGAGCGGCCGTGTAGTCGGCGTCGATCTGAATGCCGGAATGCTGGACGTGGCGAGAGCCGTTGTTCCGGAAGGATTGATCGAATGGGTACAGGCTGATGTCGGCGATATGCCCCTGACAGATCAAACGTTCGACGTCGCTTATTGTCAGCAAGGGCTCCAGTTCTTTCCTGACAAGGTAGGGGCGTTGCGCGAAATCGGCCGCCTCCTTCGGCCTGGCGGAGAGTGCTTGGTCGTCGTCGCCCAATCCCTGGAACAGAACCCCTTGATGCGAAGCCAGGCGGCGGCCCTTTCAAAACATGTGAACGACAGCGCGGCGGCAGGCATTCGCGCGGTCTGCGGGCTGCCGAACCCGGAAGAGATTGCGCAACTTTTTGAGGATGCCGGGTATGTCGATGTCGAGCACAATTCGGTTGATCTAACGCTGACCTACAGAGACGGGCGCGCCTTCGTGCGCAATGGCATCATGTCCACGCCATTGGCCGGCATTGTTTCCGGCTGGCCAGAGGACGCGCGCAACGCGTTTCTAGACGACATTCTCGACGGCTTTGGTCACTACTTCGATGGCGCATCGCTTGCGTTCCCGCACGTGTCCAGCGTTGTCACGGGCACGAAGCCATAGAACGGATCGCCGCCACATCCCGCAATTCACTGGCGGTCATCGGTTGAGCAAATGGCCGGTGCATGCGCCAGAATTGGCGGATCCTGACATGAACCTTCTGCGACGAGCTCCCGCGGCTTTCAGCGGGCCGAAAACCCGTACTGAAAAGCCCTCGATATATGGCCGTTATTGGCGCCGAGCAGCCTAGGGCCTCTGGCGCAGCTTTCGTCCGCTTGTCTTCGGCCGTCGCCGGAAGGTCTTTTCTCCCTCAATGATCCGTCGCCGCCGAAGACGCCGTCGCCAAGGTCTGTCCACCGTTAGAGTTCACCCGCTCCAAAGCCTTCCGCACGGACGACAGGGGCGCCTTCACCGACCGCCTGAAGGCCATGGGCATCCCCTATTCGGACTATGGCGACTGGGCCATGGAAGGCTGGCGCCAAATCTTCTTCTATGACCCCGCCGGCGCCGTCGTCGAAGTTCACCAGGTGGACGGGGACGAGATTTGAGGGGGGGGGATGTAAGGGAATTATCCCCTTGAAGCAAGTTTAGGGCATGGAGCACAGAAAGGCCCACGGGGGCGATAGTCGCTAAACTCATATCCCCATTTTTTCATTTGACCTCTCTTCTTGGGCGCCGTATTCATTCGGCTATGTCTCAGAGCCCAACCGATTCTGGCCTCCATCTCTCTGCCGCAGAAGTGCGGAGTTGGGAAGGCGAGTGCGCCGAAATTGACGCGAAAATTGAAGGACTTAGGCGCCGACAAGATGCCTTGCGGCAGAAGATTGATGCGGTGCGCCTCCTGGCGCCATCGCTGTTTCTTGAAGATGGTACCGCCCGAAAGGATGACGACACTGGCGTGATTCGGAGTCGTAAGGGGCGCCCCACCTGGACAAGCTTGATTGAAGAGCAAGTCCGCTCCGCTCAAATGGGGATCGTCCAACGTGAGCTCCTGGCGGTAATGCGTGAAGGCCCCTTTGGAGATCGCCTAAAGGTCAGTGAATCAGGCTATTACAACGCCATCCAGAAACTTTTGAAGCGGGGACTGTTGAAGAAGCGCGGAGACCGGTTGTTCACGCCGGCTCAGTACAGCGAGTACATGATGCGCCTAGAACGGGGTGAGGTTGAAGATGTGGCGGAGGTGGGTGAATACGGATCACCAGCCGCCGCGATCATGGTTCGTCACGTTCATGCGAGCCCAGGATGCGCGTCGGCCGATGTGATTGAGGCAGTGTGGAAAGCACATGAAGGAGATCACCCGCCCAGCAAAACATCGCTGTACAACATGATCGCTCGGCTGATTGAGCAACGCCATATCCGTAGGGAGGACAAGAAACTCTATCCCTACGAAGAGAATGAGGCGCCCAATGAGGGCGCCTCAGAAGCCGGCGAGGTTCGCGCCTCGCCAAACGATGGCCAACCGAGGTTTACCTTGGTTAGCTGAACCCGCCTCTCGGCAGCGGACCCCGCCCCGCTCTGCGGCAGGGAAGGAGGTTAGGCTGATGCATCCGTATCAGCTGGGGGGTTGGCCCCCCTCGATTAGATTAGTCGCCTAGCTGAGGCGGGGGAAAATTTCCCCCGCCTTCTTTCCCCATACCAAATCCACCTCGGCCCGTCTATATTTGGTGTATGGGCGGCCGATTAACATTGAAGCAAGCGCTTGAAGCCGACCGGCTTGACGACTTCATCGCTCAAGCTGATGCCGATGGTATTGGGCCCGTTCAAGAGGCCGACGTTGAAGAGGCTTTACGCCGCTTGGTCAAATCGCCCCAATCAGCAAATCGAACATCACGTTCTGCATCTGGCGATGGTTCGAGCGAAACGTAAACTCGCCCAGGTACATTTCCATGTGCTTTGCCGACACGTGAATGTGCGTCGAGGCGACCGACTTCTTGAACAGCTTCCAGAAGCTCTCGACGTGGTTCACGTGATGCGTAACGTCCTGGCGATAGTCGTAATAGGCCCACTCCTTTGCGCCGTGCTTGACCGCGCCATGGGTGTAGCCGTCGCCCGTTAGTAAGCCATACGAGAACAGTTCGTCGGTCGAGACGGTGGCGCCCTTCTCAACGCGATCGTTCACCACCGCCCGCAGCGTCGGCTTCTTCACGTTCGGGATCACGACGGATTGCATTTGGCCGCCGCGCTCCTTCAGACCCATAACGATGGTCTTGCCGGCCGCGCCGCGTCCGCGCTTGCCAGGGCGACGGCCGCCAACATATGCCTAGTCGGCCTCGATATGGCCCTTGAGCATGGCAAGGCCATTCGCGTCGTTCATCAGCTCGCGGATTTTCTGGCCCATGCGCCATGCGGTCTTGTACGTGACGCCAAGCTGACGTTGCAGTTCCTTGCCGGAAACGCCATGGCGTGTCGTGCAGAACAGGTAGATCGCGTAGAACCAAAGCTGAAGCGGCGTCCGTGTGTCCTGAAGCACGGTACCGGCGGTCGGATACAAATGGTCGCCGCAGTGCGAGCAGGCGAAAGCCCGCCGCTCGGTCATCCGATGGAACGTCGCCTCGACGCCGCAAGCGCGGCAGACGTGACGCATGCCGTAACGCACTTCCATGATGTGCGTGAGGCAGGCTTCATCATCAGGGAACCGCTTGAAAAATTCGCGGACGCTGAGTTCGGGCGAGGCGGAAGGGCTCTTTGTCATGCCCTAGATATAGCGCCGACCTTTACTTGCTTCAAGGGGATAATTCCCAAACATTTTGGAGCGGGTAGGGAGAGTATAGCTCCTCAAAGAGGCACCAGCAGTTATCTGATCTACAACTGAATCAAAGCGTTACACTTCTCCGAGTTCGATACAACCCTTCAAAAAGTGTCTACCGGATTGTCTACCGCTTTGAGGCATTGCTCCCGAGCTGGTGCAATCTTTAGCGAAACCCCTCAGAGCCCCGTAGACGCACAAGTCTGCTTTGAGGCCTCATAGGTAGCCTAATGCAGAGTTGGCCCTTGTAGCCCTCTCCTAGAGTCTTACAGAGGGTATTGGTGTGTATAGATAAAGTGTTTGTGCTTAATAGGCGTAAATATCTATTTCTATAGACACGATATCAATTTACAAGCACGTATCTCATATTAACAACATTAGCCATACAATTTATGCATACGTAATATTCGAAGCCATTATACATACCTTTATGTTGCAGAACCCTAACGCAAACCCGTAGGGGCTCTCTATGTGGACTTCTCTAAGACGGGGCTCATATAGGAGCCGGTATGTGGAAGTGCAGCGTATAGGCCTCCAAGGCGCTCTACAGAGGGGCTATGAGAGGCCTCACTTGCCTATGTGGTTTTTGTCGGAGATCGCATAGGGAGATTGGAACACAGGCCTACGCTATAGAGCCAAAGCGTCTATGGCTTTGATGAGGGGCATGCCCCCCTACCGTACCCCCACACGTGGGCCACTGGGGGGTGGGGCGTATATGTATATGAGCCTCCTAGCCGAAGGGGCTAAAAGCTCCAAGCAAGACTTACCCTGTTGATATATTTCGTTTCTTAGTTACAAAGTTGGGAACTAGCTGCTTCTAGCCCTAGAAGGAATGGGCTTATCTGGTGATGAGGGGCTTTAGGGCTCTGTATAGCTCTCTGAAGCTTATCCTATGTGGAGTGGTCGAACGGAGTAGATAGGCTCTCTGTGAGTCTTATAGGCCTTTATAGATGCCTTATGAGAAGGCTCTCCGTCTTGCCGTGTTAGAAGCATAGAGGATATTTAGAGAGTGTATATCTGAGGCATTTATAAACAAACGCTAATAACTGTTATTAGTATGGGGGTATATGGTAGTGGTATAGGGGTCTTTATATCTTAGTTATAAGCTTTATATATAAGCTACACATATAATTTACTCTTACTTAAGGCTAGCAAAACTTAGATATGTTTGATTTGTTTAGCTCTATCACACCACATAGCCCCTTGTTAGAGAGGGGGATAGGGTTTCCACTAATTATAAGTCTTTTAAAATCTCTTTACGCTTCTCCGCAGCTTCTTCCTTTGTGATAAGCCCATCCTTTAGAAGTTTGTCTAATTGTTGAAGGCGTTCCTTTATTGTATTATTATTTTCGGGAGCTTGGTCATCCGACCCGCCTTGCGCACTTGAAGCAGAAGAATTAGACGGGCTCGATGTTGACGGGCGTGGACTATGACGAGATGGGAGCTTTCCCGCATTCTTGTCCGCGTTTTCCCTGCGAAGCACCTCCGCATAGTCACTATCTTCGAGCCGCGCTATCGACTTAATAACTTGCTCAACCGGTTTGTTTAAGACACCACACCCCGCAAAATATACTAAAGAGTCTATATATCCCGGGTCATTATCGTAGTGCCTACCAATGCGGATTTTGTGACCGGAAGCAAATGCAACGCAATTGCCATTATCAATATAAGAAGCAACAAGTTTATTGCCTATTTTAATGGTCTTAAAAGACCCTTGATATTGCGTTTGGCCCTTAATTACGTCAGTTCTAAGTGTTTTTCCGTTAAGTATATTTTGCTGGACGCCATAATCAAACCATGTGTTATTTTTTATTCGCCCTGTTCGCGAAACTCTGGAGCCCCCTACGTAAATATCATCGAGAGCAATACCTTGGTTGGATGATGTGGATTTCTCCACTCGCACGATACTTAGGTTCTTAAAAAACTTGATTAAGTTGAAATCCGGCTTGGCAATTTCGGCATTAGCGCTTTCCCCGTAAAAAAGTAGTATAGATATAAAACAAGCCAATAACATTTTAGCGCGGTATTTATCGACCATTTTTAGCACCTCAGAATTGTGAGACGGCTCAAAAAGTAGCCGTATTTGGGATGCCAATCAATTATCCGATGGTGCGTCCGACAAAATTCTTCGAATATAAGACATCATCTGAGGCTCACACTCACAACAGATACGCGATGAGCGCAGCGATCTGAAGGGCGGCGCGGATTGTACCAGCACGATCGTCGTAGCGGGTTGCGATTCTTCGGAAGCCCTTAGAACCTGACCGAAAAGGAGTTGAGCGATATCAGTAGGTTGTGATTCACCGTCGTTGTGAAGAGATGGAGGATCGCATGGGCCTTCGTCGCCAGCATCGGCCTCACAACACGAAGGATCGCAAGGTATTGCTATCCTTCATGATCTTTTGATTCAGGCTCTAAGGAATCCCAAGAAACGCCCGAGCTGGAGGATAAGCAATGACAATTGCCCAAATCGCCGCTATTATCGCGGCAATCGCCGCGATCCATGCGGCCTTCTTTGCGCTTCGAGCGGCTTGGAATTGCTCTCGATTGGAACGGTCGTTGCGCTCGGTTTCTTTAAATCGCAACCACTCCATCACCTCTTTGTAGGCAGGTGAATCTGTTTGTGGTGAAGATTGTTCCGCAATCTGCCGTCGCACTTCGACTTCGCCAAGCGCTTCTAGTTGTTTCCATTTTTCGCTTCGCGCCATCGCATAAACGCCTTCGCGTGTTGTTTCGGCGTGCCCGGCTTCGTTAGTCCGCCGATATGTCAGGCGCTTGCCTTCGATGCCCTTGAGGGCAATTTCGGCGCTCTCTGCGTTCGATATTTTGCGGGAGTTGTAGCGGAAGTCAAACTCGCCGAGTTGGCGCTTGAGGTGCGCTTGCTATAAGGGGGGAGAAGGTTCCGTTCATGCCGCGCTTGAGAATGGAGCAGTAGTTTTCGACGGTGTTCGTATGTTCGATCCCGCCCTTGCGAACGTACTGGTCGATGCTGTGATAGACGACGGATTGAACGGCGTATTCGCGCCCGACGCGATCGCAACATGTTCTATCTATCGGATAAAAGTTAGAAGGCGCCGAAAGTGATTTTAGTGCACCCCATATAGTGATCCTCCGATTTCCACGAATATAGATACGCTTGTTCATCTAAGTCAGCGCAACTCATTGTCCCATAAAGAAGCCCCTTCTTATTTGTTATCTTTTTTTCGGAAATGTAGTTCCAAAAAGTTATGCCAGAAAACCCCTCCGACTTTTCAAATCTTGATAGCTGCACAGTTCCACAGGGGCCTTGTGGCTCCCCTGCTACGACCCAAGAACTTGCACCAGACGTGTAATCGTATACATGCTTCAAAGTTTGGTGAAATGTACCAGAACTAACACTGCAATAATTTAGCTCATTTTCATTCTTGATCCGCACGACATTTTTTATATTATCAATACTGTTATCTTTACAAACGCGGCCGATCGCCTCACCCATCGAAACCATTTCGTTTTTTTGTAACTCACTCATATTTTGGATAGAATCAAAAAATACTTCTTTATCCGCAATCTGGCCGCTCGCAATAAGCTCCCCCGCCTTATCTTCAATTGACGATTTTCCGGTTATCACATCGGATATATCGCTAAAGAACTTACATATTTTTTTTTCCGCAATAATATTTGTTTGAGACTTATAAATCTCTTTAGCTTCTTTCTCGATCTCTTCTTCACTAAGTTTTCTATTGGGTTTTCTGACGCTTGTTTGAGTAAAAACGCACTTTAAATAGTTTTGCTCAGGCTCACACGAATAGTAAAGCGCACTTGCTTCTTTCGTGTTGTAAACAATTCCAGTAGTCGGCCGGTCTTCCGCAAAAGCGAAGGTTGGACAAAGCGGCACACATATCGCTAAAATGCGCAGATACGTTATCATTAGTGTTGCTCCTTTACCTTATTACGGCATAATACAAATGCCAAAGTGAATGCGTTCTTGATTCTGTCTGATTCAAACACTCTTCCTTTTTTACCAGCATATCTGCTCCAGAAAATTCACTGCAAAACCCCACCATAGATGCGTAGTGATAGTTTTCTAAATTGATAATTATCACGGCAAACCAAATGTTTAGCGCCACAGATGTTAATAGACAAATTGTCTTAGTCATAGGTGCCTCCAATAGCCCACAGCGTACCACAACTCCCCTCCGAAACAATTCCCAATGTTTTATTTCACATTGTTATCGGGCAATGGCTACATCTGCCAAAAATCTATCTGTTCGCAAACCAGCTATCTTGCCGTTCGCTCCAATTCACATAAGGCGCATAGTTCAGCACATTCTCCAATGAATTATCATAGTCGGGATCATTAGGCGCTTCCCGCTCAGCAATGATCGATTTGGTTCTGATCTCAGTTCCAAATCTTGCGTGAAACGACTTTCGCATCTGCTCCTCTAGCTCACTTCCGTATCCATGATGCATGATGAAGCTGTCGTGAATGGGGAGTACGGGAGCATCCATAGCGGCGAAGTGGAGCATGATGCTCTCCGCTATGCAGCTATCTTCAAACTGAAGCTTGTTGCCGATACCCGTAAAAAATAGGTCTGCAATAGGCTTGTGCGCTTTGACGATAGCGTTGCGAAGCTCTTTCCACGTCATGCCCAAAAGCGATGGGTCAATGCCCTTTGGGGCCACCGGAAGCTCAGTTTTCATCTGTAGCATCGCGTTGAACGCTTGCTTGATGACGTCACGTTTCTCCGATGTGATAGGGCGGTCTATGACCCTCTCATACAGATCAGAGGGGCCGGGGTCTGCCTTCTTCATCGCGTAGGCCATGTGCGGGTTCATTGCCGAATAATCGTATTCAACCGTCCGTTTGGCATCGATGGTGATGAAGGGGCGATACTCGCTTGGCACATTCTGCCACCAGCCTCGATAGAAGCGCCCTCCCTCCTCAAATGACCCATTCGTGAAAATTCGAACAAGGGTACGAGCGAAGAAATTGATAGGCTCCCGATCTGCGGTTCCCACAAGGCGTGTTTGAAGCCTACTGAAATCCGAATCTTTGATTTCAAGGTCGGCCCAATGACGAGAAAGCACCGAATTGATCGTCTCTAGGTTCGCGCGCCATTCGTCGGTTTGAGGCGTATCAGTGTATTCGATAAGGTCCTTGCGGCCGTCGCTTTCGGGCCCCCTCAATAGGATTGTCTCCTCTTGTGGAGCGAGACTGGCTAGCTTTGCTGGATGACCGTCGATCGCATCTAGCTTTTTGCGTAGGGTTTTCGTTGGGCGATATCGTGTGAGCTGGCCTACACCTGTTTGCCTATTGAGGAAGCCATTCTGAACGATATCGATATAGCCAAGCCTTTTCAGACCATCGAACGCAGCTCTGGTTGGGCGATAATTCAGTGATTGATCGACGTACCGGCTTGAGCCGCTATAGCTGTTCGAGTTGAGAGATATGAGGCAGGGTGCATTGCTGCCCATGTAGGAGGCTTTCCACATATCGGATGTGAGTTTGAGTACTGCTCGCTCAAAGGCATTCTGCTGGGGCTTTGAACGTTTGCGCTTACGGATACGCTTTTCCGAAGCTGTGATTTCAGCGGCTAAAGCTGAAACCAAAGAGTTTAAAAATTGCATGTCCATAGGCTCCATTTTCTGGCGCTTCTAAACATTGCCGCAAAAAATAATCTCGACCAACAAACCAAAAAAAATCTGATGGCACTCACCTTGATCGATTAGATTAAAAATCGCAATATCTACAAAATGCAATATGAGAAATTGAACCAATGAATCAACCAACTCAACGTAGGCAGGCTGCATGCGATAAGATGCGGATTATGCTATTTTTCTGCATTAATTTAATAGTTACGCCGCTTGCTGCTAGATCAGATTTTCCTTTAAATATTGTATTATCTAATAATGCGACCTCTGAGTGCAATTATATACAAAAAAAATATGATAAGAACGGCCGTGAATTAGAGCGAAACGAATTTATACTAAAAATAATATCCAGTCCTCGAAATCTGATTTACAGAATGATTTTAGAGGGCAATAATATTGTGGATATTACGTACTCTAAAATTTCAAATGCGAATTATAGGCTTGACCCGAAGTTAACACTCTCTGGCCCCGACTTTGAGGCGCGATCAGAGGATATACAGAAAATTTATCGAACACAATTTTTATCCGCACTAAAAAGTATGCCAGCTCTTGAAGCTAAATTACCATTAAATAACATCCGTATCGGTGACATTGTATATAAAAATCCAACGAGGGAAGAATTTCTCGATACAATGATAAAAGCATTTCGTTCTGATGCTGTGCAACGAAGTGTTGAGGATACAATTTCCGTTACAGGTATTAATAATATAAACGGATCTGAAAGTTTATTGATTAGTGGAAAAATCAAGGCAGACTATATAACTCGCGGGGTATGGTACACATTGCAAAATAAACTGAAATATTTTATTGATATTAAAACGGGCCTAACGCGAAAGTATGACTCCGATGTTGAGGTTTGGTCAAATGGCAATTTATCTATTCAAATAACGCAAAGAGCAAATTGTAAAATTGACGTAATAGGTGACAACGTACAAGACGCGGGTACGAAAGGCGGGCAACAAAAAACTTATACAAAAGAAGAAAATAATATAAAAGTTTCTGATATTTCACAGCGCCTTCAACAATTAGACAAACTTCTAAAGGATGGGCTTATCACAAAGGAAGAAGCTGCGGAGAAGCGTAAAGAGATTTTAAAAGACTTATAATTAGTGGAA
>Ga0209578_10000386_pt1 | contig 60017 bp, 60 predicted proteins | sample tdAd472_FD_187127 | JGI IMG/M metagenome (GOLD analysis project Ga0209578, IMG submission 187127) | Marine sediment microbial communities from the Atlantic coast under amendment with organic carbon and nitrate - tdAd47.2 (SPAdes)... | ecosystem: Environmental > Aquatic > Marine > Coastal >...
GCGACGGCGCGCGGCAAAGAACTTGGGAGTTGAGCATGGACACGGGCGGTTTTGACGCCTTCATGGGTGCGGACATGCGTGTCGGGCGGGTGGTTGCAGTTGATAATTTTCCCGAAGCGCGCAAGCCTGCATGGAAGCTTACAATTGATTTTGGAGATAAGATCGGAACGCGGCGCAGTTCAGTCCAAATTGTCGATCATTATGGCAAAGAAGATTTGATGGAGCGGCTCGTGGTTGGCCTCGTAAATGTGGCGCCGCGGCAGATCGGCCCCTTTATGTCTGAATGCCTGACACTTGGCTTCCCCGATGCGGGCGGGAAAGTGGTTTTGATTCAGCCCGAGCGTGACGTACCCATCGGCGGAAGAATGTTTTAGCTAGCTCGGCAGAACGAGCCGTGCACGCAAGCCCCCGGCCGGACTGTCGCTTAAAGTGATGTCACCGCCGTGCGCCCGCGCGATATCTCGGGCGATCGAAAGGCCAAGTCCCACGCCCCCGCCTGCATCCTGATTGCGCGCTTCGTCAAGCCGGCGAAAGGGGCGGAACGCTTCTTCACGTTGATGCGCTGGAATGCCGGGCCCATCATCGTCCACTGTGATTTCAATCTGCGGACCCATGGCGCGCGCCGTCATGCGGACGTGCCGGCCATATGTGAGCGCGTTGTCGAGCAGATTATTGACCGCGCGGCGAATGGCCTGGGGCCGCACCGCCGCACCCAGATCGCGATCCGCGTCGAGTTCCACTTTCATGCCTTGGCGGACCATGTCTGCGCAGGCGGTTTCCAGAAGCGCGGTGATGTCCGTAGGTGTTGCCGTCTCCGCGCGCTGCCCGCGCGCGAATTCGAGATATTCTTCAAGCATGCGGCCCATTTCTTCCACGTCGGATTTGAGGGCCAGCACACTGCCGTCTTCAGCATCCATGAGCGCTAGTTCAAGCTTCATGCGCGTCAGCGGCGTGCGCAAGTCGTGGCTCACACCCGCCAACATTTCTGTGCGCTGATGAATGTGGCGATAGATACGGTCGCGCATTTGAATAAACGCAAGGGCAGCGCGCCGAACCTCGCGTGCACCCGCAGGTTTGAATTCCGGTTCGTCAATGCCTTTGCCAAAGTTTTCCGCGGCGACCGCTAGTCGCGCGATGGGTCTGACCTGATTGCGCAGAAACAAGAACGCCACCGCGAGCAAGAGCGTGCCTGTGACGATGAGATAGGTCAGGAATATATGGCCATTAGTGACAAAGACCCGGTCCTGTCGCGCCAGGACCTGAAGGACGCCGCCTTCCACCGCAACGCGAATCTCGACGAACTCTGGCCTTGACTTAAGATCAAACCAGAAGGGCCGGTTTAGGCGTTGCGACAACTCGCGGCTCAGCGTGTTGTCCAAAATGGAAAATGCCGAGCTTGGTTGCACGTCCGGCAACGAGGCGCCTGGCAGAAATTCAATTCGAAGGCGCATATCGCGCGCGGCCGGCGTTGCAAGATCCTCCCAAGTGATACCGCCATTGCTTGATTGGTGGATGTCCAAGACCATGGCGATCTCGCCGGCGGTGACACTTGCCAGTCGCCGTGAGATGAAATCCCAATGGCGATCAAAGAAATACCAGGTCATCAGCGCCTGGGTGAGCAACACGGGCAGCACGATGATCAGGATCGAGCGACCAAGGAGGCCGCGCGGCGCCACACGCCGCAGAAGGGCCTCTAATCGGCGCGTTGCGCGCTTGAACGGGTTCATGGGGCTTTCGGGGGGTGTCTCACTCATTCGGGTACCAGCATATATCCTTTGCCGCGCACGGTCTGCAGATAAAGCGGCGCGCGGGGGTCTTCTTCAATCTTGCGGCGCAGCCTCGTCATTTGAACATCAACCGTTCGCTCCAGCCCCGCCCCAGTGTTTTCGCAGAGTTCCGTGCGCGAGAAAACCCGCCCGGGATTGTGAGCAAAGAGATCGAGCAGAGTAGTTTCGGCGGTGGTCAGATGAATAGGGCGGCCATCCCGCGTTAATTCCTTGCGGTGAAGGTTATAGGCGCAGGGCCCCATTTTTATTTCCCGTCCAGAACGTTCTTCGGGCCGCGTTCGGCGAATAATTGTTTGTATCCGCAGCAAAAGCTCTTTTGGTTCAAAGGGTTTGGCGAGATAATCATCGGCACCTTTCTCAAGGCCGGCGATGCGATCCGCAGGCTCTCCGCGCGCCGTCAGAAGAAGGATAGGCACATCCAAAGTTTTGCGGAGTGACTCTGTCAGGCCGAGCCCGCTTTCTCCGGGCATCATGATGTCGAGAACAATGAGATCAAAGGTGAGGCCCTTAAGCTGGTCGCGCGCCTCGCCCGCATCGGCGGCGGTGGTCACGCGATAGCCGTTGCCGGTGAGGTAGCGTTGGATCAGCGAACGGATGCGTGTGTCGTCGTCAACCACGAGAACGTGGGGCGGCTCGACTTCATCATCTTCAGCTAGGGCATCGACGTCCGCCATCAGCTGCTTGTCTCCGTTCTCCTGTTGAGCTCTTTGAGCACGGTTCGAAACCCTGCGACGGCCGCGGGACCGGCGCGGCGAAAGGCCTCGGTGAGATCGACACGTGCTTGTTGGGTTAAATCCCGCACAAATGTTTTTCCTTCTTCGCTGAGGGCAAGCAAACGTTGGCGGCGATCCTTTTCGCCCGGCGTTTGGGTAACAAGGCCCGCCTCAATGAGGGGTGTGAGCACACGATGGAGACTTTGTTTGCGAATATCGAGAATTTCCAACAGCCGCGCCACCGGAATGTTCGGGTTTCGCGAAACCGCATGAAGCACACGGAAGTGGGCCATGCCAAAGCCGCGTCCTTCAAGCGTCTCGCGCGCTTTTCCGGTCATGCTGCGGGACGCCACCACCAGATACTCCAACGCCTCCTCAAGGTCTTGATCCCGCAGGTACAAAGGTCCTGGCGGGGCAGAATCGAGGTGTGAATATGTGTCAGACATACTGACACTTCTATCGTGAAATCATTGCTGAAACAATGCCCAACTTGTGCAGATCGAAACGCGGGGGCAGCGCAATTGGCAATCAAGCGGTCGTGTTTGCAGCGAGGCGTCCTGGGCTCTTGCCTTTGGGGGAGAGGGGCGGCATGAAACCCCCTCGCAATCACTTGCACCAAACCTTTGGAGGAAGATTTATGGCGATCATTCCGTTTGATGATCGGGACGGGGAAATTTGGCTCGACGGGGAATTTGTGCCCTGGCGTGATGCCAAGGTCCATATCCTGACCCATGGGCTCCACTACGGCTCATGCATCTTCGAGGGTGAACGGGTTTACGATCACGAGATCTTCAAATCGAAAGAGCACACGGACCGACTTTTCAAATCGGCAGAGTTACTATCGCTCGACGTGCCATTTTCGAAAGCCGAGATTGAAGCGGCAAAAGTCGAAACCGCACGCCGCGCCGGTTTCAAGGACGCCTATGTGCGGCCCGTCATTTGGCGAGGCGCGGGTTCTATGGGCGTATCAGCGCCGGAGTCTGGTATCCGCTGCGCGGTCGCAGTTTGGGAATGGCCGTCTTTCTTTCCGCCAGAGCTCGTTGAAAACGGCATCCGTATGGAAATTTCGCGCTGGCGGCGGCCCGGTCCGCAATCGGCGCCGTGCACCGCTAAGGCAGCGGGGCTCTATATTATTTGTACGCTCGCCAAGGAAGAAGCCGAAGCCAAAGGCCTTCAAGACGCGCTGATGTACGATATCGAGGGCAATCTTGCCGAAGCGACAGGCGCGCACATCTTCTTTGTGAAAGATGGTGAGATTCACACGCCCGCACTGGGTAATTTCATTGAAGGCATTACGCGCGCGACGGCAATTGAACTTGCGAACGCCAGGGGAATCACGGTTCACGAACGTCAGATTAAGCCAGAAGAACTTGGCACCTTTGAACAGTGCTTCTTGACGGGTTCTGCAGCCGAAGTGATGCCCGTGGGAGAGATTGCGGAACACAAATATAACGTGGGTGAGATTACACGTCAGATGCGTGAGGACTATCTAAAGCTGGTTCGCCGACAGCTCGTCCTCGAAAAAGATCTGCCGCCGCGCGTCGCCGTCAGTTAGCGGTATTTGCGGTCCTTTAGAGGGGGGCAGATTGCGGGCCGGGACCTTCGGGTTTCCGGCCCGCGTCCTTTTTTAGGTCCACTTTTTTCGAGCAGATTCGTCTTCCTCGCGCGCTTCTACCCAGGAACCGCCATCGGGTCCGTTCTCTTTCTTCCAGAAAGGCGCACCGGTTTTTAGGAAATCCATCATGAAGCGTGCCCCATCGAACGCTTCGCCGCGATGTGCAGCGCAGGCGATCACAAGCACAATGGGATCGCCTGGATTGAGATCACCCACGCGGTGAACAATTAGCGAAGCCTGAAGCCTGAAACGCTCGGTGGCTTCCTTCTCGATGCGCGCGAGCTCTTTTTCGGTCATGCCGGGATAATGTTCGAGCGACATGCCGGTAACATCCTGGTCGCCTGTCATGTCCCGCACCTGACCTGTGAATGTGACCGTCGCGCCAATATCCGTGCGCTCTGCTGTGAGCGCGGCAAGCTCATGGCCCACATCGAAGGGCTCTTTTTGGATACGGATCATCGCCTCACCCGCCTGTCACAGGAGGGAAAATTGCCACTTCGTCATCCTCACGGATTGCCGCGTCGGGTCCCGCGTAAGTCTGATTTACCGCCACCTTGAGCATGGCGCCGGGCCCAAGAGCGTGGGCATGAGCCTCGCTTTGAGCCGCAAGCCACGCCATTAATTCACCCACCGTGCGCACAGAAGGCGGCGGTGACAATTTTTCTTCACTGGCGCCGATTTGCTCCCGTAATCGGGCGAAATAGAGAATGGTCATGGGTCTCAAAAATTGATTTCAATCGCAGATCAGTGTACCCGGCTACGAAGGTTCCTGCCAATCGGTTTGGCAATTGAGCGAGGCGCGCCATCAAGACCCCCAAACACGTCTTTGCGGACATCGACGAGACGATCACCGAGCACGGTGTGATCAAGGCCGAAACGATTGCTGCCTTTGAGCGGCTCCAAGCGGCAGGCATCCGCACGGGGCTCTTAAGCGGCCGCCCGGCTGGTTGGGCCAACTGCTTGATCCAATATTTCCCGATCGACATAATTCTCTCGGAAAACGGAGCGCTGGGATTTAACAAGCGCGATGGCGAAATACGCACCTGGCGGCACCCCAATTCTGTTCCAATAACGAGCGATGTGGGCTGCGCGTTTGTTGAGAAAACTGCGAAAGTATTTCCAACCGCAATATTTTCTCAGGACAACGACTACCGGCTTTTTGATTTCGCGATTGAAATTGCGGCGACACGCGAAGTTGACGCGAAGTTCGACTTTTCGAAATTCGTGGCGTTCGTGGATGCAAACGGATGGCAAGTGAAAGAAAGCTCGATCCATTTTAATATCTGGAAGGGCGTTTACGACAAGGTTGAAGGGTTGGGGCGCTTTTTGACAGCGGAAGGCATTGACCCGGAAGACGTCCGCGTCAACGGCGTTTTCGCTGGCGACTCGCCAAATGACGAACCGCTGTTTGGATGGTTCGAGCAATCTTACGGCGTCGCGGGTGTCGCCAAATATCTGCCAATCATCAAGCAACACCCCAAACACATATTAGAAGGCGAAGAGGGCGCGGGGTTCCGCGAACTTGCCGCAAAGATATTGGGGGAAGCATGAACAAAGCCGTGATTTGGCCCAACCTTTTGACGTTCTCGCGCGTCTTACTGGTTATTCCTTTCATCGTTTATTTCCCGAACCCAGAACTGCGCGGTCTATGGGCGGTGGGGCTGTTGATCCTCTGTGAACTGACGGACGCGTTCGACGGCATGCTGGCAAGGCGCATAGGAGCGGTTTCAGATTTTGGCAAAATCTTCGATCCCTTTTCCGACAGTATTTACCGGCTAACCGCTTTTTTAACTTTGCTTTTGGCAGGCGTCTTTCCTTGGTGGGCGTTCCTTGCGCTGTTGTTCCGTGATGTGGCGGTCGCGTATGTGCGCGTCTTTGAGGCAACACACGGCAATGTGCGCGCCGCGCGCACCTCGGGGAAGATCAAAGCCATTGTCCAGGGGGGCGGTCTGATTATTCTCACCATAACTGCAATCTATGGTGGGCTTTGGAACTGGGAGCTAGTGAACGCGGTTCAGTGGCTGACGATCATTGCAGTTGTGGGCGTCACGCTCTGGTCGCTCATTGACTATGCGCAACCCTTGTTTGCCGCCGCCAAATCTCACGACGAAGCGAACGAGGACTGAGCGGCTAACCACCGTGGAAGTGATCGTATATCCGCTGCGCCATAGCCTTTGAAATACCTTCGACCCCTTCGAGGTCGGCGAGCCCGGCGCGGCTTACGCCTTTGGCAGACCCAAAGTGCAGCAGGAGTGCCTTTTTTCGCGCGCCTCCGATTCCGGCTATTTCATCAAGCGGATTGGCAGAGATTGCTTTTGTGCGCCGTGCGCGGTGGCTTCCGATGGCAAAGCGGTGGGCTTCATCGCGAAGGCGTTGAAGGAAATACATCACCGGGCTCGTGCGATCGAGAGTGAACGGTTTGCGGCCGGGCATAAAGAACCGCTCGTGCCCCGCATCTCGATCGGGCCCTTTAGCGATCGATACAAGCACTACATCTTCGACGCCAAGGTCGGCAAAGACCTCCTCGGTGATGGAAAGCTGCCCCTTGCCGCCGTCAATTAGAATAAGATCCGGCCAAGCGGGAAACTTATCTTCATCGTCGTCGCGTTCCCCATGTTCTTTGAGAAGTCGTGAGAAACGCCGCGTCAGCACTTCGCGCATCATGGCGTAGTCGTCGCCGGGCGCGATCTCTTTGTTCTTGATATTGAACTTGCGGTATTGGGCTTTCTCGAAACCGCCTGCGCCCGCCACCACCATGGCGCCCACGGGTTGGCTGCCTTGAATGTGCGAGTTATCATAGATCTCGATGCGCCGGGGCGGACCTTCGAGGCCAAAGACCTCACCGACTTTTTCGAGAAGCTGCCGTTGGGCGGAGCTTTCTGAAACGCGGCGAGCGAGCGCCTCCCGTGCGTTCGTGATGGCGTGTTCCACAAGTGCGCGCTTTTCACCGCGTGACGGAACGTTGACGTCGACTTTTCGCTCGCGCTTCAGCTCGAGCGCTTCTGCAAGTAACGCCCGCTCTTCGAAGTCATGGCTCAAAAGGACCAGCCGCGGCACCGGTTTATCGTCATAAAACTGAGTAAGGAATGCGGCGAGCACATCGGATTCGGTGGCCGCGCGATCGTGCCGTGGGAAGAATGCGCGATTGCCCCAGTTCTGTCCCGCGCGAAAGAAGAAGACTTGAACGCAAGTTTGCCCACCCTCCGCAAAGACGGCCACGACATCCGCCTCGCTTAAGGTATCCGGATTAATCCCCTGCTGCGTCTGTATAGTGGTGATGGCGCGCAAGCGATCGCGAAAGTTTGCGGCGATTTCAAACTGATTGCCGTCCGCCGCCTTTTGCATAGCGCGGACCATCATGTCTTGGATTTTTCGGCTTTTGCCGCCGAGGAAGTCCGCCGCGTCGCCAACAAGTTCGTCATACCCCGCTTTGTCGATCTCACCAGTGCAGGGCGCACTACAGCGTTTGATTTGATAAAGCAGGCATGGCCGCGAGCGCGATTCAAAAACCCCGTCTGAACATGAGCGCAACAAGAAGGCGCGCTGCATCGTGTTGAGCGTGCGGTTCACCGACTTCGCCGAAGCAAAAGGCCCGAAATAGTGCCCTTTGATGTTACGAGCGCCGCGGTGCTTACGGATTTGCGGGATCTCGTGCGTTTGATCAATCAAGATGTAGGGGAAGCTTTTGTCGTCACGCAGCAGAATGTTGTAACGGGGCTTAAGCTGCTTGATGAGATTGGCTTCGAGGAGTAGCGCTTCGGTTTCGGTATGGGTGGTCACGATTTCCATCGAAGCTGTGGCGGCAATCATGCGCGCGATGCGGTTCGTGTGTCCGCTGATCTTGGTGTAGTTCGTGACACGCTTCTTGAGATCGCGCGCTTTGCCCACATAAAGAACGCCGCCCTTTGCATCGAGCATGCGGTAAACACCCGGCCCCGAGGGCAGGGTGCGTACGACCGACTTGATGACATCGATGCCTTTTGGGGGTGCTTGCTTGGAGCTTGAGGGTGTGTCGTTCATCTCGCCGGAGGTAACCATCGGAAGGTATTAAAATCACTCAAATTCGCTGGCGGTCTGATTTAGGCCGTCATCGTTCCGTCACAATATCCACGAGTTCTGTGGAAAACTGTGTGGGAAAGAGGGTTGGGTAACAGCTATCCCTCTGGAATCGTTCAGATCACACCGCTTTGCCTATAAATGAGGCAGCACATTAAGCCGCTGATATTTAACGACTAAATCCATCTCAGAAGGTAAACATTGTGTAAAGCCTGCAATTTCACAGCGGATGCTTACACGCGGGCGCAACATCGTTTCGCTGTGCAAAATGGAACGATTCTGATGCTCGCAAAACGAATGAAGCCACCTCAAATAGCGCAATAAGTGCGCTTTATTCGGAAGAATCGAGGTTGGCGCGCAGCCTTTCGATCTCAACACCCACGCTGGCGGCGGAAGCAATGGCGGCAAGTTTCTCGATTCTCACACGCGCCACCTGCACACGTTCGTCTTCGAGACAGCGTGCAGCCACCAATTCGGCCAGCGTTTCCACCAGCCGAACATGGCCGCTATCCACAATCTCACGCACCGTTTGCACAACCTCGTGGTAGTCGACCACCTGTTCCAGCTGATCACCCTGTGGTGCCCCCCCGTCGGTTACCGTCAAATCGATATTGATGCGAATGGGTTGCGTTCGCCCCTCCTCGTGCCGGAACACGCCGATGTGGGCATCCAGCAGCAGATCCCGAATGAAGACGTGGCGCACGGCCTGGGCGGCGTTGGCGATCTTAAGCGGAATGACGGTTTCTGACTGGCTCATCGAATTGGCTCAGGGCTCGCGTGGAAGTGGGGGCACTCTAGGCACCTGTCTCTCACTTGCCAACACTTGCCGCGCCTCATTCCTTGCGGCATAGGAGTGCCAGATTGATTGGGAGCCGACCATGCCCGCATGCCTTGTTACTGGAGCCGCCCGCCGCATTGGCGCAGGGATCGCGCGGTCGCTTGCGTCTGCTGGGTGGACCGTGGTGGCCCATTACAACGGGTCGGCGAAGGACGTTGCGAGCCTTGCGGCAGAATTGACTGATGGCCAGGTGCGTCCGCTCCAAGCGGATCTGTCGAACGACGAGGCTGTGGGTGCGCTTATAGCCGACGCCGCAAAGCTCGCGGGCGAGCCGCTCTCGCTTCTCGTCAACAACGCATCGCTCTTTTTGGAAGATCGCACCGGGCAGCTGAAGCCGGATCAATGGGATCGGCACATGCAGGTCAATCTCAAAGCGCCCGTGCTCCTTGCCCAAGACTTTGCCGCCCAAGTGCCGGACGCGGGTGGTGTCGTTATCAACTTGCTGGACCAGAAACTCTGGAACCTTAACCCGGACTTTTTCTCGTACACTGTTTCAAAGGCAGGCCTGCGTGCAGCGACAGAGATGTTGGCCCAAGCCCTCGCCCCAAAAGTTCGGGTGTGCGGCATTGCACCGGGGATTGTGCTTCCCAGCACCTACCAAAGCGAGGATCATTTCGAGCGTGTTCACAACATGAACCCGCTCGGCCGCGGTGCCGAAGTAGAAGACATTTGCCGTGCATTAATATTTCTAATCGAAAGCCCGGCCATCACCGGACAAACTATTCTCGTCGACGGCGGCCAGCATCTCGAAGGCCATGCGCGGGATGTGCTTTATGCGGAACCCAAAGAATAAGTGCAGGCCTCGCCGCACGTGGGGCGCTTCACAGTTACGTAGGCAAGGCCCGGGAAGTTATCTTTCAACTTCTCGGCAATCCAGATCGCGATGTTCTCAAGCGATGGATTTTGAAGCCCGTCAATCTCGTTGAGATAGTTATGGCAAAGCGTATCGCGCAGTCCGCTCAGCGTGCGATCAACTTCGTCAAAGTCGACAACCCAGCCATGATCGGCATCGCGGTCGCCTTTGATTGTCACTTCTACTTGGAATGAATGGCCATGAATACGCGCGTAAGGGTGACCTTCGCCCATTTGCGGAAAATGGTGGGCGGCTTCGAAAGTAAAGCTCTTCGTTATTTCAAAATTGCCGGTCATTGGATCATCGACGCTGCCATGTCGCCGCTGTTAAAAAGAATGGTGATGAACGCGACATAAGCGAGAAGGAACAATATCCCAGACACCCGGCCAATGCGCCCGCGGAAGAGGGCGTAGGGAAGTATCAGAAGCGCCGTTCCAAGCAGAACCCAAAGCTCAAATGATAGGAATTCCGGATCAATCGGAATGGGCGTGCCGTTGGCGGGCACGGCAACCATGGTGGTGAACCCCATGATCGCCAACAAATTGAAGAGGTTGCTGCCAATCACATTGCCGATCGCAACCGCCGAGTGGCGGTGCATGGCGGCGACAAGGCTGGTTGCCAGCTCCGGCAGGGACGTACCGATAGCAATTACAGAAAGACCGATGATGGAAGGTGCCACGCCCATACGGATCGCGAGGTCCTGACCGCCCACAACGCTGAAGTGGGCGCCCCAGGGCAGACCGATGACGGCGATGGCAATAAGCACACCGATGCCAAAGCCGGTTTTTGGTAGGCCGGACATTTGTTCGACCTCTTCAACTTCTTCGGACGTGAAGTCGCTATCGCTGGCTCGTGACGCGCGGAAGCCCGTGTAGAGAAGATAGAGAGAGATCAGAGCAAATAGGGTCACGCCTTCGGTGAGCGTAATCGAGAGATCCCATGCAAAAAACATGAAGAGTATTGTCGCGCCGACCATCATCACCATGTTGCGGCGGATTAAAGGTTGGTCGGCAAGGATCGGAAAGATCAAGGCTGGAACACCGAGCACAAGAAGCACGTTCGCAATATTGCTTCCCACAACATTGCCGACCGCGATGCCAATTGCTTCGGGCTCGGCAAGGGCGGCCTGAATTCCGATAACTAGTTCAGGTGCGGACGTTCCGAACGCAACAATGGTTAGGCCGATGAAAAGCGCGGGGATGCGCAGGCGTTTTGCAAGGGCCACCGATCCGCGGACCAAAAAGTCACCGCATACGAGCAACACCAATAGCCCGCCAACCACATAGGCCAGACTTGTCACCATGAAAAGCAGTCTCCTGCGCCGCTGAACAAGGACCGTTTGGCCCCCGACTTGCTCGGCAGCTCCGCCCCCAAAATACCCCGATGTGAGAGCCTCCGACTGGAAGCCGATGCCTGTCATATAAGAACAATGCCCAGAGGACAAAGGATCATTTTGCGACCTTGCGTCGCCGCCCGCCCACCATTTTGCGAGGCCCGCAAATCAGCTACTTTCGGCGGGCAAAGGACCCTATATGCCAGAAGACACATTCCACGCGCTCCCCTATATGCGGGAAACCCTTATTTTTCTTATGGTTGCCGTCGTGGTGGTGCCGCTCTTTGGGCGGCTCAAAGTCAGCCCGGTCCTGGGATTTCTCCTCGCAGGTCTTGTAATCGGCCCCTTCGGCTTTGGGCTGATTGGCGATACGGAGGAAGTTCGCCTTCTCGCGGAGCTCGGCGTCGTCTTTCTTTTGTTCAAAGTGGGGCTGGAGCTCTCTCTCGACCGCCTCATTCAAATGCGCCGCCTGGTGTTTGGCATGGGCGCAACGCAGGTCTTGCTAACCGGCATTGTCATTAGCGCAATTGCCCATCTGTGGGGCAATAGCACTGCAGCCTCAATCGTAATCGGCTTTGGCCTTGCTCTTTCTTCCACGGCGATTGTTGTGCGGCTGCTGGTCGAAGGCAATGCGATTGCATCCGCCCACGGCCGGGCAAGCTTTTCGGTACTTCTTTTTCAAGACCTCGCCGTGGTTCCCATTCTTCTTCTGGTCTCTCTCTTGGGCGGAACCGGCGAGGGATCACTTTGGGGGACGGTCGCTTTGGCGCTGGCGCGCGCGGCGCTGGCGGTTGCGATCATTGCGCTTGTCGGTCGGTACGTTCTGCGTTCGCTCTTTCGGATTGTGGCCGCCGCTCGCCGGCCCGAAGTTTTCATGGCGATGACCCTTTTGACCGTTCTTCTCACCGCGGTCGGGACGGCCTATGCCGGGCTTTCCATGGCGCTGGGCGCATTCCTGGCGGGGCTTATTCTCGCGGGGACGGAATTTCGACATCAGATCGAAAGCGATATCGCGCCCTTCGAGGGATTGCTGCTGGGGCTCTTTTTCATCAGCGTTGGGATGGGCATCAATATTCCCTTCATTGTCCCGCAACTAGCGCTCGTCATTCCATCCGTACTCGGACTGATGGCTTTGAAGGCAATATTCGTAGCGGGGATCTCGCGGGTCTTTGGCTTTAGCTTTGCAAATGCCGCGCGGTCAGGTGTGATGTTATCGCAAGCGGGCGAATTTGCCTTCGTCATTTTTGCGGCCGCTAGCGTCTTTCCGCAAACCATCATCCCTTCTGATACTGCTCAATTCATGACCGTCGTTGCCGCGGTAAGTATGATGATCTCACCTGCATTGCCTTATATTGCAGACCGATTGGGCGCGATGATCGAAGTGCGCAGCGCCGAAAAGGCTCAGGATGATGTGGACTTCTCCGGGTTCCGCGACCACGTGATCATCGCTGGGTTCGGCCGTGTTGGCCAAACGGTCGCCAAAGTGCTCGAGGTAGAGGGCATTCCTTATGTTGGCGTGGACACAGATACCAACCTTGTGGGGCAGTGTCGCGCCGCCGGGGGGTCTGCGTTTTTCGGCGACGGAACGCGAGCGGACATGCTGGCGCGCCTCGGCATCGAACATGCCGGCGCGGTTCTGGTCACCATGAACGATATGCAATCAGCTGGGCGCGCCTTGTCGGAAATCCGCCGCAATTGGCCTGAGATACCCGTTTTCGTTCGCGCGCGGGACGGTGCGCATAGCGACGAATTGCGCGGGCTCGGCGCGACCCACATTGTGCCCGAGACCCTGGAGGCGAGCCTTCAATTATCCGGTCGTGTTCTTGGTGCCATGGGAACCCCGGTAGAAGCGGCAAATGTCATCATCGAACAATTTCGCGCCAATGAATACGCCGATCTTGCGGACATTATTGAGCCCGACGTTCCCGACCCGGAACAGGAAAAACCCACCGAATAACTCAAATTCGAACAATTCCTTTGCCCATATTTTCAGGTGTCATTGCGATACTGCAGGCTGGGATTGATGGAGGAGTGCACCGATGAGCTCGGAGGTACTTGACCGCACGGGCCCCCGCATCGAAGGGCCTGTCAAAGACCTGCTAACGTTTAAGTCTGCAGAGCGCCGGCTTGTTGGTCGGTTGCTTACCTATTGGCATTCGCTGTGTGAAGGCCGGTCATTTCCGCGATTGCAGGATCTTGACCCCGAATACATTGGCGACGATTGGCGTTGGTCTTTCATTTTGAAAACAGGCGACCACCGCGACTTTCCAAACTTTGCCTATTTGGGGCCGGAGATAGCAAAATACTCAGGTATATTCCTGACCGGCCAAGATACGTTCACAAATACGCTGCTTGATGTTGCGACCCACAAGCTTGAGCGTGTGTTCCGCGAGGGTTGTCCCTTGCTCATGGAAGACATCGTCACATGCTATGATGGTCAACGCCTGATGTTTCGTGCGGTACTTCTGCCGTTGAGCGATGATGGTCATAGCATCAACTATGTGCTCGGCGCCGCGAACGGCCGGTTCGAGGGGTAATACCTGAAAGCCCGTTTTGCCATTCACAAGGGCGGCCGCTAGGCTCTCGAAATGGCCGGCGACGACGCGGATCCCAAAACTAGTTCCAGTCCGATTGTACGCTTTCTCGCAAGGATCGATTTATTGTCGATTGTCGGGATCGCGCTCATATTCGTCTTCGCCGTTTGGTTTGTAAGGCATTACGCCTTTGCGATTAGCTAGCCGCTCCGAGAAACACCTGTTGGTTTTGCGCCGGTTCGGGTACCACAACAGTGAAACTTAGCCTGTCGAGCCACTCCTGAAACCCGAATTGATCCGGCTCATCCTGACTTGATCCAGGTGCCTGTGCACCAACGGTAATGACGTCGCAGAAAATTGGTTCTCCACGGTCTTCAGTTATTCTAGCAACTTCTTGTTCGTTGCACTCTCGAACCTCAGCATGCGCCAGATTGGCGCCGGTGATTAGCGTTGCGCCGAAGACGAGGCCGACGATACAGATGAAGTTACGGAACGATGTATTTGTCATTTTGGTCTCCCTGACCAGCCCCAGGGATGGGTTGTTTGAGTTAACAGGTGCTGGGCGGGTGGGGATGCCGTCCAGCCCCATAAACATATGATGCCGGTTACGCAGCCCCCACTTAAATGACTGTAAGAAAGGGGCGTCCAGGCCCGGCAATCATTTCAATTTGGTAAGAAACCGAGGTGGCGAGGCCGCTCAGCCTATGGAGCACGGCCCGCATATGGGTTATGAGGAAATACCTCTCTTCGTTTGCAATCGATCTAATGCCGCAATCTCAGGAAATCAAAACCGCGCAGGACTGGGCCCGGCATAACAAGCGGGCGCGGCGCGTTTCAACAACACTCATCCTCGCGTGCATGGTCACCTTTGCCATGGGGCAAACCATCCTTTTCACGGTCTTGGGCCCGGTGGGCCGGGATGTGGGGCTTCAAGAAGTCCAGGTCGGGCTCATCACCACTTGCTCCGGCTTGACCATGGCATTGATCCAACCGTTTTGGGGTCGCCGCTCGGACGAATGGGGCCGCAAGGTGGTGATCGTCTTTGGGCTTATCGCGTACGGCGTTACGACCGTCATGTTTGCCCTGTTCCTCAAAGTTGGTCTGCTCGGGTGGGTAACAGCGCTTCCTTTATTTGCGATGCTTGTCCTGGCGCGCGTCATGTATGCCCTTACATCGAGCGGCATTCAGCCCGCATCGTCAGCGTTCGTCGCCGACATCACCGAGGGCAAAGCTCGCACCCAAGGCCTGGCACTCGTTGGTGCGGCCGCAGGGGTTGGAACCGCCCTGGGGCCGGTATTGGGCGCATCGCTTGTGGGCTTTGGTGAACTGGTTCCGCTTTACGCTGCGGCCGGCCTTGCTGTCGGCATTGGGTCAATGTCGCTTTTCCTTCTAAAGGAACCGCCGGCCCATGTGCGCACGAAGCCGAGAAACAAGCTGCGCATTCTCGATCGCCGGATCTTGCCCTACTTGATCATCACCTTGTTCTTTCTCATTGCGGCGGCGGGCACCTACCAGACCGCGGCCTTTTATGTGCAAGACCGCCTCGCCACCGGCACCGCGGCTACCATGCAGCTCGTAGGTTGGGCTATGGGCGCGGCAGCGGTGGTGACAATCGTGACCCAGGGCCTCGTGGTGCAATGGCTAAAGCCGGCCCCTGCCGTATTGGTGCGCGTGGGGCTGTTGATCGGCACGGCGGCCTTCATCTTCCTTTCCTATACAAAGACCTACGAAGGGCTCGTGCTCGGGTACATGATCATGGGTGCGAGCATCGGCCTTATAAATCCGGGTATCTTGTCGGCGGCCTCCCTAAGCGTGGGCCCGGATGAGCAAGGTTCAGTCGCAGGGCTTGTGGGCTCCGCGATGTCCGCTGGGTTCATATTCGGGCCAACGCTGGGGGCGGGGCTTTATGAATACGGGCAAATTGTGCCGCTGCAGGTCAATGCGATCATCTTGGCTGCCATGCTTCTTGGGTCATTCTTTTTGGCCTTCGGCCCGCGTAATGTGGACATAGCGAGACGCGACCGGGGAGGCTGACATGGCCCGCATAACTGGCATCGGTGGAATTTTTTTCCGCGCGGACAATCCAAAGGCCTTACGCGATTGGTACGTAGAGCATTTGGGTGTCATTCCCGATTCCCATTTTGATGGAACCGATTTCAAATGGCGTGAGAAAGATGCGCCGCACATTATTGGTCGTACCGTATGGGGTCCCTTTGACCGCGACACCAGTTACTTCGGCGATAGTGCTCAAGCCTACATGATCAATTACCGTGTTGACGATCTCGACGGCGTGATCGCACAACTGCGCGAAGCAGGGTGTGCGGTCGAAGACAAAATCGAAGAATATGACTACGGCCGTTTCGCCTGGGCGACTGATCCTGAAGGCATTCGCATGGAACTGTGGCAGCCCGCAGGCGAGGAAGAAGCCTAGCGCACTTCGTTCCCGTCTTCGTCATAAACGCCGCGCATTCCGACAATCGGAACGTCCCACCCCAGATACTGCGTTTCACGATACCAACGTGTCGCCGTGAAAGGCTGGAATGCGATGTCACTTGCATCGTGAGCTAGGGCGGCCTCGAGCGCAGGATCGTGGCCGGTCAGGAAATCGCTGAATGTGAGATCGGCAGGAATATCCGGCCGAACCCACATCCGCGGGTCAGAATCAAATGAATCCTGCCACCGCAAAGTGGAAACAAGCGCCCCCAACAGTGTTTCAGGCAGTGTAAAAAACTCCGCGTCACCAAAATGGTTTGGGCGACCGCCCGTGGGCTCACCCACAAACAACGCCTGGGTATGGCGTTCCATCCAATTCACAAAGTTCTGCGCCGCAGAAAATGTTTGGCGCCCTGTTAGGACGTAGATGCCGCCGGGATGATTGAGATCGGATGCAATCACGCCATGAACGAAGGGCGCGTTGAACGTATTGTTCCCGCCTCCATTGTTACGCACATCAATGATCAAGCGCTCGACGTCGTTGGCTTCGATGAATTCGAACATGCGCGCCGCAAAGGCATCAATCGGGTCGTCTTCCGCATTCTCAATCGCGCCATAAATGAGATAGACGGCGTTTTGCTCAGGCATATACTCATAGATGTAAGGAGCTTCTTCGGTCATCCAGCGCGGATAGTCGGCATCCTGATTGTGGACATCAAAGGCCGTTAAAAGCTCCGGTGCTGGGTCTATGGACGCGGCCGCGAGCGTGCCCGTTGCGATTTCGCCGTCCGGGGTCTCCACCGAAATTGAAATGCCGCCGTCGGCGTTCGCATAGCCTAGCGCCCTAGCGTAGCCCGGCCAACGCAACGCTACGGGCGCCCAATTCACTTTCCACATAGGGCTGCCTGACGAAATCGTGGACATCAGATCTGCGAAGACTTCGTCCGCAGGCTGTCCACCAACGGAGAGAATGCGTCCCCCGGCCAACTGGCTTTGGTCGGGCGGCACGCGTGTCAGGTAAACATCACCTTCAAAGAAATACGCCCGCAGCGGATATTGCGTGTCAAATCCGGGACCATGAAATGCAAACGGAAAGAGCGTCGTGTGCCCGTCGCTGGCAAGCGCGACGAATTGCGCGGTGCGCGTAACAAAACCTTGCCACTCGAGCGAAGGGATATCCCTCTGTAAAGCATCGTAGGCGGCTTGCCAGTCTTCTGCATTTGTGCGGACGTCGTAGTCAGGATGAATTTCGCGCAGGCGAGTGTAAAGCGCTTCGAGATCCCGAGACCATGCTTCGCGGTCTTCATAGACCGCGGGGTCAGGCCCATCCTGGGCATCGCTGTGCTGGGCGTAGGCGCTGCCTGCGCCGGCTAGTGAAACAGCAAAGAGAAAGCTTAAGCAGAATAGGGTAAAGGTGCGCATCAGTGCCTCCCGAGTTACGACTGACGCAGCCTCCCCAAAAGGTGCGACGGATTTTCAACCTGCCATGTCTGCACGGCGAGCTGTATCAAATCACTTAAACGATTTTGAGAGCGCTTTCCCTCACCGCCTCTCGCATTTTTGAGGTCGGCCAACAAAAAAGGCCGCGCTCGTTCTCGGAGGCGGCCTTTCGAATGCTGTCGGCGATCTGCCTTAGATCGGTTTGATGTTCACAGCCTTGGGGCCGCGCTGGTCGGGCTCCACGTCAAATTCGACCTTCTGGTCGCGGTCGAGGCTGCTTAGGCCGGAAGCCTCAACGGCGGAGACGTGCACGAATACATCCTTCGAGCCGTCTTCTGGCGAAATAAAGCCGTAGCCCTTTGTGGTGTTGTAAAACTTCACAGTGCCGGTCGTCATGACGGGTCCCTTCTTCAAATCAAAGTCCCATCGGCGGCCACATGCATGCCGAGGGGTGAAGCAAAACCCACGTCATTCCGAAAAGCGGGATATCCAGCCCGGGACTGGTAGGTCAGATCACGGGGCGATTGTTAACACTTTTCATTCGGCGCGGGTAGGGAAAGCCTTGCTGCAATGCGGGATATTCAGACCGCGCTCACCCCCGGCGCCGATGCAGAACTTCCACCAGCAAACTCGCCGCAAGAATGACAAGGATTGCCATCGCGCCCATCTCGCCGGGGGGATCGCCCGGTAAGGGCTTGTAGATCACCACTGCAAAAACCGCCAGCGCCTGCGCCGCCACATGAAACAGCAACAGCGCGTAGGCAAAGCTGCGATACTTGAGCGCCACCGCAAGGTCGACGACGCCGATGGCAATCTGCTGCGCCCCAATGCCGGCGAGGAGCGAGATGATGGCCGCTGCGCCGGGGCCCGAAAGGTCGAACCCGGCGATGATCCCGGCGCCGCTGTCGGGCGCGAACACGTGAATACCCCCGCGGACAAGATTCAATAGCCCCAGCACAGTTAAGACGATCAAACTGATGCGGTGCGGTTGCAAGGCGTCTCTCCCGGCTTTTGCGTGAGGCGGTGCATGATAGGGTGCATGATTCCTCAACCGGAAGGAACGCCATCCATGACCATCATCGAACCCAAATACCGCCTGCTGCTTCTTGCCAACCTGATCGCGCTGGTGGGTTTTTCCGCCTACTACATCATGCGCGGCAACCTTGAGTTCATGGTCTATGTGAGCGTGGTGGCGTTCTTCCTTGTACTGATTTATGGAACCCGCAACCGGGTGGATTATCCCATCGGGGTTTTGTGGGCGCTATCGGGGTGGGCGTTTTTTCACATGCTCGGGGGAAGCCTTTTTATCGGCGAGACGCGGCTTTACGATTTCATCTTTGTGCCGATTGTTGGCGAGCCCTATCACATCTTGAAGTTTGACCAGTTGATCCACGCCTACGGCTTCGGCGTCTGCACTTTCGTGGCGTATCACTTGGCAAAGCCCGTCCTGAAACCGGAGGTGCGCGGCAAGGTCGGCCTCGCCATTGTGCTCGCCATGGCGGGACTGGGCGCGGGCGCACTGAATGAGATTGTGGAGTTCACCGTCACGGTGTTCTCCCCCAGCTCGGGCATCGGCGGGTATGTGAACAATTCGCTCGATCTTGTGGCCAATGCCACGGGCGCGGTGATCGCCGCCACCTGGCTCTATTTCAAGGCAGACGTATAAGGCAAACGTATAGAGGCACGCGACCCATGAAAATCGGACGGCTTTCGCTCTATTTTGGCTTGAACAGCATCGTCACGATCGTGGTGATTGCGGCGGCGCTGTTTTTCTTTGTAGGGGTCCCGCTGGCGGGCCCGGCGCTCAACCTCATCGAAGGTCAGTACACGTTGCACCCGCTCTGGGGGAACGCGGCACTCGCCATCGTGGCGGGGGTGGTGGCGACGGCGCTTTATACGACCTTCGGGTTTTATCTGCTGAGATGGGGGGCGCTCACGCGGCTTCTGGGCGATTACCACGCCATCGATATGGGGGCAGAGGGCGATACGCCCGAAGACTGGGGGACGGTGACCCTCAGCCTCTATCCCATGGGCTCGGAATCTCACCAGCCAAAGCTGAGATTTGTGCACCGGAACGGCGACATCGTGATTAGAGGTGAGGCGCACCTCATGGATAACGCCTATCTGGTGGGCCATTATGTGGAGACCGGCCACACGGAGCGTCGGCGCGCGGGCGCAATTCTCTATCGCAAGTCAGGTGACGGCACGCGGTGGGAAGGCGCGCTCAGCTACATCGACCCCAAAACGGACGAACCCGCCTTCACCCACGCAAGATGGGTACGGATGGAATGAAGCGGGCGTGCGCCGCATAAGAAAAGGCCGCCCCCGGAAGATCAGAGAGCGGCCTCAATCTCGATCAAAGATCGCTAGCGCTTAGCTGGCGTCCTTGATGTTGACTGCGCGTTCGCCGCGCTTGTCTGGTTCGACGTCGAAGGTAACCTTCTGGCCGTCTTGAAGCGAGGTCATGCCGCCTTGTTCAACAGCGGAGATGTGCACGAACACATCCTTGGCGCCATCATCAGGAGCGATAAAACCAAAGCCTTTGGCTGAATTAAAAAATTTCACGGTTCCGGTTGTCATGGAACATAGTCCTTTACGTTTGGTTCCCAACCCCGCGAAAGCCGCGGGACGGGGTGAAGCGCACGTCACGAAGATTAAGGAAAAGTAGAAGCCGTAACCAAGCGCGTAAGCGTAAGGACGAGGTCTGCAAATCCGGCACGTGAAGGCCGTCACGGCGCCTATGTGGGGCATTCGGCCTCAAAAAGCAAGCTGAAGTGGAAATCCGGGGCATTTCCGGCAGATTTCTGCGGGAAATGGGGTGCGGGGTGGGCGGCTGCGGGGATTGCGGATGAGATCGGCCCGTCCCCGCGCGGGCGCGCTCCGACCCCCAAACCGCGCCATCACCCACGCAAGAATCCGCAACCCTAACTCCCCCGCCGTCGTCGCTTGCCTTTTCCGGCCTTTTTGGCTGCGGCGCGAGAGCCTTTGGGCGCCTCCGCCCCCGTGCGCTGGCGCACCGCCTCTTGCCTTGCAAAAGGATCGTCCAATAGGGCGAGCTCGGTTTCCTGCAGCCGTTTGATTTCGTCCCGAAGCCTAGCGGCGTCTTCAAATTCCAAGTCCGCGGCGGCGGCGCGCATTTGTTCCTCAAGCCCCTTGATATGCGCGGCGAGGTTATGGCCCACGAACGCTTCGCCGTCTTCGGCAAAACCTTGAGGCACCTCCACGCGCACGTGGTCTTGCTCGTAAACACTGCCCAGAATGTCGTTGATGTTGGTCTTGATGCTTTCCGGCGTAATGCCGTTGGCCACGTTATATTCCATCTGTTTGGCGCGGCGGCGGTCGGTCTCCTTCATGGCGCGGTCCATGGAGCCGGTAATTTGATCCGCATACAAAATAACCTTGCCGTCCACGTTCCGCGCCGCGCGGCCGATGGTCTGAACAAGGGACGTCTCTGAGCGCAAAAACCCTTCTTTATCCGCATCGAGGATCGCCACCAGCGCGCATTCGGGAATATCCAGGCCCTCGCGCAGCAAGTTGATCCCCACCAGGATGTCATAAGCGCCGAGCCGCAGATCGCGCAGGATCTCGATGCGCTCCAACGTGTCGATGTCGGAGTGCATGTAGCGTACCTTCAGGCCCTGTTCGTGCATGTACTCGGTCAGGTCCTCGGCCATGCGCTTGGTCAGCGTGGTGACGAGCACGCGGTAGCCCTCGGCCGTCACCTTGCGGCACTCGGCGATAAGATCATCCACCTGGCTGGTGGCGGGGCGCACCTCCACCGGCGGATCGATCAGCCCCGTGGGGCGGATCACCTGTTCCACAAAGATGCCGCTGGTGCGTTCCAGCTCCCACCCGCCGGGGGTGGCGGAAACGCTAACCGTTTGCGGGCGCATCATGTCCCATTCTTCAAACTTGAGCGGCCGGTTATCGAGGCACGAGGGCAGGCGGAAGCCATAATCGCTCAGGGTTTTCTTGCGGCGGTAATCGCCCCGGAACATGGCGCCGATTTGCGGCACGGTCACATGGCTTTCGTCCGCGAACACAAGTGCGTTGTCGGGCAGGTACTCAAACAATGTGGGCGGCGGCTCGCCCGGCTTGCGCCCGGTAAGATAGCGCGAATAATTCTCGATGCCGGGGCAGGACCCCGCCGCCTCGATCATCTCAAGATCAAACTGCGTGCGCTGTTCGAGGCGTTGCGCCTCGAGCAGCTGGCCGTTTTTGTGGAGGACGTCCAGGTGATCCTTCAGCTCCGCCCGGATTGATTTGGCCGCCTGGTTCAGCGTCGGGCGCGGCGTCACGTAGTGGCTGTTGGGGTAGAGCTTGATGAACTCCAGCTCATCAGTCTTCTGCCCCGTCAGGGGGTCGAACTCGGTGATGGTTTCCACCTCGTCGCCGAAGAGCGAGAGCCGCCAGGCGCGGTCTTCCTGGTGGGCCGGGAAAATCTCAATCACATCGCCGCGGACGCGGAATGTGCCGCGGAAAAAGTTGCCGTCATTGCGGCGGTATTGCAGCGCCACCAGATCGGCCAGCAGCTCACGCTGGTTCAGCTTGCTGCCTTGTTTTACGGTGACCGTCATCTCGGAATAGGTTTCCACCGCGCCGATGCCGTAGATGCAGGAAACGCTGGCCACGATAATCACATCGTCCCGCTCCATGAGGGCGCGCGTCGCCGCGTGGCGCATGCGGTCGATCTGCTCGTTGATGGTACTTTCTTTTTCGATATATGTGTCCGTACGCGGAACATACGCCTCAGGCATGTAGTAATCGTAATACGAGACGAAATATTCGACGGCGTTCGAAGGAAAGAAGTTCTTGAACTCGCCATACAATTGGGCCGCAAGCGTCTTGTTGGGCGCGAGGATCAGCGCCGGGCGCTGCGTGGCCTCGATCACCTTGGCCATGGTGTAGGTCTTGCCCGAACCCGTGACGCCCAGCAGCACTTGATCCTTGTCGCCGTTTTCCACCCCCTCCACCAGCTGCTCGATCGCGGCGGGCTGATCGCCCTTGGGCTCAAACGGGCTCTCGATCATAAAGCGGATGCCGCCCTCGGATTTCTCCGGGCGGTCGGGGCGGTGGGGCTGCCAGCCTGGCATGGGCTGAAGGGGAATATCAGTGGGCGCGTTGGACATAAGGGGAACATAGGGGCGCGAAGGCGCCCTGACTAGAGGAAGCTATCCCTTTATGGTGACGCAAACGAATGAAGGAGAACCCCATGCTCATCGTAGCCGGAGAAGTGAAAGTCGAAAGCCAAGCCGAGGTGGAAAAGGCGCGGGCCGCAATCGTCACAATGATGGAAGCCTCGAATGCTGAGGCCGGCTGCATTCTTTATGCCTTCAGCCAGGATCTCGCGGACCCCTGCCTGATCCGGATCTTCGAGAAATGGGAAAGCCAGGAGGCGCTAACCGCGCACTTTGATGCGCCGCACATGGCGATGTTCATGGGCGCCATGGCGGACGCCAATATTGTTTCCATGGAAACCAAACTCTACGATGCGTCAGGTGAGCGCCCGGTTCGGGGCTAGCGCGCTACTTCACAAACGGCAGCATCGATTTCAGCACATCATTCTTCTTGATGAAGTGGTGGTAAAGCGCCGCGGCGATGTGGAGATAGACCACCGCTTGCAGAACTTTATTGCCTGTGTGGTGGATTTCCTTGACGATCTCCCACGTGCCTTCACTGACATTCACAAAGCCCGCCACAGGGATCAACCCGAACCCGGCTGCTGGATAATGGGCAAAGAGTGCCGTTGAAAATCCAAAAGCGAGCATCAAAAAGATGATGCCGTAGAGCAGCCAATGGACGGCGCGCGCGCCTTTGTGTTCCCAATCGGCAAGGCTATCGGGAAGGGGCGGCGCATGGTGCGCTGTGCGCCAAAAAATCCTGAAGATCATCAGCACAATGATGATAAGTCCAAGGCCCACATGAAGGGCCACGATCTGGGCCCGCACTTCAGGTGAAACATCGCCAGGCTCGGGCGGAAAGAAGATGTTGTAAAAAACCAGCGCCGCGATCAGCCAATGAAGTGCCATGGCGAGGGCGCTGTATTTACGGGATTTTTCCATTGTGATGCGGCTCCAGGGCCGAGCGGCCCATTTCCAGTTAAGAATTACTCGCATATAAGGGGAGGGCGACTTTTAGCGCAAGGGCCTTATCGTCAATTCACTTGCTTGGGACAATTTGCCATGCTTCGCTGCCGCCACTTCAAAGGGGAGGAACGCAGAATGCTGCGAAATTTGTTGATGGGCCTTGCGGTCTTGATCCTGGTGATTGTTGCCGGAGCCTATTTGACGCCGCGCAACGTTCATGTGGAGCGGATGGTGACCATCGATGCGCCGGCCCAGGCCATCTTCCCTTATTTGAATGACTATCGCCGTTTCACCGAATGGTCGCCATGGGCGGATCGGGACCCCAACGCGGTCTATTCCTTTGAAGGCCCCGATACGGGTGTTGGTGCGCGCATGAGCTGGTCCGGCAATGACCAAGTGGGAATAGGCACGCAAGAGATTATCTTGAGCGACTCGCCCAATCGCCTCGAAACCCATCTGGACTTTGGCGATCAGGGCGAAGCCGTAGCATTCTTTGACCTCCACCCAGTTGAGGGCGGCACCGAAGTGATTTGGGGCTTTGATACGGATATGGGCCTCAATCCGATCGCGCGGTACATGGGTCTGATGATGGATAGCTGGGTGGGCGGCGATTACGAAGAAGGTCTCGCCAACCTGAAGGCGGCAGTCGAGACCAGTAACTAATCAAACTGCGTCATATGAAACGATTTGTTCTTCTCCTAGCATCACTAGCGCTGGCGGCTTGTAATCCGTCTGCGGACGAGCGCGCGCACCTACCCGAAACGCCGCAGCTTTCCTACGCCATGACGCTTGATCGGTCAGGCGAGGAACCTTCTCTTGTGGTTGAGTTGCACTTTGCGGGCGACAGCGATGGCTCGACGTGGCTGGTGCTTCCCCATGAATGGGGCGGCGAAACCGAGCTGAACCAGTTCCTAACTGACATCATCGCGATTTCTCCGGATACGGAGGTTCTTACCTCCGACCGTGCGAGCGTTATGGAAATCAATCACCCGCCAAGCGCGGATGTGCACTTGCGCTACCGCCTCAATGATGGGTGGGAGGCACCGCCTACGCCGGGGGACGGCAACCCCTATCGGCCGATCATCACAGAAGACTACGCCCATCTTATTGGGTGGACCGCCTGGGCCTTGCCCCAGTGGGATGACTGGCCAGGCGAGAACCCGCAAGTGGATTTCACGCTCGATTGGTCGGGCCTACCGGGCGATTGGACCATTGCCGATAATTTCGGCGTGGGGCGCGAGCCGCGCACATCGCGCGCGCCCTTGAACCGGCTGCAAGCGGGCATGTTCGTGGCGGGCGACTTTCGCCTGATGGCGCGGGAGACAGGAACCGCGCCGCTCAATGTGGCGATCCGGGGCAGTTGGCCCTTTAGCGATACAGAGTTCGCAAACAACCTTGCCGAAGTGATTGCCGCTCTTCGCGACTTTTGGCGGGAAGAGGGGGATGAGCCCTACCTCGTAACGCTGATCCCGATCATGAGGCCCGAGGGGGACGAAGGGTCCATTTCATGGGGCGGGACCGGCTTGTCCGATGCTTTTGCTCTTTTTGCAACAACCAATGTGGAGCTTGAGAATTTTCAGACCCTTGCCGCGCACGAGTTTCAGCATCGCTGGACGCCCTCGGCGCTGGGCGAGTTCGCTGATCCGGAAGAAGCGCTCTACTGGTTCAGCGAAGGATTTACCGATTACTACATGTCGCTGCTACTGCTGCGTGGCGGGCTTATCGATCTTGAGGCGTACACGGATCAAATCAACAACGTGCTCAGGGAATATTACCGCTCACCCGCGCGTCATGCGCCAGTTGATCAGGTTGTCGAATGGAACTGGAGTGATCGGGACATACAGCGTATTCCCTATATGCGGGGCCGGTTTATTGCCGCGCGATGGAATGCGCAGCTGATGTTAGATAGCGACGAAGAGATCAGCGTCGACGCGGTGCTTTTTGATCTTTTGGAAGCAGGCGAAGCGGCGCGCGCGGCGGGTGAGCCAAGACGTCTCGGCCCTGGCGATATCATAACGGCGATGGAAGATGTGGGGCTCGAGACCGCGGCGGCCGACCACAGAGCCTTTGTGGTCGAGGGGGGGATGGTTCCCATCGAGCCCGGAATGTTCGGCCCTTGCCTGGATGTACGCGAGACGGATTTTCCAATCTTTGAAATTGGCTTCGATGTGGAAGCAAGCTTTGAGCTTCGCACCATCATCGGTGTGCGCGAAGGCGGCCCCGCCTGGAACGCCAATATCCGCGATGGCATGCTTTTTGGCGGGTACTCAATTCCCAATATTGGCGATCCCAATACGGACGCCACCATCTTCGTTGGCATTGAAGGCGAAGCGGTGCCCATTGCCTATCAGCCGCAAAGCGATGAAACAGAGACCATTCCGCAGATCTATATTGCCGATAACATGAGCGAAGATGAACGCACCGCGTGCCTCGCGTGGCTTGGCGCGAGCTAATCGGTTCCTAAGACACGTACAAATCCCGCCTCGATGCGAATGCGCACGGTGTTGGCCACAAGCCTTCGGTATCGCACCATTCCCCAGTCCCGGCGATCTAGTTCACCTTCCACGACGAAGATGAGATGCACCTCGTCCGTAGGCAGATCATGTTCGTACCCTTGCAGCATACTTTCCAAGGTAATGGGATGGGTCACGCCAGCCATGGTAAGATTACCGGCGAAATTTACGGGCAGGTTCGAGACCTCAAACCCCTCGGCGCGAAAAGTGATTTGCGGATGGGCTTCCGCGTTGAGGAAATCTTCGCCGGCGAGCAGCCCCTCAACGATGGGGCCGTTGGCGGTGAGGTCTGCGGCGGCAAGGACCACTTCCAATTGGTTCGCGCCTGCACCCCCCTGGATGACAACCATATTGCCCTCGACCGTGCCAAAGGCAGCCTCCAAGGGCGACATCAGAAACCGGCGCGCCGTCAGCGTGACCGAGACATTGTCAGGGTTCAGCCGATAGGTGCCGTCGGGCGCGACCCATTGGGGCGGCGTCGTATCTTGCGCGACAGCTGAAGAAACAATGAGCAGAAACCCGCCGAGGACCCACAAACGCATAGACTAATCCCTTGCATACCGCCTTTGCGGCAATTTCCCCTCGCGCGGCGGTGCGACTCCCGTATAAGACTACCTCGAATTTCACAACACCAAAAGGACCCCGCGCTATGGCGTTCCTCTCTGACAGTCTCACCCGCATGAAGCCCTCGGCGACCATGGTTGTGACGCAGAAAGCGCGCGATCTGAAGGCGGAAGGGCGCGACATCGTCGCGCTGTCGGCAGGGGAGCCTGACTTCGACACGCCGGATTTTGTCAAAGACGCGGCTATAGAAGCGATCCGCCAGGGCAAAACGAAATATACGGCTGTCGACGGCATTCCCGAACTTAAGGACGCAGTGGCGGCGAAGTTCAAGCGCGACAGCGGGCTCGACTACGCGCGCGATCAGATCATAGTCGCGCCGGGCGGCAAGGCGATCATCTTCAACGCCATGATGGCGACACTGAACCCGGGCGATGAAGTGGTAATCCCCGCGCCATATTGGGTCAGCTATCCCGACATCGTTACCTTCGGCGGCGGCACACCGGTAATTATTCCGTGTAAGGCGGATAATTCGTTCTTATTGGACCCTGCTGATCTCGAAGCGGCGATCACGCCCAATACAAAGTGGCTGATCCTTAATTCCCCCTCCAATCCATCAGGAGCGGCGTACACAAAGGCCGATCTTCAGGCGCTGGGCGCGGTGCTGGAAAAACACCCCCAGGTGCATGTGCTGACTGACGACATCTACGAATACCTCGTCTATGAGGGCTTTAAGTTCTCAACCATCGCGGCGGCGAACCCGTTTCTTTACGACCGCACCATCACAATGTCCGGCGCGTCCAAGGCATTTGCCATGACTGGTTGGCGCATCGGTTTTGCAGGTGGTCCCGCGCACATCATCAAAGCGATGGCGAAGATCCAGGGCCAAAGCACATCGAACCCCTGCTCGATTTCCCAATGGGCGACGGTTGCGGCGCTCAACGGGCCGCAGGATTACCTGAAAGAATGGGTCGCAAGCTTTCAATCGCGCCGCGATCTTGTGGTGGGCATGCTCAACCAAACCAAAGGCATTACCTGCGATACGCCCAAAGGCGCGTTCTACGTCTATCCCGATTGCGGTGGCTGCCTGGGCAAGAAAACGCTCGAGGGCAAGACGATCGAAACCGAGGGTGACTTTGTGACCGGGCTCTTGGAAGCCGAAGGGGTCGCCACCGTGCCAGGCGAGGCGTTCGGGCTCTCACCGCACTTCCGGATTTCTTACGCTGCGTCGGTTGCTGAGCTCGAAGATGCCTGCCAGCGCATCCAGCGATTTGCCGGATCGCTCAGTTAGGTCGTCACATGTCAAAAGCGAACCTTCGTCGAGCAGATAGCGTCGACGCTGGCGCCATCGCCAAATTGATGGACGCTGCTTACGCCATTTATGCCTCGCGCAACCTTGACCTTCCCGACGTATCCGCCGGCATCGAAGCAGACATTCGTGACCACGTGGTTTGGGTGGCCGAGGCAGATGAAGCTCTGGTCGGCGCGATCGTTCTGAGCCTGGGCGAAGATTTTGTGCAGGTGGTCAACGTGGCTGTCGCGCCGGAGAGCACCGGTACCGGCCTTTGCCGTCGCTTGCTTGTCCTTGCCGATGATCTGGCACTGGCCGAAGGCAAGGCCACGTTGCGCCTTTCAACACACAAAGGCATTCCCGAAAACATTGCCCTTTACGCTCACCTGGGCTGGGTTGAAAGCAGCCGCGAAGGGGCGAAGGTCTTCATGACCAAGCCGGTTAAGCGGCAAATACCCTGATCGTGATCATTTGGCGGTGGCAGCTGTAACCTCCGCGCCCTACCATCACTCCAATCTGGATGCTGGGAGAGGGAGGAATGGCCATGCTCATCAAACGACCCAAGGGATGGGAACTTCCCGAACGACTAGCAACCTCAGAAAGCGTCTACCTCAACCGCCGCCACTTTATGGGCGGCGTTGCCACCGCCGGTGCGGCGCTGCTGGTGGGCTGCGGCCAGTCGGAAGTTGCCGAAGCTCAAGAGGGCGGAAACGGCGAAGTGATCGCCAGCGATGCGGGCACGGGCTCGCTCTACCCCGTCGCGCGAAATGAGAGCTTCACCCTTGATCGCGCGGTGACGGATGAAGAACTCGCCACCACCTACAACAACTTCTATGAATTCGGATCGCACAAACGGATCTGGCGCAACGCGCAAAACCTGCCGCTCAGCCCCTGGGACGTGACCATCGACGGCATGGTCGAGGAAGAACGCACCATCAGCTTTGATGATCTTGTGCGGCAGATGCCACTGGAAGAACGGCTCTACCGCCATCGCTGCGTGGAAACCTGGGCCATGGCGGTGCCGTGGTCGGGCTTTCCCTTGCGTGCGCTTGTTGATTGGGCGCGGCCGCTTTCCTCGGCTCGTTATGTCCGTATGGAAACCTTTATGGATCGCAGTGTTGCCAGTGGCCAACGCGCGCCGGGTTATCCCTGGCCTTATATCGAAGGCTTGACCATGGCCGAAGCGCGCAACGATCTCGCATTTATTGCGACGGGCATCTATGGCCACGAAATGCCGGCCCAGAACGGCGCGCCATTACGCTTGGCCGTGCCATGGAAATATGGCTTCAAGTCGATCAAATCGATTGTGCGCTTTACCTTCACCGACCAGCGCCCGCTGACCTTCTGGGAAAACGTGGGCCCGCGCGAATATGGCTTTTGGGCCAATGTGAACCCGAACGAGCCCCACGCGCGCTGGAGCCAAGCCACCGAGGAACTCCTCGGCACCGATGAACGCGTGCCCACGCAGCTATTCAATGGCTACGCCGAACATGTTGCGGATCTTTACGACGGGGTGACCGGCGAAGATTTGTGGCACTAGTTGCGCTGGTCACATACTCGCTTGCCCGCTAGGCTCCGCCAAACCGCTAGATAGCAATGGAGCAAGGGGAGCAAGTAAATGAGCAATAGGACCGGCACTCCGGTTCATTGGAGCTTTTGGGTCATCGCTGCATTCGCATTGATTTGGAATGGGCTCGGCAGCGTGAATTTCATTGTGCAAATGAACCCCGAAATGGTCGAGAGTTTCCGCGATGCTGAGAAGGCCATCATCACTGGCCGACCGATCTGGGCGACAGCGGGATTTGCCGTTGGGGTCTTCGGCGGCGCAGTTGGCGCGCTTCTGCTATTTCTGAAAAAGGCAATCGCCTATCAGGTTTTTGTCGCGTCACTAGTCGGCATAGTCGTGACTATGGTTCACACCACATTGGTTGCTGCCGGTCCGACTGTATTTGGCCTGGTTGGCATTTTTATTATGATTTTGTTGCCGGCAATCGTCGCATTATTTTTGATTTGGTACGCTAGATACGCCATCCGCAACGGCTGGGTCGTTTAGTGCGCTGCACGCTGTAATTTCCGTGCGCTTGAGTGCGTGAAAATCACTTCGAGCAGCTGATTCATAGCAGATATTCGAAAGGACGCGACGCGGTGCGGCCCGTATGATTCTCGCGTTGCTGGCGATACGAGCCGGCGCACAAGTCGAGGATCATCCATGCGTCTGTCGGCCTTCACGATCTTTGTCAGCCTGTCGCTCATCTGGGGCTTTACCTGGATTGCGATCAAGTTCGGGCTTGAAACTACACCGCCATTATTCTTTGCAGGCACGCGATTTATGACAGCAGGCTTGATCCTCGCTGTTATCGCGCGTCGGCGCTTTGTCCTCGACGACATCAAAGCCAAATGGAAAGAGTTTCTCGTGGTGGCGCTTTTAATCACCACGTTTTGTTACGGCCCGATATTCTGGGGCGTTCAGTTCACTTCGTCGGGCCTCGCCGCGGTGATCAATCTTTCGCTCATTCCAATATTTCTGTTCGCCTTGGGCGTGGGAATGGGCACGGACAAGTTTGACTGGGGAAAGGGTGCGGGTCTCGTTATGGGTATCGGGGGTCTGGGCATACTCTTTTGGCCGGAGCTAAGAGATGGCGCCACGTTTGAGGGCGCGGGCGTCGGGGCGCTGGTCTTCGGCACCTTTGCCTATTGCCTAGGTTCCGTCTTGAGCGGCAAGTGGCTGACCTCGTTTCACCCCACGGTGCTCTCGAGCATCGTTATGGGCGTTGGCGGGCTGGCGATCTTTATCTGGTCCTTGCTTGCGGAACCGGTCACCCTCGACACCTTCGCCATGTTCCTTAATCCCAAGACGCTCGTTAGCTGGCTCTTTCTTGTAATCTTTGGATCGGCCATCGCCCTGACCATGTATCTGGAACTATTGCGCCGCTGGGGCCCCATACGATCGAGCCTCTATGCCTTTGTGTCACCCATCGTGGCGCTCATAACGGGCGCGATTGTTTTGGGCGAGCGGCTGGAGTGGATCCAGTTTGCGGGCGCCATTTTGCTCATAAGCGCCGCCGCGCTGGTCATGGGCCGCAAAGCATTTTCCGAACCTCAAAAACAAAAGACCCCCGCGTGATACGCACGCGAGGGCCAGTTGCTGTAGGGAGGGTGCCGCGCATTTTTAGGGGGCTTCGCGCGGCATGCGGCTCATTCAACTTGGGGGAGGTTTGAGCCGCCGGGGCGCCATTATGTGGGCGCCTTCGATGGGGGAGATAGGGTGCGTCGCCCTCAGCGACAATTGCCATTCTTTAGACGCGGCTATGCGTTTTCCGCATGGCTTTCTTCAATCCCCGAATGCCGAGGGGAATAGCCAAATTCCCGCGCTTTTTGCACCAGGAAATCCCTAAAGACGGCAATGCGTTTTGAGGACCTGAGCTCTTCTGGGTACACAAAATACGTATCGAATTGGGGCGCTTCGAGATCCGGCAGGATGCGCACCAGCTTTGAGCCTTCTTCGAGCATGTAATCGGGGATGGCAGCGATGCCCATGCCCGCCTCAACCGCGCGGCGCACCCCGTAGATGTTGTTGATGCGCAGGGCCGCATGGCGCGGCTTCTTGCCCGGGCGGCCTACCTGCGCCAGCCAGTTCACATCGCGAATGTAATGGGGCGTACCATCGCCGTAAGTGATGATCTGATGATCATCGAGATCCTTGGCGGTCTGCGGCGTGCCATATTTCTGGACGTATTTGGGCGATGAGTAAACGTGATACTCGACGGTGAAAAGCTTGCGCTGCACCAGGTTGGGTTGTTCGGGCGGATGAAAGCGAATGGCGACGTCCGCCTCGCGCATGGCGAGGTCAAGATCGCGATCATCGACCCGCAAGCTGATGTGAATGTCTGGGTAAAGCTTCACAAATTCTTTGAGCCGGGGCACAAGCCAAACCGTGCCAAGAGCGACCGTGGTTGTGACCACAAGTTCGCCGCGCGGTTTTTCTTTTGAATCCGTCAGCATCGCCTCGGCGGTGGAAATCTTGCCGAGCACGTCTTGCGTCGTTTTAAACAAAAGCTCGCCCTGTTCGGTCAGCAAAAGCCCGCGCGCATGACGATGGAAAAGCGCAGCGCCGAGGCTTTCTTCAAGTCCCGAGATTTGACGACTGACGGCCGATTGCGAAAGACCCAGAAGCTCACCCGCATGGGTGAAGCTGCCTGCTTCGGCGACGGCGTGAAAGGTGCGTAGCTTGTCCCAGTCCATGCTCGCGAATATAGGGATTCGCGGAGCAATTACTAGAACGCACCGGCCCTTCTTAGAGTGCGGCAATTATGAAAAAGCCGCGAGCATCGCCCCCGGCTTTTCATTCTTGAAATCGTGCGATTTGGGTAAGTTTTCGCGTTATTCCGCTGCTGCGGATTGGTGCTCTAGCTCGGCGAGATACTTTTCCGCCTCCAACGCAGCCATGCAGCCCATGCCCGCGGCGGTAACCGCTTGGCGATAGATGTCGTCGGTCACATCGCCCGCCGCATAAACGCCGGGGATGTTCGTAGCGGTAGAATTGGGTGCGGTGATGATGTAGCCGCCGCCCTTCATTTCCATATGATCCTTGAATATTTCGGTTGCCGGCACGTGACCAATGGCGATGAAAACACCGTCGGCTTTCAGCTCACTCGTCTCACCGGTTTTGATGTTCTTGATTCGCGCACCCGTCACGCCCGGGGGATTGTCCGTACCAAGAATTTCTTCAAGCACCGTGTCCCACACGACTTCGATTTTGGGGTGTTTGAGCAACCGCTCCTGCAAGATCTTTTCAGAACGAAGTTCGTCCCGACGGTGGATCAAGGTGACTTTAGAGGCAAAGCTGGTCAGGAACAATGCTTCTTCGACGGCGGTGTTGCCGCCGCCCACCACGATCACTTCTTTTTCGCGATAGAAGAAACCATCGCAGGTGGCGCAGGCCGAAACGCCAAAGCCCTGGAACTTGTCTTCGGAAGGAAGCCCCAGCCATTTGGCTTGCGCGCCGGTGGCGATGATCACTACGTCCGCGGTGTAGGTGTTGCCGCTATCACCCTTGAGGGTGTGGGGGCGCTTTGAAAAATCCACTTCGGTGATGATGTCGTTGATAATCTCGGTACCAACACTTTCGGCTTGAGCCTTCATTTGCTCCATCAGCCAGGGCCCCTGAATGACATCGGCAAAGCCGGGATAATTTTCCACATCCGTAGTGATGGTCATTTGGCCGCCGGGCTCTAACCCGGCGATCACCACGGGCTTAAGCATCGCACGCGCGGCATAGATAGCCGCTGTGTATCCGGCGGGGCCGGAGCCGACGATGATGACTTGTTCGTGGCGCGTGTCACTCATAACTGTCTCCTGAAAAGAGGCCCCAGTTGGATGCCGGGCCCCCCATATGGGTACGCGGGGGCCTTTCTGCTAACGGGACTCGGCCATGCGCGCAAGGTCCGCAGGTGCGAGATCGGCCAGCAATTCTTTGATCTTCGGGGCAATCCGCGCGGCTTCGTTCAAGGGCTTATAGCTCCACTTCGATAATGTGCCGTCAAAGGGCCGGGCAAACCCGCGTGTTTCCATAGCGCGGTGAAAGCGGCTGAACTTGGGGCTGCCGCCGGGCAAGTGCACCACATGGATCGGCGCGCCGGTGCCCGCCGCCTCTGTCACCATGTTGGTGCTGTCAGACGTGACCACGATGTGATCTGCGAGCGCGAGCATACCAAAGTATGGGTTCTCGCCTTCTTCGTTCCAAAACCAGATGCCTTTGCCTTTGAGCCGTTCGCGCACCAGCTTGCCGATCACGTCGCCGGTGCGCCGTGATGCTGTGACAGCGAGCCCGCAACCCGTACTATCGCGAAGCGCCAAAAGCTGGTCGCACAGTTTGCGCGCGGCGCCTTCGGTCATCTCGTAGGCATGGCTTGATCCGCCGATCAGCACCGAGACCAGCGGACGCGGCAGGGCCGCCACTGAGGGCTGCCATTTCTTTGTCTCGGTTTTGAGACGATCAGGCGTCACGCGATTGGGCGCGCCGAGAATAGGAATGACGTTTGCCCCGGTAAGGCCATCATGAGCAGGGGGCACAACCAGATCAAAGTGGCTTGGCGATATGCGGGGCTCTTGGCATTGAACCGTGGCGATGCGCTTGCCAGCCGCCTGGCCCGCGCGGTGCAACGCCACCGAAAGCCCTGCGGCTGCTCGTCCGCACCCAATCAAAAGATCCGGGTAGGGCGGGCCCAGCGGATCGGAGTCGGGTGTTGTGTGAACCAGCGGATTGACAAATGGCGAGGCAAGCACCGCTTCGGGCATCCAGTTGCGGGCGGGCGCAAGCCTTGCTCGTTTGACCATCACTTCAACGTCACATTGTGCGGCCACGGCCTCGGCAAGGCCGAGCACCTGATTCTCCATGCCGCGCCGCCCGTCGGTTAGGGCCCAGCAAATGCGCCGTTTTTCTGTCATGTCGGCGCTGTATCTAGCTGTTTTGGCGGGCCCATGCGAGCCCATATTTTCCTCTTGCCTTACCCCCGCGGAATGGTTTGAATGCCGCGCAAGATTATTACCCATTCCACTGCCCATTATTTTCAGGGCAAATCATAAGAGGGCAGGTCACACCCCCTATGGCCAAAGGCAAACTCGACAACATCGACAAGAAGATCCTTCGCGAGCTTCAAAACGACGGCCGCATCACAAATGTGGAGCTGGCCAGGCGCGTGGACATCTCCGCACCCCCGTGCCTGCGCCGCGTGCGCGCGCTCGAGGAACGCGGCGTCATTCAGGGCTATCACGCTCAGCTCGACCCGCACGCTTTGGGTTATGACGTTTTGGTCTTTGTGATGGTGGGTCTTGAAGGGCAATCCGATCACGACCTCAAAGAGTTCCAAGCCCAAGTGGAAGAATGGCCCATGGTCCGCGAGTGCTACATGCTCAACGGCGAATATGACTTTTTGCTCAAAGTCGTTGCGCCGGACCTGCCGAGTTTTCAGGAATGGCTGACGGCGAACCTTACAGCGGCGCCCCACGTGGGCACCGTGCGCACATCGCTTACAATCCGCGGCACCAAGGCCGAACCGGGTGTCCCCGTCGACGGGTAGGGGGTACCGCACGAATAACAAAAAGGCCCGGCAGCGGTTTCGCTCCGGGCCTTTCTATTTGCGCAATCAGAACGCGCTTACTTGAATTTCACCTTGAGGATTTCCCACGAGCGGCCGCCGCCGGGGGTGTTCACCTCGACCACGTCGCCCTGGTCTTTGCCGATGAGCCCGCGCCCGATGGGGGAGGTCACTGAAATCCGACCTTTGGAGACGTCGGCTTCGTGTTCGCCCACGATCTGATAGACCGCTTGCTTCTCGGTGTCTTCATCGACCACGGTGACCGTCGCGCCGAACTTTACGGTTTTGCCCGTAAGCCCTGAAGGGTCGATCACTTCGGCACGGCCGAGCATGTCTTCCAGCTCGATCACACGGCCTTCGATAAAGCCTTGCTTTTCCTTTGCCGCGTGATATTCGGCATTCTCAGACAAATCCCCGTGCTCGCGCGCTTCGGAGATCGCTTTGATCACCGAGGGGCGTTCCACGGACTTTAAATTTTTAAGTTCGGTCTCAAGAGCGGCGTGGCCCTCGGCCGTCATGGGCAATCTTTCCATCAAAGGACGTCTTTCCTCTTCCCTTCCACATCTACTCTCCCGCGATTCGGACTCAAAGAAAGGACCCGGCGGCGGCTCTCGCCACCTGCCTCTCTGCCCCACCGGGGCACGGCTCCGGTCTCACGGGTATGGTGGCGCGATCTCGTCAGAAGCGCCGCGCCACGCTCGCCGGGCATCTCAAGGAGCCTCGGCATTCGCCATGGGGTGCGGCGTTCATTGCCACCTAAGCGCTAATTGTAGGATTGGAGCGGTGCGACTTCAAGGGTGGCATTTTGAACCGCCTCAATGGCCGTCACCACCGCGTAAGCCCCAGACACTGTGGTGTAATAGGGCACCCGCTGCATCATGGAGGTGCGGCGGATCGACAGGGAATCCGCCAGGGCCTGGGCCCCTTCGGTTGTATTCAGGACCAGCTGGACCTCGCCATCCTTGAGCGCATCCACAATATGGGGCCGCCCCTGAAGCACCTTGTTGATGCGTTTGACCTCAATCCCCTGTTCGGCCAGGTAATCCGCCGTCCCGCCCGTGGCCATCACCTGGAACCCAAGTCTGACGAGCTCGCGCACCGCGTTCACGATCAGCGGCTTGTCGCGCTCCTTGACCGAGACAAAGGCCGTACCCTCGGTCGGTACCTTCGTGTTGCCCGCAAGCTGGCTTTTGGCGAAGGCGCGGCCAAATTGGGTGTCGATCCCCATGATCTCACCTGTTGAGCGCATCTCGGGGCCAAGCACCGTGTCCACGCCCGGAAAGCGGCGGAAGGGGAACATGGCTTCTTTGACGGCAACGTGATCCACATTCATGGACTTGAGATCAAATTCCGAAAGCTTCGCCCCCGCCATCAGGCGCGCGGCGATGTTGGCCACCGGAAGGCCGATGGCTTTTGCCACGAACGGCACCGTGCGGCTGGCGCGCGGGTTGACTTCAAGAACAAAGATCTCATCCAGTTGGATCGCATACTGAACATTCATCAGGCCCACAACGCCCAGCGCCTTGGCCATGGCGATGGTTTGGCGCTCAAGCTCAGCCAGGATCTCCTTGGAAAGCGAGTGGGGCGGCAGGGAGCACGCGCTATCGCCTGAATGAACCCCGGCTTCTTCAATGTGTTCCATGATGCCCGCGACGAACACATCATCGCCGTCGCACAGCGCATCCACATCTACTTCAGTGGCATCGCGCAAATACTGATCGATCAGAACCGGGCCTTCTTCTTCCCAGTCGAATTTGTCGGAGGAGACATGCGTGCGCGCCAGGTGCGGCTCATCAAAAACGATATCCATGCCGCGCCCGCCGAGCACGTTCGAAGGCCGCACCACAACGGGCAGTCCCACCTCATTCGCTTTTTCAAGCAATTCGTCGTGGTTATCGGCGATAGCATTCTTTGGCTGGCGCAGACCGAGCTCCTTTAACAGCGCCTGAAAACGGTGCCGGTCTTCGGCCAAGTCAATGGCATCAAACGGCGTGCCGAGGATTGGCACGTCGTGGGCGGCGAGGGCCTTCGCCAATTTAAGCGGCGTCTGCCCGCCGAACTGAACGATGCAGCCCAAGAGCTCGCCCGATTGCCGCTCCTTGGCAATCAGCTCCAGCACGTCTTCGCCGTAAAGCGGCTCAAAGTACAAACGATCGGAGGTGTCGTAGTCAGTGGAAACGGTTTCGGGGTTGCAGTTCACCATGATCGACTCAATGCCCATGTCCGAAAGGGCAAAGGCAGCGTGGCAACAGCAATAATCGAACTCGATTCCTTGGCCAATGCGGTTCGGCCCGCCGCCCAGGATGATGACTTTCTTCTTGTCTGATACGCCGGCTTCGCAATCGGGTGCCCCGAAGCTTGCCGTCTCATAGGTGGAATACATATAGGGCGTCTTGGCTTCGAACTCCGCTGCGCACGTGTCGACGCGCTTGTAGACGGGGAAGATGCCGAGGGCGTGGCGTTCGTCGCGAATTTCCAGGGCGTCGCGATCGGTGAGTAGCGCGAGCCGCTTGTCACAGAAGCCCATGGCCTTGATCGCGCGAAGCGACGCTTCGTCCGTAGGAAGACCGTTTTCGCGGATCGCGTTTTCCATCTCCACGATCTCAAAGATCTGTTCAAGGAACCACATGTCGATGCGGCAGGCGGCGTGGATCTCATCAAGGCTCATGCCCAGCCGCATGGCCTGAGCAACTTGCAAGATGCGCTCGGGCGTGGGCTTAGACAGCGCCGCGATCAGCGCGTTCTTGTCATCGCCTTCGCCATAGCCCGGGATCGTCACTTCGTTAAAGCCGATAAGGCCAGTTTCGAGCGAGCGCAGCGCCTTTTGGAAACTTTCCTGGAACGTGCGGCCCATGGACATGGCTTCGCCCACGGATTTCATGGCGGTCGTCAGATTGCTTTCGGCGCCGGGGAATTTTTCAAACGCAAAACGCGGGATTTTGGTGACCACATAGTCGATGGTCGGCTCAAAGCTCGCGGGCGTTGCGCCGGTAATGTCGTTGTCTAACTCGTCTAATGTGTAGCCGATGGCGAGCTTTGCCGCGATCTTGGCAATGGGAAAGCCCGTGGCCTTTGATGCAAGCGCGGATGAGCGCGAAACGCGCGGGTTCATCTCGATGACGACCAGCCGCCCGTCAGAGGGGTTCACCGCGAACTGAACGTTCGAGCCGCCGGTCTCTACCCCGATTTCGCGCAACACCGCCAATGAGGCATCACGCATGATCTGATATTCTTTATCGGTAAGCGTCAGCGCCGGGGCGACGGTGATGCTATCGCCCGTGTGCACACCCATGGGGTCCACGTTTTCGATGGAGCAGATGATGATGGCGTTGTCGGCTTTATCGCGCACCACCTCCATCTCGTATTCTTTCCAGCCGAGCACACTTTCTTCCACCAGCACTTCATTGGTGGGGGAGGCTTCGATGCCTTCCGCGCAAATCTCGAAAAATTCTTCTTTGTTGTAAGCGATGCCGCCACCGGTGCCGCCCAGCGTGAAGCTGGGCCGGATGATCGCGGGGATGCCAATCTTATCCAGCGCTTCTTGCGCTTCATTAAGATCATGGGCGAGGGCGGAACGCGGGGTATAAAGACCAATGCGGGCCATGGCCTTTTTGAAAAGGTCGCGGTCCTCGGCCATGTCGATGGCCTCGCGCTTGGCGCCGATCATCTCAACGCCGTGCTCTTCCAGAACGCCGGCGCTTGCCAGATCCAGCGCGCAATTGAGCGCGGTTTGCCCACCCATGGTGGGCAGCAAGGCGTCGGGCTTTTCCCGCTCGATGATCTTGGTCACAAACTCTGCCGTAATGGGCTCAATATATGTGGCGTCGGCGATCTCCGGGTCCGTCATGATGGTGGCGGGGTTCGAGTTCACCAGGATGACGCGGTAGCCTTCTTCGCGCAGGGCCTTGCACGCCTGCACGCCGGAATAATCAAACTCGCACGCTTGCCCGATGACGATGGGCCCCGCGCCGATGATCAGTATGCTTTCGATGTCGTTGCGTTTGGGCATCTAACTTCTCCGCCCCCTGAGCGCTGAGACGAAGCGCTCGAAAAGGTAATGCGCATCATGAGGGCCGGGGCTGGCTTCTGGGTGGTGCTGGACGGAGAAGACGTTGCGGCCTTCGAAGGTGATGCCGCAGTTCGAGCCGTCAAACAGCGAGACATGGCTTTCTTTGACACCCGAGGGCAGCGTTTCCGCGTCCACCGTGAAGCCATGGTTCATGGAGGTGATTTCTACTTTGCCTGTTTCCAGGTCTTTGACCGGATGGTTCGCGCCGCGATGGCCCTGGTGCATCTTTTTGGTCTTGGCGCCGACTGACAAAGCGAGCATCTGGTGACCCAGGCAAATTCCGAACACCGGAATGTCCGTATCGAGAATGTTTTTGATTACTGGCACCGCGTATTCGCCCGTGGCGGCGGGATCGCCAGGCCCGTTTGAGAGGAACACGCCGTCGGGCGAGTGGCTCATAATCTCTTCAGCGGTGGCGGTGGCGGGAACAACAGTTACGCGCGCGCCGAGACCGGAGAGACAACGCAGAATATTCCGCTTGGCACCGTAATCAACCGCGACCACGTGAAACGCGCCGTCCGACATTTCGCCATGGCCTTTGCCGAGCGCCCACGGCGTCTCGTTCCACGTATAGGTTTGCGTGGTTGAAACGCCCTTGGCGAGGTCCATGCCCTCAAGCCCCGGCCACTCGCGCGCCTCGGCTACAAGCGCGCTTACGTCGATCTCACCATCGGGTGCATTCACAAGGGCGATGTTTTGAAACCCGTCGCGGCGGATCTTTGCCGTCATCGCGCGGGTATCCACACCGGACAAGCCCACCAGATCGCGCGCCGCGAGCCAGTCATGCAAATGGCTTTGACTGCGAAAGTTTGAAGGGTTCGTCACGGGCGCGCGGGAAATCATGCCGAGGGCTGCCGGGGTGGTGGTCTCAAGGTCTTCGTCATTCGCGCCCACGTTGCCAATATGGGGGAAGGTGAAGGTGATCACCTGGCCCGCATAAGAAGGATCGGTGAGGATTTCCTGATAACCGGTAATTGAAGTGTTGAAGCAGAGCTCGCCAACCCGCGTGCCCGCGGCGCCGAAGCCGTGGCCGAAAATGGCTGTGCCGTCCGCAAATACCACGGCCCCCGTTGGCTTTTGGGGGTCGGGGCGCGGTTGAACAGCCATGAAGGGGCCTCTTTCAGCGGGGTTGCCGGGTTAACGGTCGCGGCGCGCGGGGCTTGCCTCACTATGCTGGGAGGCGTAAACACGGCCCCCTTGAATTTGAGGGGCCAAACGCTCACATGGGGGACCTGCCCGCGCGCAAATTGTCGGGAAGCTAGGGACGCGACCCGGCCCCGTCAAGCACTTATCGCGCGGCAAGAATCCCCAATAAAAACCAAGCGATTAGGCTCGCGAACAAGGGAGACCCCGGGGCTGGAAACCGTGCCCGACCGAATCGTCGGCACAGAAGACAAAAAACCGGAGTGACGCACATGCGCACCAGACTGAACGAAGACCTCAAAGCCGCCATGAAGGCAAAGGATCAGCGTAAACTCGCGACCCTGCGGCTGATCCTGGCAGCCATCAAAGACCGCGATATTGCCGCGCGTTCCGAAGACCGTATCGGCGGTGTCTCGGACGAGGAAATTCTTTCGATCCTGCAGAAGATGTCGAAGCAGCGGGACGAGAGCCTGCGCCTATACGAAGAGGCAGGCCGGCTCGACCTTGCCGAACAGGAGCGCGAGGAAAAGGAAATCGTCGAAAGCTATCTGCCCCAGCAAATGGGCGAAGACGAAATCCAGCGCTGCTGCGAAGAAGTTGTCTCGGAACTCGGCGCCGAAAGCCTCAAAGACATGGGCAAGTGCATGTCAGCGCTCAAAGAACGCCATGCGGGCACCATGGACTTTTCCAAAGCCTCGGCCATCGTGCGCGGCCGGCTTCAGCAGTAGCCATTCCTCCACACCCTGTGGAACATGGGGAATTCCAAAAGGCGCCGTTGGCTTAGGGCCGCGGCGCCTTCATAGTGATTCGCTTATAGCCGAATCAGGGGCGTAAAATGCCCTAACCCCAAACTGTGAGCCTTGTTGAAAGCCCCCATGTCGGACGATTTCATCAATGAATTGCGTCGTCGCGCCCGTATCGAGGATATCGTGGGCGGGCGGCTGGAATTTGACCGGGCAAAATCAAACCCGCGCAAGGGCGATTTCTGGGCGTGTTGCCCATTCCACGGCGAGAAGACACCCAGTTTTCATGTGCTCGCGGACCGGCAGAGCTATCACTGCTTTGGCTGCGGCGCGCACGGCGATGTTTTCAGCTTCGTCATGGAATACGAAAAACTGCCGTTTTTTGACGCGGCCAAACGCATCGCGGGCGAGGTGGGCATGGAAGTGCCCGAACGTTCGCCCGAAGCGGCCGCGCGTGCCGAACGGCGCAAGACGCTGCACGATGTGATGGCGGCGGCGGCGGCCTTTTATCGTGCCGCGCTCCGCGCCCCCGAAGGCGGGTCCGCGCGCGAGTATTTAAGTGGTCGCGATTTGGATGAAGACACCTGGGCTACGTTCAGCCTCGGCCTCGCGCCCAATCAACCAAATGTGCTGCTCAAATATCTTGAAGGCGAAGGCTATGAGCGCAAGCTGATCGAGGAGGCAGGCCTTCTAGGTGCCACAGAAGGAAACGAGCGCGCCCGCGATTTCTTCCGTAACCGGATTATATTTCCGGTAAAGGACCCCGAGGGCCGCGTGGTGGCGTTTGGCGGTCGGGCGCTGTCTCCCAATGCCCGCGCGAAATACTTAAACTCCCGCGCCACACCGCTCTTTGATAAATCCCGTGTGCTTTACAATTTGGACCAGGCGCGCAAGCCGGTGCGCGAGGCGGGTACCGTGATCGCGGCCGAAGGCTACATGGACGTGATCGCGCTTGCTCGCGCGGGCTTTGCAAATTCCGTGGCGCCTATGGGGACAGCGCTGACCGCGGAACAGCTCGAGACCCTGTGGCGGCTCGCGCCCGAACCGCTGATTTGTTTTGACGGCGATGAAGCTGGGCGCCGCGCGGCGCGCAAGGTGCTTGAGCTCGGCCTGCCCATGCTCAAGACCGGGCATTCGCTAAAATTTGTCATGCTGCCCCAGGGCCAGGACCCTGATGATCTTTTGCGCTCAGGTGGCCGTGCGGCCATACGCGGCGTTCTCGATAAAGCGATCCCGCTTGTTGAGATGATTTGGCGCACCGCCAAAATGACCACGACCCTCGATACACCCGAAGGCCGGGCGGCCATGGATGCGGAGATCGACCGGCTCACGGGGCTGATCCAAGAACAACGCAGCCGCTATCACTTCGCCCAGGCGCTGAAAGAGAGGTTCCGTACGGCGATCGAGGGCCCCAAGGCCCCGGTTCGACGAAGCGGCGGAAAAACGGCGACAATCCTTGCCGGCGCCTCCGACCGGCTCAAGCAATCGGCCCTTGCGCAGGGGGGAAACCGCGGGAAATCGGGCTCGCTCAACCCACTTCGCCAGGGCCATACCCCCCTCGGCGGAAGGCACCGGGAGCAGCTGCTCCTATACGTGCTCATCAACCACCCGGAGGTGCTGGAGCGCCATGTAGAGGACTTTGCCGCGTGTGATATCCGCGATCCGGAGCTCAAGACGCTAAAAACCGCACTTTTTGAGGCAGTTAGCGCCTCGCCGGGCCTTGACAGAGAGGGCTTGAAAGGCCACTTGAATGCGCGGGGAATAGGGGATATCGGCGACCGGCTGGCGGCCCAGGACGTACTCAATTGCTTGGCCTTCGCGCGCGAAAATGCGGCGACTGAAATGGCCGAGGAGCATTGGCTCGAAGTCCTGGCGCGTCACAATATGGCGGCGGCCCTGCTCCAGGATCTGCAAGAAGCGGAACATGCGCTTGCAAATGATGCGACTGAGGAGAACCTCAACCGTCTTCGGACGGTGCAACAACTGCTGGTAAAGCATGAACGCGGTGAAGTGGTCCGCGCGCAATAGGCGCGCATGCGTTGGAGAGCGGGAAGTCCCCCTCAGCTGATTTGATGTGAATTCGATGGCTCCGGCATGCACGCATGCCCTGCTTGCGCTGGAGCGACGGAAAAGATGGACGTGCATATGGCCAAGGCCTCGGAAGACAAGCGCAAGAAACCCGCGCGCAAAACGGCGGCAAAAGCGTCGACTAAAAAAGCGGTGAAGAAATCTCCCAAGACAAAAAAGGCTGCAGCAAAGAAAGCTGCGCCCAGGCGCAAGATCGCCGCCAAAACCGCAACCAAAGCAAGAACAAAAAAGGCAGCCTCGAAGATCAAGAAGGTTGTGAAAAAGGTCGCGAAGAAAGTCGCCAAAAAGGTAGCGCCCAAGAAGAAGGCGGCACCCAAGGCAAAGGCAGCGACTAAGAAGGTGGTCAAGAAAAAGACTGCCGCGAAAAGCGCTACCAAAACAGCCAGTAAGTCCACCAAGAAGACAACCTCAAAGAAAAAGAAAGAGTCTGCGTCCGTGACTAGTTCCAAAGCCGCTGCGTCAAAAACCGCCCAGCAAAAAAATGCGTCCAAAAAAGACGCCAAAGCAAAGTCCGAGGAAAGCGGTGATGCGCCTCTGCTTGACCTTGAAAACGCGGACGTAAAGAAGCTGATCAAAGCTGCGAAACGGCGCGGCTTCGTAACGCTTGAAGAGCTTAATCGGGTGCTGCCGTCCGATCAGGTCTCGCCCGAGCAGATCGAAGACACGATGGCCTTCCTTTCCGAGCAAGGCATCAATGTGATCGACGAAGAGCCCGAAGAAGGCGAAGGCAAAGATCTCGTCGAAAAGAAATCCACCGCCGCTACGACGACGGGCAAAGGCTCGGAAACCCTCGACCGCACGGACGATCCCGTCCGCATGTACTTGCGGGAAATGGGGACCGTAGAACTCCTCAGTCGCGAGGGCGAGATCGCGATCGCCAAGCGCATCGAGGCCGGCCGCGAAACCATGATCGGCGCGCTCTGCGAAAGCCCGCTGACCTTTGAAGCCATCATCGTGTGGCGGGATGAGCTCTACGACGGCAAGATTTTACTGCGCGATATTATCGACCTTGATGCCACCTATGGCGCTACGCCCGAGGGCCAGGCCAGCCGCGCCGCGCAATCGGCTCAGGCCGCGCGTGTCATTACCGCCAATGGCGGAACGCCGCCTGCTTCGCTTACCGAGGCCAGCAAGGGGGCGCCCCAGCCGGAAGAAAAGAAAGCTTCAAACGGCGATGGCAGCGAAGAGAAAAAAGAAGGCGAAGGCACGACCCAAAACGACGACGATGATGATGACGATGCGAGCAACCTTTCGCTCGCTGCCATGGAAGCGACGCTAAAGCCCGCCGTCCTCGAAAGCTTTGATGCAATTGCCGGGGACTACAAAAAGCTGCGCAAGCTGCAGGACGCGCTTGTGGAAGCTGCGCTTAAGAACAAGAGCCTTAGTCCCGCGCAGGAAAAGCGCTACGTAAAACTCCGCCAAGAAATCGTTGACGAGGTGAAGGGTCTTCATCTCAACAATCACCGGATCGAGGCGCTGGTCGATCAGCTCTACGGCATCAACCGGCGGCTCGTGTCGCTGGAAGGGCGGCTTCTGCGTCTTGCCGAAAAGCACGGCGTGAGCCGCATCGAATATCTTGAGCAGTATTTCGGCAACGAGCTCGACCCGGGTTGGGCGCGGCGTGTGGGCCGCCTCAAGGGCAAAGGTTGGAAGGAATTTATTTCCGACGAACGCGACAATGTGAAAGACATTCGCGGTGACATTCAGAATGTTTCTCAGGAAACCGGCCTCGAGATTTCCGAGTTCCGCCGCATCGTTTCCACAGTGCAAAAGGGCGAACGCGAAGCGCGCATTGCCAAAAAGGAAATGGTGGAAGCGAACCTGCGGCTCGTTATCTCCATTGCCAAAAAATACACAAACCGTGGGCTGCAATTCCTTGATTTGATTCAGGAAGGCAACATCGGCCTCATGAAGGCGGTGGATAAGTTCGAATACCGCCGCGGCTATAAGTTCTCGACCTATGCTACGTGGTGGATCCGCCAGGCGATCACCCGGTCGATTGCTGATCAGGCGCGCACCATCCGTATTCCGGTGCACATGATCGAAACCATAAATAAACTTGTGCGCACCTCGCGGCAGATGCTGCACGAGATTGGGCGCGAGCCCACGCCAGAAGAACTGGCCGAGAAGCTCGCCATGCCGCTCGAAAAAGTGCGCAAGGTGATGAAGATCGCGCGTGAGCCGATCAGCCTCGAAACGCCGATTGGCGATGAGGAAGATTCGCACCTCGGTGATTTCATTGAAGACAAGAACGCAGTTCTTCCAATTGATGCGGCGATCCAGTCGAACTTGCGCGAGACCACGACGCGGGTGCTCGCCTCGCTCACCCCGCGTGAGGAACGCGTGCTCCGCATGCGTTTTGGGATTGGCATGAATACTGACCACACGCTTGAAGAAGTGGGCCAACAGTTCTCCGTGACACGGGAACGCATCCGCCAGATCGAGGCCAAGGCGCTTCGCAAGCTCAAACACCCGAGCCGCAGCCGCAAACTGCGCTCGTTCCTCGACAACTAGGATTTCATGGGTAAGCTTCCTGGCGAACAAGGAGCTCACCCATGAAAGATTTCTACGGAAAGACCGCCGTCATCACTGGCGCCGCCAGCGGCATCGGTGAAGCCTTTGCGCATGAAGCTGCAAGCCGCGGCATGAACGTTGTGCTTGCCGACATTGAAGGCCCACGTCTTGGCGATGTGGAGGCCGCGCTGCTCGATAAAGGCGTCGAAGTGCTTTCCAAAGTTACCGATGCTTCGAGCAAGAGCGATGTGGAAGTGCTGGCGGACGCGGCGTTTGAACGCTTTGGCAATGTGCATTTCTTGGCGCTCAACGCCGGCGTTGCGGGTGGCAAGGGCGGGAACGCATGGGACATTGATCCGGTGGAATGGGACTGGGTGATGGGCGTTAACTGGGACGGCGTTCTTTTCGGGGTGCAAGTTTTCGTGCCGCGCATGCTGGAAGCGGGCGAAGAAGGCATTATCGAAGCCACGTCCTCCATCATGGGTCTCAATACCGGCACATCATCCCCCTATAATGTGTCCAAGCACGCCGTCGCTCGGTTTATGGAAGGTCTATACTATGACCTTCGGGTCGCAGGCTCGAAGCTCAACGCCGTATTGCTTTGCCCCGGCCCCATTGCCACGGAGATTGTGAAGTCAACGCGTAACAAGCCGGCCGCCCTGCTCGTGAACGAGGGCGAGGGCATGGGCGATCGCGCGGCCATATTCCACAAATGGCTCAGTGAAAATGGCATGCCGCCAGCGGAAGTGGCCGACATGGTGTTCAAGGCGGCTGAAGACGGCAGCTTCTACGTTCATACGCACCCGGAATATATCCAGGCCTCGTTCATGCGCCGAGTGAAAGGCATCGTCAGCAACGACAAACTGCCGCTCGACCTGCCACCTGATTTTATTGAAGGGTAGCCCTCACTCAATCTCAAATGTCATGGAGACTGAGCTGCGAAGCGTTTGCTCGCCAGCAGCAACCGGCACGGAAGAATCCATCACCATTTCAGCGCGCGCGTACATCATAGGCTGCGGATAGGATGCACCGCCTTCGCTGATCGAGAGCACGCGGACAATGCGAACGCCTGCCGCTTCGGCCAGCGTGTCGGCCTTCTGCCTCGCGTCTTCAACGGCACCCGCGCGCGCTTCGGTCATGAGCGCATCGGTTTCAGCGATGGAGAAAGAAATGCCGTAGAGCTGGTTTGCGCCTGAGGAAACGATGGCATCGAGCCCGGGGCCGAGATCATCGAGATCATCAAAGCGCACACTCACCGTGTTGCTCACCTGATAGCCGATGATGCGGCGCGGTTCCGTCGAGCCCTGCCGGTAGGGCGGATATTGCGGGCTGATGGAAAAATTGGATGTCTGGATGTTTGATTCCGGAATTCCAATTTCTTCCAATTGATCAAACACCGCCTGCATGGCTGTGTTGTTGGCAGAAAGCGCCTCGCGCGCGGTGTGCGCCTCGGTAATGACGCCGAGATTGATGGTCGCCTGGTCAGGGTGGGCCGTGGCCTCGCCTGTGCCGGTGGCGGTGATGACGCGTGGCGGGTCTTCCTGCGCGGCAACAGGCTGAGCCGTCAAAAGAAACGTTGCGGTAGCCGCGGCGGCGGCGACCGCGATTACAAAAGCCGCAGATGCGATTGAGCGCATGAGTCTTCTCCTGATTTCAAGCCCGGCCGGGCCCGACCATTGTGTCATATCGGGGCGGAAATGGGGCGGGGAGATTACATCTTGGAAAGGCGCGCTCTCATTGACGCGTGGCTTGCAGAGGCTAAGGTGCGGCGCACTCAAGGTGGGGCCTGTAGCTCAACTGGTTAGAGCCGGCCGCTCATAACGGTCTGGTTGGGGGTTCGAGTCCCTCCGGGCCCACCATTTTTAACTAGGCGCTTTTTGTCGCCACATCCTTCCAGCGTGCATTTTCCTCAGCGAAATGAGCCATGTTGGCCTCAAGGTCATAAGGCTGTTCGGTGCGGGCTTCCGGGTCCCACTCGCTGCGCGGTTCATCGAAAAAATTGCCGCCATAGACGTGCAGCGCGCCCGCGAATTTTCGCGCTGGATTGAAGACCGAGTGAATTATCTCGGCGCCCAGCGGAACAACATCGCCTTTGCCCAGGTCCTTTGCGCCAGCAGTCTCAATGCGGCCCCGGGGGTCATCCTTGATGCGCCGCCAATAGACATTGTCCTCGCGGCCTTCATAGATGCCAATGACCGCCCACATGTTGTGATTGTGCGGACGCAGACACATTTCCGGTGCCCAAACGGCGTTGAGGATTGTGAGCTCATCCGATTGATACAATGGCCCAAAAGTTTCGGGGCTGGGCGCGCCCAATTCATTGATGATCGCAGTGGGATCGGCAAAAGCGCGTTCCATGATCTCCTTGCTGGCGAGGTGATTGTCCGCCTCCGCACGCGCGGATTTCAAGTCAGCTATGAATTGATCGCGATTGAACATGGGGCACCCCTTTCCCAATTATGGTTGGACACCTAGTCTAGCGCCATTCGCAATGACGCACCAACCGCGAGAAGCCTCATGGCGCCTCAAGATAAGGCAGCTCAATACGATGAAACCGCCAAGGAAATCGCGGCGGTGCTGGAAGGCGAGCCGAACATCACCGCGCGCATGGCGACGGTGGCGTGTCTCCTAAGCCAAGCGTTCGTTACTTATTATTGGACGGGCTTTTATGTGGTCGACCCAGAGAAAGAGAACGAGCTTGTGGTGGGGCCGTACCAAGGCACGCTCGGCTGTATGCGGATCGAATTTGGCAAGGGTGTGTGCGGTGCGGCGGCCGCGGCCCGCGAAACGCAAATCGTGGAAGACGTGCACGCGATCGAGAATCACATTGCCTGCGATGTGAACACAAATTCTGAGATTGTGGTGCCGGTATTCAACAAAGCGGGTGCGCTGATCGCGGTCTTTGATGTGGATTCAACCAAACGCGGCTCGTTCGATACGACGGACAAAGAGGGGCTCGAGCGGATCCTCAAGGCGACGTTTGGGCGGTAGTTTCTCTTTCTCTCGTTACGCGCGCGGGATCTCCGGCCCCGCTTTCAATCCCATGAGCTTATGCTAATCTGCCCCAAAATATGAGGGCTGGAATCGCTCCATGAGCAAGTTTTGGGAAGGGCTGAAACAGCGTCACGTCATTCAAGTGGCAGCGATCTATTTGATCGTGGGCTGGATTGTGGTGCAGGTGACAGTGACTGCTGCGCCCGCGCTGAACCTTCCTGACTGGTTTGATACCGGCATTATCTTTCTTGTGATTCTGGGTTTCCCTATCGCGCTCGTTCTGGCTTGGGCCTTTGAAGTGACGCCGGAGGGGGTCAAGCGCTCCGGCGCGCCGGGAACGCGGACCGAGGGCCTAGGTGGCGACGAAGGCAAACCGTCCGACGAACAAGAAGACGCCAAGCCTTCTATCGCGGTGATGCCCTTTGCCAATTTGTCGGACGATAAAGATACCGAACATCTCGCCGACGGCATGACCGAGGATATCATCACGGGCCTTGCCTGCAATCCGCATTTATTTGTTGCCTCTCGTAATGCGACATTTGTCTATAAGGGCAAGCCCATCGATCTGCGAGAAGTTGGGCGGGCCCTGAGCGTGCGTTACGTGCTGGAAGGCAGCGTGCGCCAGGTAGGGGATCGTTTGCGGACAACGGCACAGCTGATTGAATCAAAAACCGGAAGTCATCTGTGGGCAGAGAAATTTGACCGACCCAAGGTAGACATTTTTGATATTCAGGACGAGGTCATAGAGGAAATTCTGGGCGCATTGGGAGCGCAGCTTCTTTCCGCCGAAGCAAAGCGGACGAAGGGTCGCCCTACCGAAAGCCTTGATGCGTGGGAATTGACGCAACAAGCAGTTCTCTTCTGGCAAACAGGTGATTTGAAAGAAGACTCTTCCGCCAAAGGTCTTCTTGAAAAGGCAATTGAAATTGACCCAGATTATGCCACCGCACATGCTTTGTTGGCTTTTGTCTTGAGTGGTATCGTTGTGAACGGCCTCTCGTCCAATCCTCGTGATGACTTTTACCTTGCCCAAGACCATCTCGGCAAAGCAATTTCGCTGGATCCGGAAGATCCTCAAACTCTGACCTGGGTAGGCAATACATATGTTTACTTTGGGCAGCATGAGAAAGCGGTTCAATTCTTGCGCAAAGCGCTGACATTCAATCCGACCGAAACAGTGACGATCCTCCATTTGGCACTGGCCCATGCGTATCTTGGACAGTTTGAGGAAAGTCAGAAAAATTTCGCTCTTGCGCGCCGATTGGCACCGTCCGGTGGATGGTCAAGTGCTTATGATTGGTATGAAGCCCAGGCCCTGTGTCTGGAGGGTCGTCTGGAGGAAGCAGAAGTTCAACTCGACGAAATCATGCCCAGCAATCAAGTCTACGCTAGCCCGGTCATTTATCTTGGCTTAGTCCAGGCACTGCAGGGGCGAATGGATGAAGCCAAAGCAACCGTCAAAAGAAGCTTGAGCGTCAATTCGAATGTCTCATTTAGCGGTATCGCCCCCATGATGGGCGCTCATCCGGACGAAGCCGAAGCCGCACGACGGGCAGCAGTTTTCAAGGAAATCTGGCCCCATGATGATGAACAAAGCGCGGCAGAAGAAGGCTAATTCGGAGCAAACAAAACGGCCCGGAGCTTTCACCCCGGGCCGCACTTGTTTCCAATTCGATCAGCTTACTGATTAACGGTCGGTTCAAAGCCTTCCATGGCTTCAGTAAGGCCCGGTACAAATTCAGCGCCCGCCAATATTTCCGTGGACGAGCCCGCGAAATCACCAAACGCCTGATAGCGCCCGCCTTCAAGGCAGGTGCTAAGAAAGACCTCGGTCACCGCGAAAAAGCTGTCCCGATTAGGAGGCCGGGCAAAGCCGTGGCCTTCGTCCGGGAAGTTCACGTAAGTCACTTGCTGGCCGTTTTCCTGCATGACTTCGGTGAGCTGATCGCTTTCCTGCTTCGTCACGCGGGGGTCATTCCCACCCTGACCGATAAGCAGTGGCCGAACAATCTGATCGGCTCGCGGCAGTGCGGAAGCAGCCAGCAATCTTTCGCGGCCTTCCTCGGTGCGTGGATCGCCAACGCGGGAATACCACGTGGCTTCCAAGAACGGCGCCCAATAGGCAGGGAAGCTTTCGATCAGCGTGACCAGGTTCGACGGGCCAACGATGTCCACGCCGCAGGCAAAAACCTCTGGCGTAAACGTCAGCCCGGTCAGAGTCGCGTAGCCGCCGTAGGAGCCGCCCATGATTGCAACTTGATCTTCTGCAGCGACGCCGGCGTCAACTGCCCAATTCACCGCGTCGATCAGATCGTCGTGCATGGCACCAGCAAATTCATGCGTTGCTGCTTCGATGAAGTTTTTACCGAAGCCCGAGCTTCCGCGATAGTTCACGGACAAAACCGCATAGCCGCGATTGGCCAGCCATTGGTGGATCGAGCTATAGCCATAGCTATCGCGCGCCCAAGGCCCACCGTGCACAAACAGCACCGTGGATTGCGGTTCTTCGGGAACGCCGTCGCCGTCCGCATCACTGCCGGGGGGCAGGGTGAGATAGGAAACGAGGTTCAGCCCGTCGCGGGCTTCAAGCACCAAGGCCTGCATGTCCACCAGCGGCGCGGCATCCAGTTCCGGCCGGGCCGTGAACATGAACGTCAGCGTGTCTTCTTCACTGTCGTAGAGGTGATAGTGCAGCGGCTCCGCGGTGGAGCTTTCCGCAATCATCCAATAACGGAAATCCGTGCTGGTGTTGACCACGTTGATGTCGCCTTCCAGCGCCGCATCGACGATGGCCCAGTCGTCCTGGATAAGATCAGACGCGACCGACCACTCAACCCGCTCGTATTCTGATGAAACCGCCAGAATCTCATTGGTCGTAGGATGAGAAAAGACATCATTGATGTCAGCGCGGAAATCTTCGGCCAGCATGGTTTGCTCACCGTTCTCCATATCAACGAGATAAAGCGCGGTGGTGTCACGGCCGATACTGGAAAGGTAATAAAGGCCCGAGCCGTCTTCGGTGAAGAACAGGCTGTTCGTGGTCAGAGCATCCTCCTGGGGGACCTCAAAGAGTGGCACCCATTCATCGCCCTCGCGCTTGAGAACTTCGAAGCCGCCGCCAGCGGTTGCCCGTGTGGCACTGCGTGCGACTAAATCCTCATCGAAGTCATACCCCACAAAGCCCGGGTTTTCCTCGATCAAGGTTAGCTCGCCAGTGACGACATTGAGCAAGAAGGGATCAAACAGTGAGGCTTCACGCTCATTGGTGCCGATCACCACTGTATCTGGATGGCGATTGCTGCCAGCTAAAATCACGGCGCGGGACCCTTCAGGCACCGGCGTCAAGTCACGATCCTCTCCAGATTCAATATCCACAACATGAACGTGCCAGTTTTCATTCCCGCCGGTATCTTGCAGATAACCGATGTAGCGGCCGCTGGGCGCCCAGAAGTGCTGGCGAATGCCGCGGCTTTGATCATTCGTGATAGCGCGCGCGGCGTCGAAATCGCCAACCGGGGCGACCCAAATGTTCTGAACACCGTCAAGCGGTGCAAGGAAACTCATCATGGTACCGTCCGGGCTGATCCGCCCTTGGGTGCGCACCGGATTGCCAAAGAATGTAGCGCGATCAATCAGCGCGACTTCTTCGGTGACGGTTTCTTCTGCGGCTTCTTCTTCAATAGCGGCGTCCGCCACTTCCATATCTTGCATGGCGGCATCTTCGCTCGCCGTTTGATCCGCCGCTGGTCCTTGAGCGCCGGAAACAAAAAGCCAAACGGCTCCGGCAATCACAAGAATGGCGATCAGGATCGCTAAACCTCTACCCATGTGTTTTCCCCTTAATGACAGTTTTAGGTCGGCGCGCACCCTACAGCACAGGGTCCCGCCGCCCAAGTGACCAACTGGTAAGATTGGCTCAAAATGGGGCCTCTTTTTTGATAGAAACGGGGCGATTGCGCGGACGCGCGGCTCTGCTATAACGCCACCCGCTAATTTCGGCCCTTTCGGCAACCCCCAAGTGAGACCCCATGGCGTCCAATCAATACATCTTCCATATGGAGAACCTGTCCAAAACCTATGCGGGCGGGAAAAAGATCCTGGAAAACGTGAACCTCAATTTCTTCCCGGACGCAAAGATCGGCGTTGTGGGCGTCAACGGCGCAGGGAAATCGACACTGCTGCGCATTATGGCGGGCATCGACAAAGAATTTAATGGCGAGGCGTGGTCGGCCAAAGGCTCGCGCGTTGGCTATCTCGCGCAAGAACCGGAACTCAATGAAGAAAAAGATGTGCTCGGCAACGTGATGGAAGGTGTGGCCGAAACCAAAGCGTTACTCGATGCCTTCAATGAAGTGTCGGCAAAGCTTGCGGAAGACTACACCGACGAGCTCATGGAAAAAATGTCGGCGCTTCAGGAAAATATTGACGCGCTCGATGCGTGGGATCTCGACAGCAAAGTTGAGATGGCGATGGACGCGCTCAGGTGCCCCGAGGGCGATGCGGATGTCTCGAAACTTTCAGGCGGCGAGCGTCGCCGCGTAGCAATCTGCAAACTCTTGCTCGCAAAACCGGACCTGTTGCTGCTCGATGAGCCCACCAACCACCTTGATGCGGAATCCGTCGCGTGGCTCGAACACTTTTTGGAAGAATATACCGGCGCCGTCGTAACCGTGACCCATGACCGCTACTTCCTCGACAATGTAACGGGCTGGATTTTGGAGCTAGATCGTGGGCGCGGCATTCCCTACGAAGGCAATTATTCATCCTGGCTCGAACAAAAACAAAAACGGCTCGTGCAAGAAGGCCGCGAAGACGCCGCCCGCCAACGCGAACTGAAGCACGAAATGGAATGGGTGAAGGCAAGCCCGCGTGCGCGGCAAGCCAAATCCAAAGCGCGCCTTCAGTCATACGAAGAACTTCTCAATAAGGATACGGGCGACCGCATTACCTCAGCGCAAATCGTGGTCCCGGCGGGCCCGCGCCTTGGCGATCTGGTGATCGACGCAGAGGGCCTCAAGAAAGGCTTTGGCGATCAGTTGCTCATTGATGATCTTTCGTTCCGCCTGCCGCCGGGCGGGATCGTGGGCGTCATCGGTCCCAATGGCGCGGGGAAGACCACACTCTTTCGAATGATTACCGGGCAGGAACAGCCCGATGACGGCGCCTTGAAAATTGGCGACACGGTTGTGCTCGGCTATGTGGATCAGAGCCGGGATGCTCTCGATGCGAGCAAAAACGTGTGGGAGGAAATCTCCGAAGGCCAGGATGTGATAGAGTTAGGCAAACGCACCATGCCAAGCCGCGCTTATGTGGGTGCGTTCAATTTCAAAGGTGGCGATCAGCAAAAAAAAGTAGGCCAGCTTTCGGGCGGCGAGCGCAATCGGGTGCATTTGGCCAAGATGCTGAAATCCGGCGCGAACGTGCTGCTTCTCGATGAACCCACGAATGATCTTGATGTGGATACTCTGCGTGCGCTTGAAGATGCGCTTGATGACTTTGCGGGCTGTGCCGTGATCATCAGCCACGATCGCTGGTTTCTTGACCGTATCGCCACGCACATTCTGGCCTTTGAAGGCGACAGTCATGTGGAATGGTTCGAAGGAAACTTTGAAGCTTATGAAGAAGACAAAAAGCGCCGGCTGGGGGCCGACGCTGCTGAGCCTCATCGCATCAAGTTCAAGCGGTTTACACGTTGATTAATTGACCGGCTCAACGCCCGATTCGACGATACCCTCGCGCAAATACTCGAAGAGCGCGTCAAAGTCGTCACCGTTGCTGCGCAAAACGGATTGAAACTCTTCTCGCTGGGTTTGAAGAAGCGAGAAGGTCGCCGTCTCGTCGAGCGTTTCTACCGTGATGTCATAGATGCGATAGGCATCTCCACGACGCAGCAAGAGCCAGCGAACCGAGGCTTGCCGGCTACCATTGGCGCGCAAGATGTCGCTTTCGACGCCGACGTAGGCAAAGTTTTCGCGTTCGTCCACGGTTGAGGTCCTGACCATGATCGACTGCCCGGCATACTCCGAAAACCGGCCCTGGACGACACCAGCACCGTATTGTTCCAGAAGGGCAACGAACTGATCGAAGTCATCATCGCCGATCGTCCGCGAATACGCACCAAGCGCGCTGCGGCCAAAATTTCGCATCGCCGCCTTTTCTGAAAGAAGGTTGTGAAACTCGCCTGCGGCCTCCAACGCGCTGGTTTCCGGATCGCTCAGCATCGCGGTTGCGTCGTCGGCGATCTCTTGCACCCAGGCTTCTGCGTTCGTGTCACGGTCTTGCGCATTCGCGGGTGCTGCAATCGCCCCCGCGGCAGCGGCCCAGAACGCAAGGCCGCCGATTATCGCCGTCAAACCAATCTTCATAACCAGCTTTCCCTTACATCCCAAAAAAGCTGCACGCCACCTGCCCTTAGATACTTTGCCGCCGAAATAGGTACAAAAAAAGGCAGAAAAGCCAAGCCCCTTAACGAAAAGGGGTTAATAGAATCAGGGGGTTAAGTAGTTATTTGGCGCGCAGCCTAGAAGTCTTCGTCGAACTCATCCGAAAGATCGGGCAGGTCTTCAAAGTCAAACTCACCATTGCGGATCGCCCCTTCGCGGCTCTGCCTATAGAGGCTGCGTACCGCGGCGTAGTAATCAATCGAGGTGCGTTCAATCTCATCAAGCGTTTCCAGGTTCTGCTCGCGTAGATCGAGCACCCAAAGGGCAACGCGTCCGTACTTGAAATACTGAAAGTCTTCGCCGCCAATCCAGGTGATCGGATCCAACGCGGTATCCACCGCACGGCCTACCAAATCCCGAGGCGGGGAGGGGCCGAATAGCGGCAGGAAGATATACGGGCCTTCGCTAACGCCATAGACGCCTAGCGTTTGGCCAAAGTCTTCGTGATGCCGTTCATAACCAAACGATGTTGCCGGGTCGAAGATGCCGGCAATCCCAATCGTTGAGTTGATGGTAAAGCGTGCAAACGTCGTTCCCGCGCGCGTGGGTTCGCCCTGAAAGACATCGTTCGCGAAAATCACCGGGCTGTTGAGATTGCGCAGGAAATTCCTGATGCCTTGGCGGCCGGGCGATGGCACGGCATACCTATAGGTATAGGCCAAAGGAACCAGCACCACTTTGTCGAAAGCATTGTGAATACCGAAAAAGACGCGGTTGACCTCTTCAAGGGGGTCATTCACATCGTCTTGGTCGTCTTGAGCCATCGCGGGCGCAGCCATGCCAAGCGTTGCGGCCAGCGCAACACAGGCAAAGAGGCCAAGCGCCTTCTGACGCAAGCCTGTCGCTCCCGAAATCTCTTCGGCTTCAAAAGCCATACACAAAACTCCCAACACCTTGTCCGTAACCTAGCGACATCTGGTTACGATTTCCTGTTTCGTCCAGGGCAGATAGTGTGATTCGGACCACAAATCGCCCCAATACGCGAGCGCGGTCACAGCTTCCCGCACCGTGACCGCGTGGCCAATTAACCATCAGGCCTGAACAATACCGCGATCAATCGGATGCGTCACGCTCTGACGCGTCCAAAATGAGGCGGTTACCGCCTTCTCCCGCCTGTTGCACAAAATCCATCATTAGGGTTGCCAAAATCCCACGGTAGGTGAAGTTTTCGCTTGCGAGATAAGAATATAAAGATATCTTTATATCCGTTCTGATATGAGGCCCCCATGGAATTGGTCCTGACAGCCCTGCGCGCCGCAGCGGAGCCTTCCCGGCTTCGCCTTTTGGCTTTGTTGGCGCGATCCGAATTGACCGTAAGCGATCTCACCCAAGTGCTCGCCCAAAGCCAACCGCGGGTAAGCCGACATTTAAAGCTCTTGACCGAGGCCGGGCTTATTGACCGCTTCCGGGAAGGGAGCTGGGTTTTTTATCGCCTTGCCGATGCGTCTCGCTCCGCAGACCCCGAGCGCGCCCGCGTTGCGGCGCTGGCTAAGACGCTTGTTGAGTTTGTGCCGGGCGATGATGCAGGACTTGCTGCCGATCTTCGCCGGCTCGAGGATGTGCGAAGCCAGCGCGCCGCGCGTGCAGCAAATTATTTCAAAGCCAACGCGTCGGATTGGAATCGCATCAGGGCCCTTCACTTGCCCGACCAAGATGTAGAGCAGGCGATGCTCGAACTTATCGGTCCCGGCGATTTTGATCATCTGATTGACCTTGGGACGGGGACGGGACGCGTGCTCGAGATTTTGGGCGCGCGCATCAGGCGCGGTGTGGGCATCGACCTCAGCCACGAAATGCTGACCCTCGCCCGCGCGGCGCTGGACGAGGCGGGGCTTTCCAACTGCCAAGTGCGGCAGGGTGATCTCTTTGCGCTGCCGTTTGAAGCTGAAAGCGCGGACCTCGTAACCGTGCATCAGGTATTGCACTACCTTGATGATCCCGCCAACGCGGTGCGCGAGGCGGCGCGCGTTCTTGCGCCTGGCGGGCGGCTTTTAGTCGTGGACTTCGCCCCTCATGAACTTGAGTTTCTGCGCGACGAGCATCAGCACCGCCGCCTTGGGTTTGCAGACGAGGAAATCACGGCTTGGGCAACGGCTTCGGGTCTCGAATTGCTTCGCACGCGCCATATGCCGCCCGAAGGCAAAGATAGAGCGAGCAAGTTGACCGTATCGCTCTGGCTGCTTGGGCGGCCAGGCGATGCGCGGCGCAAAGCGAAAGGGGCGGCGGCATGACCGACACATCCGTCTCATTTGAATTCTTCCCGCCCAAGTCGGAAGCCATGGAAGAGCAGCTTTGGCACTCCATTGACCGGCTCGCGCCGCTCGGCCCTTCGTTTGTTTCGGTGACCTATGGCGCGGGCGGCTCTACACGCGAGCGCACGCACAGAACGGTGAAACGCATTGCGCAAGAAACAGACCTCCGCCCTGCGGCGCACTTAACGTGCGTTGACGCCACCCGGGATGAAGTGAACCGGGTCGCGGAAGACTATTGGAACGCCGGCGTTCGCCACATCGTCGCCCTGCGCGGTGATGCGCCCGGCGGCATGGGTGATAAGTTCGAGCCGACCTCCGATGGTTATTTCAACGCGGCGGAACTCGCGGCCGGTCTTAAAGCGCGCCATGACTTTGAAGTGTCTGTGGGTTGCTATCCTGAAAAGCATCCCGAGAGCAGCGATTGGCAGCTTGATATTGATCTTCTGAAAGCAAAGATCGAAGCGGGCGCCACGCGCGCCATCACGCAGTTTTTCTTCTACCCGGATGTCTACTTCCGCTTCCTTGATCAAGCCCTTGATGCAGGGATCACCATTCCCATCGTGCCCGGGATCATGCCGGTGGTGAATTTCACGAGCCTTGAGCGCATCGCGCACGCGTGCGGCACAACCATACCGCGGTCGATGCATGAAAAATTCGAAGGCTTAGACGACGACAACGATACGCGGCGGCTGGTTGCCGCCACGGTTGCGGCGGAACTAGTTGAGGCGCTCCGCGCGCGCGGCGTTCACGAGTTTCACTTCTATACGCTGAACCGAGCGGGGCTTTCCTACGCTGTGTGTCATTTGCTCGGACTGCGCGCCAAAGCGGCGACGACCAAACGGAGGGCGTCATGATTGTTGATCCTGAAACCCGCGCGAAGCGTCTTAAGCAACTGAGAGGAGATGCGCAAAAGCGTATCCTCGTCATGGATGGCGCAAGCGGCACCATGGTGCAGGCCTTTAAGCTTTCGGAAGAAGACTTTCGGGGCGTGCGGCTCAAGAACCACAACCGCGATCTCAAGGGCAATAACGACATTCTCGCGATTACCAAGCCCGAAGTGATCCGCGCCATTCACGACGGGTTCTTGGAGGTCGGTGCGGATTTGATCGAAACAAATACCTTCAATGGCACGTCGATCAGCCAAGCGGACTATGGCACTGAACATCTGGTGCCCGAGTTCAATCGCGCGTCAGCCGAGATTGCGCGAGCTGCGGCTGACGAATGGACCGCCAAGACGCCTGAAAAGCCACGTTATGTGGTGGGGTCATTAGGTCCCACAAATCGCACGGCCTCGCTCTCGCCGGATGTAAACAACCCCGGCTTTCGCAACATCACGTTTGATCAATTAAAAGACTCATATGCTGAGCAAGCGCGCGCGCTCATCGAAGGCGGCTGTGATCTCCTCTGTGTGGAAACGGTTTTTGATACATTGAACGCGAAAGCCGCACTTTTCGGGATTGCGGAATTGGGCGATGCACTTGGCTTTGAAGTGCCCGTGATGGTGTGCGGCACCATTACCGATCTTTCGGGCCGTAATCTTTCCGGCCAGACCATGGAAGCCTTTTGGTACTCGATACGCCACGCCTCGCCCCTGGCGGCGGGCGTCAATTGTTCCTTCGGCGCGCGAGATTTGCGCAATGCGCTGAGCGACATTTCCCGTCTTGCGGACACGTTGGTTGTGGCCTTCCCCAATGCGGGGCTTCCCAATGAGATGGGCGAATACGATGAAACACCGGGTCAAACGGCTGAGTTTATCGCCGAGTGGGCGCGCGACGGGCTTGTGAACATCGTCGGCGGCTGCTGCGGCACCACGCCCGCACACATCAAAGCGATTGCCGAGGCGGTGGACGGCATCGCCCCGCGTGAGATCCCCGAGGTGGATCACGCCATGCACCTTGCGGGGCTTGAACACTTTACGGCGGTGGCATGACCGACCGGACTGCTAGCTTTATCAATATTGGTGAGCGCACCAACGTTACCGGGTCGGCGAAGTTCCGCAAGCTGATTACCGAGGGCGATTATGATGCCGCGTTGACCGTTGCGCGCAGCCAAGTAGAAAACGGCGCGCAGGTCATCGACATCAATATGGATGAAGGCATGCTCGATTCTGAGCAAGCCATGGTCACGTTCCTTAATCTGATTGCGGCGGAGCCTGACATCGCGCGCGTGCCGATCATGATCGACTCGTCCAAATGGTCGGTGATTGAGGCGGGGCTTAAGTGCGTTGCGGGAAAGGCCATCGTCAATTCAATCTCGCTCAAAGAAGGTGAAGCGCCGTTCATCGAACAAGCCCGCAAGGTCAAGCGCTATGGCGCGGCGGTGGTGGTGATGGCGTTCAACGAAAAAGGTCAGGCCGAAACCGCCGAGCAAAAATTTGAGTACTGCAAGCGGTCCTATGACCTGCTTGTGGAGACGGTTGGTTTCTCGCCGGAAGACATCATCTTCGACCCCAACATATTTGCGGTGGCGACGGGGATCGAAGAACACAACGATTATGCCGTGGCGTATATCGAAGCGACTAAGCGGATTAAAGCCGAATTGCCGTACGCCAAAGTCTCAGGTGGTGTTTCGAATATCTCGTTTAGCTTCCGCGGCAATAACCCGGTGCGCGAAGCCATGCA